>Ga0209611_10003869_pt1 | contig 25747 bp, 17 predicted proteins | sample S1TSphgellanicum_3_FD_187693 | JGI IMG/M metagenome (GOLD analysis project Ga0209611, IMG submission 187693) | Host-associated microbial communities from peat moss isolated from Minnesota, USA - S1T2_Fc - Sphagnum magellanicum MG (SPAdes) (version 2) | ecosystem: Host-associated > Plants > Peat...
GTGCCATCATGAAAACACCAATGATGTAAACCTAGTATCACATAGCAATGAAAATTATACAACTCCTTTTCAGCCATATGCTCTTTACACAACTCCAACATCTGTCAAGTTCTCAAGAACCTTCACATTAAAGCATACCATGCTTACTGAATATTTGTCATCAATCAGAGTAGCAGTGACAACCAAGAGATGAAAACTTGGTCATGACAGGAAACTCCAGCAACACCGAGTAAAATTGATTTTCAAGTGTCACCCTCATTTGAACTGAGGCTTACCCTGAGTTTTAAACTACTCACATTGCACAAGAACATTGGAAAGAAACATAAAATTCATTGCAGTAGGAGAAAAACACAGGAACACTTGAACTCTCTAAATTTTCTCCACCCACTTCCTCTCATCCAGTCTCCTTCTTGTCTGCTGCTCTTGTCCAACACAAAGCCTCGAGAAGATGAGCAGTCACATCACCATTGGACCCCAACACTTTTATTGCAAAGCAACAGCACCCATCACATCACCTTGTGGTGCTGCAGAAATCCAGGTAGCTGTCCCTGAATCTTATGTATGCTAATTATGTACTTTCTTCAATCCCAACATGAATTACGATAATTTCAGAGATCTGGCCACTAGAGTAAATCTCTTTCTTTTGTGATGTGAAGTATTTGTATGTGAAGTAAAATATCACCCTAACAAAGTGCAAAGTGCAAAATAACCCATAAGTGGTTTGGGTACCCAATATACATCTCTTTATATTCTTGAATTAATTTTATAACAATTAATTATCATAAATAATTATCTAAAATAATGATGCAAATAACTTATCAACATAAAAAATTTAATTAGGATAATAAATTAAATATCAAATTATAAATTTGGTTTTTAGATCTAAATTTTAATTATTCGAATAATTAAGGTTCAACCAAATAATTAGTTAATTATTTTTTAAATGATTTTCTAAATATGATAATCAATCATTTACATTATCTAACAATTCATTAATTATCTAAAATAAATATCTAATCATTCATTAAATATCTTTTAAAAAATTATCATGTAGTAATTATTTAAATCAATTATCTAATCACTCATTAATAATCTAGAACAATTATTTAATCATTATTCTACATGTATGTAGGTATCGCAATTTGAACCTAAACATAATGCAAATAAGTGCGTTATGATGCAAATATTGTAATGGATGTAAAAATAATTCAACAACTATTTTGGAGATTGATATGTGAGTATTGAAATGGATGTTAAAAAATTAGCAACAATTTAGGAGACCTATATGCAAATATTGCAATGGATGTAAAAAAATTCAACTATTTAGGAGACCTATATGTGGGTATTGTAGATTTAAAATGGATTTATGGAAGTTAGAATAAAAAGGATGTAGGTATTGCATGTTTGGTTTCATGACAATGCTAATAAGTTAATTAAAATGTGAATATTATTTCAAAAATCTTTAGGTGATGTGATTTCTAATACACTAAATGTAGGTGTTGCACAATGTACATTATTGATCTTTGTAAACCTTGTGCAAATTAATTATAAAATGTGCATATGGGATTATTTAAGTTTTGATTCTTACATTTAAAGTATTAAAAAGATGACAAAAAAGAAGACATATATTATTAACCATATATTCATCAAACAAATGTGACTAAAAGAAAATATTATATTGATAAAATATGTACAAAAATGGCTGGATCAAAAAATGTTAAAAAACCCAATGAAAAAAAAGGTTATTTATAATATATCAAAGGACCAAAATTCAAAAAGTGGATAATACAAAAAATGAAGGGGTTAAAAAAACCTAGCATATTATATAAAATGGAAACCCTAAACCATATCACTATCTACAATGTTGTGTTTAACTTAGTAAACAATTACCACCTTTGCAACCATTGCTACATGACAAGCAATGTACAGATGGTGACGTTGCATCTCAACATGAACTACAATTACAATAAACTCCTCTTTTGTTGTGCCCTGAACCTTATTAACACTCAAAAACCAACAAATTAAACCTAAACGCACCTTGAGTGAAACAAATTTATAAAAAAGAAAAAACATTGATTATTATTTTTTATTATATGATTCATGGAAGTCCAATATAATTGTTAATTTTTGTGTCCGACTCGTTTTAATGGACTTTCGATCCTAATTTTTGACATCCCGTGCCATTTTCAATCTTCATGCACATGCAAAATGGGTCAATTGAATCATCTCTTGTAAATCTTCATCCTTCTCCATTTGTGATGTTACATCTCGAAGCATACTTCCCATGTTCCAGGCATTAAGACCCAACACTTGCAATAACTAATTTGAAGTTAACTTGACCAAAGTTGGTTTTGGTAATGGCGGACATCATTTTGCAATAATTACCAGTTCATACCACTCATGTTGAACTTTGGCATGAGTGCAACTAATAACCTTTTGATCATTCCACCTCTGCACGGCCATGGCATCTCCCAAAATGTGAACGTTCATTTTAACATGGTCTTGATGTCAAGGACTTCTTTCAAAAGTTGAAGGCCTCCCATGTTTGGCCTTTTTTCCACTAAGCCATGCACTTCCCTCAAACGTTTAGTCAACAACCATTTGGCACAATATGCGATAATGCAAGTGCCAACTTTACACTTCCATTTTGACCCATTCTTTGTCCTTCCAAGCCATATTAAATGGACAAAAGGGTGACGGTGGCTAAATGGCTTGGTCGATTTTAAACTCCGGACCTAAACCAATACCTACAAAAAAAAATCTATATTTTTTAATAAAAAAACCCTAACCCTAAAACCTTAGGCATAAAAAAATCACAGAACAAAATACAAGTATTGCAAAACATAAGATCACATAATCAAATGCAACTATTACAAACTTTAACCTCTATTGGGTATTATAATAAAGAAAATTTGAAAAAAAAATCTCGCACCTTCCGTCAAACGATGGAAAGTGCGGGTATAATTAAACTTAAAAATTTTGTACAATTTTTTTATATGCATTTAATTTAATGTATGTAAATTTTTAAACAATTTAACCCACCACTTTTCGATTGAAATTCCCAATTTATATTGGGAGTGATCTCGTCATTTGCCAATTCCAAGTTAAACCCATTACTTGGTTCATCAACTCCTAGTTTGAATGGAACATTTTGCTCCCCAATTGTCAATTTTGATGAAACAACACTTTGCTTTTGAACCTCCAAATCACCACCAAATTTCTTTACTTTCCTTCCTTTCGCCATTACAACCCTAAACATTTTTAAAAACCACAAAATCATTGTTAATTATCAATTCTAATGAAACCTTCTTAGCAACAAAAGGACTAGAAAAAAAGAATGGTCATTGTCTTCTTCTTCTTAAGCAAAGAGAAGTCATCACCTTCTTTGCAACAAAACACCCACAAAAAAGATGGCAACATATTGTCATTATCTTCTTCTTAAACAAAAAGAAAAAAAAAAAGAAAACGACGGCAATTATAATTGTCATTGCCTTCTTCGCAACAAAATACCCAAAGAAGAAAATGATGGCAATAATGTATTGTCATTTTTTTTTCAATCAAAGAAAAAAAGAAAAAGGTGATGGCTTCTTGTTGTCTTTTTTTTACATCAAAACCACCAAAGAAGAAAACGACGACCATTGTCATCACCTTCTTTGTAGCAACACATCCATAGAAGAAGATGATGACAACTACTATTGTCTTCTTCTTCTCAAATAGAAAAAAAATAAGAAGAAGGTGACGATAGCCATAATTGTCGACACATTTTTCACAGCAACACCACCAAAGAAGCAAATAGTGGCCAGTGTCATCATCATCTTTTTCTCAAGCAAAAAGAAGAAAACAAAAGGTGACGGCAATTGCCATCATCTTCTTCTTTTCAAGCATAGGAAAAAAAAAACGACAACATGCCTTCTTCGTAATAACACCACCAAAGAAGAGGACGAGATAAGGGTCGTCGTCTTCTTTTTCTCAAGTAGAAAAAAAAAGAAGGCAACAATAATTGCCTTCACCTTCTTCGTAGTAACGCATCCATAGAAGATGATAACAACAACTACCATTGTTTTTTTCTTCTCAAACAAAGAGAAAAGAAAAAAAAGTGATAATAGCTATAGTTGTCGGTGCCTTCTTCACAACAACACCACCAGAGGTTTAGGGTTACCATTGTCTTCTTCTTATCAAGCAAAGAGGAAAAAAAGGGGACGATAGTTGTTGTTGCCTTTTTCACAGTAACACACCAAAAGAAGAAGACAATGGTAGTTGTCGTCATCTTTTTCTTCTCAAACAAAAAGAAGAAAAGAACAAAGCAATGGCAGTTGTAGCTACTATTGCCTTCTTCACAATAACACCATCAGATAGAAAAAGGCAATGACAACTATAGTTGTTGTCATCTTCTTTGTAGCAACACCACCAAAAGTTTAAGGTGGTCGTTATTTTTTTCTTTATCAAATAGAGAAAAGAAGAAGGCAATGATAACTACTATCACCTTCTTTGCAACAACACATCCATAGAAGAAGACGATAATAAATTGTTGTTGTCTTCTTCTTCTCAAACAAAAAGGAGAAAAGGAAAAGGTAACGATAGCTATCATCGCCTTCTTCGTAGCAACACACCCACACAAGAAGATGACGATAAATTGTCATTGTTTTCTTCTTTTCAAATGAAAAGAAGAGGAGAAGAAGGCAATGGTAATTGTTGTCGCCTTCTTCGTAACAAAACACCCAAAAGAAAACAATGACACATTGTCGTCATCTTCTTATTTTCCAACAAAGAGAAAAAGGTGACAACTTTGTTATCATCACCTTCTTCGTAGCAAAACAACCATAGAAAAATTCAAAAAGGAAGAGAAGGGAGGGAGCTTGCTTTTAAGCTCTCACTTCTACCACTAGGATGAAGCTTTCCACTTTCCTAAACTCCCTTGCCTTGTGTTTCTTGTCTCCACATTCTTAAGCTCTTCTTGCCTTGAGTCTCCACATCCCTAAACCCTAAACCCTTCAAAGTTTTGGGCTACTCGAGCTTTTTCGAACTCTGGCAATGGAGGTGAGCGCAAAATGAAGTGAGGTAGGTAGGAGGTAGGCAAGAAGGGAAAACTTTGAGGCAAAGAAAAGGCTAAAAAAACCCTGGGCAAGGGATGAAGGAAATAAAAATGCCCTACTTGGATGTGTTTGGTTTCATCCCCAAAATAATTTGAACAACCTCATCTTGAATTGGTGCACTAGTGGTTGTTGGTTCACTTCAACCCAATGAGTATACACTCAACCCATATTTGTCAAAATGTTTGGCTACCTTTCAATAAGTTGGAAAAGATTCAAGTGAATGACAATTTTTTTTTTGGTCTCTAGAGTTTGAAAAGTTTATCTCAATTTCCCTTAATGGATGGGTGACATCCCATTTGTTTCAACTTTTATTTGGTATTAATTTTCTTAGATATATTATAACCCAAAACAATGTTAGGGATTTTCTATAGATGAACACAAATGGAAGTGGAAACCCTATTTTCAACGAATGGCATATGATGACAAATGTTGAAATAGTTATGCATCATGAGGGCTCGAGGACGCCAAAAGTCCAGTCTCTTGTTTTTTTTTTCAACATTTGGGTGTTGTTTGTTGTTTTGCAAGTTAATGTGTTTAATGTTGGTTCTTCAATGGAGCTACTTGGGTGAGCTGGTTTATGTGATGGAGTGGATTCTTGGTTGTTGTATTTATGAAAAATGTGAATCACGGCTCTTGGGGATGGTTGATGCGAATGCTTTTAAGGAGCACGAGGATGGTGTCATGGTGAAGTTATATGAAGCAAGGTTGTTGTGGAAGAGAGAAGGCATTTTGGTCGAAAGGAATTAAATTCCATTTCAAACTTGTGATGTTGCTATGTTTGTGGTGTCCGAATTGTGAACAATTGGGGATGAATGCCCTTTTGTGAATCTTCTTTTCTTTTACTTGAAGCATGATTTTCATTGTGCCATTAGCTTCAATAAGAGAGTAGAAGGACTAGTGTTTGTAATTAGGGATTAATTCAAGGGATGTGATGATGGTGTCAAGGATTTCATGAGCAGTCATGGTGGCAGTGGTCATTTCGTTTTGGAGAATGTTGGGATTTTGAAAGAATGAGTTAGATAATCTTATTCTTGGGAGAGAATACCTATGTTCTAGTGGGAGCTCTGAAGAATGAAGAATCAGTGGATGCTAGAGGGTTTATTCATGAGGAAAAGTTTTGTGATGTCTAGTTTTTGTTTTTTTTTTGTCTTTGTCCAACTTATGAAGAGTGAGATCTGATGGCAATGGGTTTATATTGAAGAGGCGGGGTTTCATTGTTGAAAGATAAATTGCCACCAACACATGACCAATTGGCTCTTGAAAGGAAATCAAGAAAGATCTGATCCCTTGAGGTTCGTAATCTTTAAATTATAATGTTAGGAGTAGTAGGATCACTAGTCCAAGGATTAAAAATTGTTATAATCTTATTTCTATTCTTTGGAAATAACATGTAAACATTTGTTGATATGTTTTGAGTTTATTGAGGAGTGTCATGATATAATCAACCCTCCTTTTTTTCGTGATAGTATGTGCAACTTATGTATGTTTTCATGTCAAAATCTAAATAATGAGCCCTATCAAGGAATCAAACCCTAACCAAAATGGTATTGCCAATTGCAACACATGGAAAACTTAAATATACATAAACCATAAACAAGATTAATATAATTAACAATGAGCATCAAGCCTCATTGTAAGGATGTCTAACAATCAACTTAAACCTAGGCAAAGTGACCATGATCATGGAAACAAAAGTGATTAGAATATTAAAACTATCAACAAAACTTGAAGGTTCATCACACCCCAAGGCACAAATTGATCTCAAGCACCCTATTATTTTGCTATACAAAATAATCTACAATGTGCATCATTGAACAAGTGTTGTGAGTTGCAATACAAATGTGAGCTATCTAATGCATGACATGGAAGCTCTAACACATGGGCATACTTGGAAAAAAAGAAGACAACAAACCAAATAACATCTTCAAATTCCATAGATGACAACAAAACAACAAAACAAACAAAAACACATGATTCATCGTTCAATAATTAAAAAGGTAGGTATGTTTGCATACTAAATAAACATTGGTGGTGCTAGAGAGCAATATTCATGCATAATGCATGTGAGCAACCTTTTAGTCTTTAATGGCTTAGATATATACAAAATTCTCAAAAGTATAGAAATTTTTGAACAATCATTTCAACGACCAAATCAAATGGGTTGTCAACCTAAACTCTTTAGTTTGGTTTGCATGAAGATAAAAGTGTATTAAAATATCACTCATCTTTAATTGAACTAAGGACACACAATTGAAATTTTAACCACTTTGATATATTTTACATCTTGTGCACAACAATTCGGGAAGATGTCAATTGTTTACACAAATGTGCCAAAGGGGTACAAGTGTGAAGTTCAACCATAGCAAACTTGGAGTTCCTCGTCATTATCAAAACAAATAGAAAATGTCGCATATGTAAGGCTATGAAATCCAACACAAGTGGAATGCATATCTCCATAGGCATAACATCACACTTTATGGGTACATAGTTTTAACAACATTAAAGTATTTGATTGAAATATTGTTTTAGGGTTAGGACTCAACCAATATTGGGGTAAACTACCCCAAAAATCATCTATTAATTTGTGAAAGGGGAAATAATTGTTCAACTTAGTATAAGGCTTTTAGTTACAAATATACATTGACATTTGACCTTTAAACCTACCTTGGAATAAACCTTTCAAATGACAAAAGAAACATCACTAGTGATTGAGTCTTGAATTTTGCCCATATAATGTGCTAACCCCCAATTTCAAAAACAAAAGGATCAATTCTTGTGTTCAATTTTGTGATCTATTTCATGTAAATGGTTCCATGTGACACACCTTTAGATTTGTCAAATGGCATCAAGGGTAAAAGAACTTGTTAATTCCCAAGTTTGTACCGGAATGCAAACTAAGGCATGTTCCTTATTTCCAAAAGAAAAACAAGGTTTGCAACTGTAGGATGGGACTAGGATAAACTCACAAGTGAGAGTTCAAAGAGTGATCAACTACATAAGCCAAGAACGAAGGTGATTAGTGAAAGTTGGAACCAAAATGGTGCATGGATAAACCACATGCAATAATTATTATAAAATTCACCATGGTTCAAATTTGAAAAAAACCACTACCTCCTTTCCTATAATTTATTTTGTAATTAACAACAAGGGTTACATCAAAATGAAAGATTCAAACTCATGTGACTCCTAAGAAGGAGTCCTGAAATTTCTCAATTTTGCCCAATTATGAATCCCACAACTTTGTGAACTCATAACTCCCACATATGAACTTTGTTTGAAGATTTCTTAAATGCAAAGTTGTAGTTATTAAAAAGATCTTTCCAATGTTTTATCACACATTCATTTGACCCTTATTTCCTAGGTTTTTACGCATTACAAGAAATTATAGCTTTTAAGAAGTTTCAACTTGAATAAAGTTTTTGCATTGACCAAAATGGATGTCCATTTTAATGAAAGGCATGGGGCAAAGACACATGGTTTTTCTTCTTAATTTTGTTTATTGAGGTGAGATTTTGTATCAAATGTCATGTCATACATCTAGTCAAAAGGGATAAATAAATAAAATGGTTCATCAAAATGACCATAGATTTGTCAAATAAGTCATATTGAACAACTAGGGCTTGATTAAATCAGTCATATTCATTTGAAACTTAGTTAAGTCAGCCATAATGATGTGTCTAGCTAGCTTACTTATTAGGCCTTGGCTACCTAACTAAAACCAAAAATAATTAATAGGTAAGGTTAAGCTTAAACTATGTACCTAGCCTAACATAGTTAGGAGGTTAAACTAGGTAGGTAGTTTTAGCCTTAAGGTGTATCAACTTGGCCTAAGCCAAATAAGTTAAATAGGTAACTTTTGGGCTAGTCCTAGTAGGTTAGGTAGATAGCCCAAGCCTAAAAAATACCTAGGCTAAAAGGCTAAATTAGGTACCCAAGCTAGTAACTTAAGCCTAACAAAGTAGGTAGTTGCTTAAAGGCCTAACTTTAACCTACCTATCTACCTACCTATTTTAGGTGGGTGAGAACACATTAGGGTGTACCAAAAACAACCATTACAAAGTCCATTTTTGGGAGTTTTTCTAATGTATTTTTAAACATAAAAAATTGGACAAAAACACAAAAACCTTGGAACAATGTTAAAGTGGACATCTTTTTCCTAAGACACATGCATTTTTTGAAAAAATTAACCTTTTACATTTCTAAATTGAAAATATTCATTTCAAATAATGGATCTAAATTTTTCAAAAATTCAATAACATATTTTTGTCAAGGATAATTGTAGGAACATTTCATCTTCAAACATTTATTTCAAAATATCAATTTTTTCTTTACTCCTTTCAATGAACAATTTCTTAAATTTTTTATTTTTAATGAATTATTGCAAATACTATAATTAATGTTGCAAAACCCCAACTTTTATGTGTTTGGATACATATGGATTCATGTCTTAGATGGTGGAATTTTTCATTTTTTCAAAAAATCAATGTTTGGTGGTACTAACACCATGTGTTGCATTAAGTTGTTTGTTGAAACATTTAATGTTATGGCCAAAGTACAATAAAAGTAAAATGGATAATATCCAAATTTAAAACACTTATAGAATTAAAAGGTTGATTTCATGTAAATTGTGATTTTATCATTCAAATTCCATTAGATTCTTATATCATCTTGGTGTGGAGTACTTTGTTAAAGAAATAAGGGAAACTATCATTTGGGATAGTATTTTAGTGCACTCAATCATGCTTTTGCTAGGTTGGTATGATTGTGTTGTTTTATTTGTTGTCCAAATAATGGCAATAGAAGGGTTGTAGGTAGAAGGTGAAAGTAGGGTAGGGAGGAACAAGCCATGGACAAAACTGGGCAACCTTCTAAAATTTCTCATCGTAACCACTTTTGTAGACTAACCTTAAGTTCTTCCACAACATGAGGTTGCTAAAGGGAGAAGTAAGAGTTTGAAAAATTACCATTTGTGACATTTTCTTGGATGTTCTCCAAAGAAAGAAGAATGACCCAAGTCTAAATTGTGTAGTGCACTAATTTTGCACTTAACATCTTCTACTTCCTTTTGGTTTACATAACAATAATTCTCAATTTTTTCATTTTAATAAATCATAGACTTTATAGACTATTGGCAATCTTATAAAGACTTGATAAATTAAAATAGTAAACTTGTTTATAAGCCTTTATTTTAACATTACAATAGTCTCACAATCATACTAGGGAAAAAAAATTAACATTTCACACATGTTATTATGTAATAAAAATTCATAATTATTTGAATGGATTATGACAAAAGATGTTACATCATTTAAAAAGTTCACCTTCTAATGAAATGGTGGCATTTTATTTTCAAATTTTTAAATTTCATTTTACAAATGTTACAAATTAGTTAGATGAGTCTTTTTTATAATTTTCAATCGTATCCCAACACATAATATACCAAACTTAGAGAAACACCCCCTCCCAAAATTACATTTGTGATACCAAAAAATGGATTGTCTAGTGTGCAACTCCCCGTGAATCAAACCACAATCATCAAAGTAAGCCTTACAAGGATGTCTCCCACCTTCCTTGCTTTGTGTGGTATTGCAACAATTTCCTAGTGCAATTGTTGTGTGAACCACTTTGCCCATTTGATTGGTCCCTACTTTGTAGCCTTTATGGTTAAAACCAAAGTTCATGGAACAAAATGTTTCCCTAATGAGAAATGTAGCTACCTTTGTGAAAGTAATGAACTTTAAAACTAGTTGTGGATTCACATCCTTAGTAATTACATATCCTTAACATCCTTAACATAATGATCGTCTTTGTTCCCTTCGAATAATCTTCCCAATTTTTCATTGCAAGGTTCTCTAATAAGTACATTGGTCCCCTTCATTTGTAATTTGAAAATTTTGCATATTGCTTTGTAATAAAAAGAAATTGTAGATTTTTCCTAGGTATTGTTCTCAATTGAAAGTTTGAAAGCACAAATGATCTTCTTCATTGCAACAACATTGATGGTGCACCAATCTAGCTTCCTAAACTCAACTAGCCCCATCTCTTGCACCTAAACTATTTCACTTTTTGCACTAGCCCATGTTGTGACATGCATACAAGTAAAAATATTTACCTTTTCCAAATGTTCCAATGTGATTTCTTTTATCAAATCTTTTGCTCTTGATTTGTTCTACATTACCCTTGATGGAAAACCACCTTCCAATTAATGTTTCGATGTCATTTCCTCTAGAAACTACTCCTTGTAGTAATTACACTCTTTGTTCTAGAAAACAGAAAAAAATTTCAAAAAGGAGATCTCACTAGATGACATACAACTCCCATTAGAAAAAAAAGAATCAAGTCCAAGTTGATCAATTTATGTTTTGATGTGATTACACCCTCCAAAACTTTTTTTTTCAATTACCCCTTGGTGCTTCACCTTCCAATACCACCACACCTTGATGAAGTGTTTTTCATGATCTTTCTTCAAACTCTAAGTGTACTTTTTTTTTCTATGACAATAAACAATCTAAAATCATGAGGTTCGATTTCTCTCACAATATGCTTAAGCTTTTCCCATCTTTCTTTTGTGTCTACACGAGGATGATTAAAAGAAATATTTCGATCAACATTTGAATTGTTTAGTGTTTCTTCTTTCATCTCCTAGTTTAATTCTAGGTCAATCAACAAATGAAACTATCCTATAGTTGGGGTTTTCTTTGTTCTCTAATTACTCCAATGTTTAATTTCCCATCCATTCCTTTCGATATTTCTTTTGTATTCTTCTAAAAAATGGTGGCATCAAACTTTTCCCTCTATGCTTGAATTTGTCAACATTGTTTTTCCTATTATTCTATTTCCTTACCATGGCAATACCACTCACTTAAGTGGCTGTGATCTCTAGCACATGTGTGTTGCCATAGTTCATGGTGCCATTTAATTTGCTTCAATTGTTTTTGCTCTTTTGGCATTAAATGCCTAGGTTGCCACCATTCCGTTTTATTTATTGTTTTTCCAATTCCCATTTGGTTAAATTTTTGTACCATAAAGGACTTTTCCATCAATTTTTTGTCTTGTCATAGATAATATGTCTTCAAATTACTCATCAATAGGTCTATTTTGCTATGAATAGTAATGAAGGGTATAGTTATTACCTATTAATCCTTTCTTTGTTACCTATTGGCATCTTCTTAATGAATACACGATATTTCTTGGTATGTTAGAACTACCTTTTCTTGGCAATGCCTTCGTATTACAATGTACTATAGTGGCTCCAATTAGTATAACAATTTTCTCATTGGATTAATAAGGTTTCAATTTGTTGACATTAACAGTTGCCACATCATCATCACTCAATGTGATTAATTGAACATTGTTCTTATTAAAAACATTCTTTACTTTGAATGGTCCAACATAGGGGAATTAAAATTTATTTTCCTTATTTTTGGATCTTTAAGAAGCCATAAACCAATTCTCCTTCTTGAAAGAATTTCAGATTTTTCTCATCATCTTGTTGATGCTATCATAATAATTGGATGTAATTCATATTTTTTCAAGCAATAATGTTTTTCATTCAATAAAACCAAATTTTTCATTTGCATTAATAAGGTATTTTCCATATTTCCATTTTGTTTAACACTTGTTCAGTTCATTGGTGTTAGAATTTTAGTGGGTAACAACAACATTAACTCATATATCAACTCACAAGGATTATGTTGAGTTGTGATTCTAAAAGCCAATTGGTAGGCCCATGAAGCCATAGTTAACATTATATCCCAATCATTTTGATTAGCATTAATAAGTTTGATTAAAATTTGTTTTAGAATTTTATTAGCTCACTTTGTGTGGCCATTACCTTGTGGATAATAAATAGTGAATTCATGATGAATTATCATAAATGCTTCAGCAATTTTTTCACTATGGAACTAATGAAATGACTCCCTTTATCACTAACCAAATGAATAAGACAATTGGAACAAGTTATGATATTTTCATTGGTGGTGGTTTTTTGTCATATTATTTTGTAAAGCTTGGGAATTAAAGAAAAGCATAGCACTAATGTGAAGTTCTGTTAGACAATATGAGTAGTTGTAGTATAGTGCAAAGGTTAAGATAACATCTCCCCATTTGAAATTTGCTTTATTTATTTCAACACATGGTGTTTGGTGTAATGGAATGGGAAAGAACCTAATAACAATAATATATTAATAGAGATTTGTAAAATTTTATTGTTAACACCTAACTACTTACAACTTGCCCACCTATTACCTACCTACCTACCTACATCCCACAACCTATGTACCTACCTACTAATTGCATACATGACAATGAATTCAATTTATGTGGGGCTTACACACCTACATGCCAATTAGGCACATCAAATCTTCCAAATAACATTATAAATGACTTAAATTTAACAATTGTGACACATCACAAGCCATGTTCCATTTGGAATGACTTATATATTCACTATATTGTATGCACCTACACCGTGTATGCACCACACATATCACATGTAATGGTAGGTTTTTATTTGACTAAAAATTGAAGTCAATTTAGTGGTAGTGGACATACTTACTTTTGGGGGGAATGGGGGATGAAACAAAACTTACCCCCTTAAGTCATTTTGGACAAGTAGCTTGGTCATGTTAGTCATCTGAGTCACAATGTTAGGGGCATAAAAGACTTGTTATTGTAGCAATGCATTGAAATACAAAGTTTATAGTGGGAAATACAATTGTTAGGGATGGTACTTGATGTGGAAGGGCATATGACAACTAATTGGAAATAGTTACAATTGTTGAAAAGCAAGGTTGCTTTGATGCCATATAAGATGCCATTTTAAGATGCCAAAGCTTGAAAATTTTGTACTAGAGAGTAATAGTCTTGATGATTAAAGAGCTCAAGATTTTTTGTCACATTATGTTAATTACTTACAACTCTAGGATCTAAGTTTCTTTAATCTAATATTTTGGTGATGAAAAAGCAAAAATGATATATGAAATGATGGTGGTGAATCAAAGATTGCAATATCCAACATGTGGTTATGCCTTGATGTAGATGGTGTGAGTACATTTTAGGGTGTTCAGCTTGTAATTATAATGAACAAATCAAAAAACACATGCCCCTTTTTGACCCGAGATACATTATAGGGCACAAATGACAAATATTCTAGCAATGCAAACCTTATTGCATGCATCTATGGTGGCATGGTTAAAGGACTTGTTCCAATACCTATATTGTTTCTTTTGCAACTTTTTGAAATGACAAAATTTGTCAAATTGACCATGATTATGGAAACAAACAAAAAAGAAATTATTTTATAATATCAAGAGCAAATGGATTATTTTAATGAATCATGTACTTGAAAAATACCACCCACTATTGATGAAATGGCAACTATGGCCAACTCTAGCCTAGGCAATAAGTAATTTTGATTAACTATCACATAATGTTCAAGTGGTACTTGGATTACCTAATGCCAATGTTGAGTAAAATTCATTCCCTCATTATATTTTCTTAGTTGCGAAATGCTTTTTATTTGTGATTTCATCACTGTAGGTTCAATATGTACTCAGTGGATTTGTTTTAGATGTATTTTGATTAGACCTCTAAATTAAAGGGAAATTTTGAAGTCCCACAAAGTCTTTTATTTTTGGGACAAAAATGTAAGAAGTAAAAGTGGTCAAAATTGGGTGCCCAATATATCATTAGAAGGATTTTGAAACATACATATTAAAAGTGATCTCACATTCTCCATTTGGAATTATGAATTAGTAATTATGGCCAAAAGAAAGGTAACGAGTCAACTTAGCAACTTGACTCCTAACTGCCATTATAAAAAGTTACAAATTTTTGGACTAGACTCCATTTTTGGTCTTTTTGCCCCCTTGTCCAACTTGATCAAAATGCCATTTTGGACAAGTTGTTTTGTACACATCCATGTTGAATGGTGTCCTTTTGGCCAAGGGGTCATGGGACATTTCGATTAGTCAATTTGACCATTGGTCAACTTGACCATCATTATATATGGTCTAGTTAAGGCCATGTGTCATCATTATGTTGCATATTCAAAGGTGATGTGGCATTATACGCTGCAAAAAAGGTAGGTAGGTAAATACTTACATACACCCTACCTTCAATTGTAGGTTTATGATGCACATGTACACCATATACATTATCACATAAGACATTCATACACATGATTTGGCCAATTTTGAATCCAAGACCTTATGGAGGCATCCTAAATGCCTTTGCCATCAAGTTACACCACCTTATGTGAATAAAAAATGTGAAATTTTTTCTTTTATTTTTTAAACCATGAAATTGTTAGGAAATCCCAAAGTTGACACACTTTTCTTATTTCAAATCTTGTTCAAATGTAGTAAATAAAAAAATTATGTTAAATTTTATTCAAAGATCTATTTGATAAAATCAATATGTTTTATAAGTGTTCAAATATTTTTTTAAATTTTTTTTGAAAAATGTAAATCATTGACAAATTCAAACATGTTAAATTATGATTTTTCCAATTCAAACTCCATTCATTGTGTAGTCCAACAAAACAAGGTAGGTAGCTATGTATGGTAGGTAGGTAGGTAGGTTGTTAGGGTAGGACAATACATAAGTATAGGTAGGGTGGGTAGGTAGACTTCGGTAAATATGTATTATAATGGATTTTTCTAGATGTCACAAAGGCAAAAGTATTTGGGTTGGACACAGACTACTATATAAAACCATATGCAAGTTGGAAATTCCAACAAAATGGACTCAAATAAATGGAATTAACTTTTTTGTCTTTCTTACTTTCAAATAATTACTTTCAAAAACATTAATTTTCAATGAAATATGGACTTTGCAATCTAGGCAATTTTGGGGTCATATTCCATCAAAAAAATGTTATGGATTCATTAATTATAATGGAATTGAAGATTTTTGGAGTAAAATATTTGGAAAATATGAAGTATGTGATGGACTCTATAATTCTTTATTGTGTGTAATATTTTTAAAAAAAAAATCAAAGTCCATCACATACCCAAAAGGATGTTTTTCATGACCAATATTAAATATAAGTGTTCAAAAAGGTTGAAAGTAGGGCACATTAATTTCGACATGGAAAAAGATGTCAACTTTAACATTGTTCTAAGGTTTTTGTGTTTTTGTCCAATTTTCTATGTTTAAAAATACACTAGAAAAACTCCCAAAATGGACTTTGTAATGGATGTTTTTGGTACACCCTAATGTGCTTTCACCACCTAAAATAGGTAGGTAGATAGGTAGGTAGGTAGGTTCTTAAGGTAGGTATATCTATCCTACCTAACCTAAAGCTAGGCCTCTAGGCAACTACCAACCTTGTTAGGCTTAAATTACTAACTTGGCTACCTAACTTAGCCTTTTAGCTTGGTTACTTTTCTAGGCGTAGGTTATCTACCTAGACTCTTAAGCCTAGCACAAGGCTACCTACTTAACCTATTAGGCTTAGACCAAGTTGACTGACCTCAAAGTTGAAGCTACCTACCTAATTTAACCTCCTAACTATGTTAGGCTAGGTAGGTAGTTTAAGTTTAACCTAACTTATTAGTTTTTTTTGGCTTTAGTTAGGTAGCCAAGGCCTAACAACTAAGCTAACTAGATAGATCATTATGGCTGACTTAACTAAGTGTCAAATGAATATGATTGATTTACCCCACCCTTGTTGTTCAATATGGCTTATTTGACAAATCCATGGTCATCTTAATGAACCATTTTATTTATTTATCCCTCTTGACTAGATGTATGACATGACAATTAATAAAAAAATGTCACATTAGTAAACAAAAGTAAGAAAAAAAACCATGTGTCTTTCATGCCCCATGGCTTTCATTAAAATGGACATCCATTTTGGTCAATGCAGAAACTTTATTCAAGTTGAAACTTCTAAAAAGCTATAATTTCTTGTAATGCACAAAAACCTAGGAAATAAAGGTCAAATGAATGTTTGAAAAAACATTGGAAAGATCTATTTGATAGCTACAACTTTGCATTTAAGATATCCTCAATCAAAGTTCCTATGTGGGAGTTATGAATTCACAAAGTTGTGGGATTCATAATTGGGCAAAATTGAGATTGTTTGGGAGTCCTTTCTAAGAGTCACATGAGTTTAAATTTGTCATTTGATGTAACCCTTATTGTTAGTTACAAAGTATATTATAGGAAAGGAAGTAGTAGTTTTTTTCAAATTTGAGTCATGGTGAGTTTTATAAAAGTTATTACCTATGGTTTATCCATGCACCGTTTTGGTTCCAACTTTCACTAATCACCCTCATTCTTGGCTTATGTAGTTGATCATACTTTGAACTCCCACTTGTGCGTTTATCCTAGGCCCATCCTATAGTTGCAAACCTTGTTTTTCTCTTGGAAATAGGGAACGTGCCTTAGTTTGCATTCTAGTACAAACTTGGGAATTAACAAGTTCTTTTACCCTCGATGCCATTTGACAAATCTAAAGGTGTGTCACATGGAACCATTTACATGAAATAGATCACTAGACTAGTGATCCTACTATTCCTAACATTGCAATTTAAAGACTACAAACCTCAAGGGATCAGATCTCTCCTGATTTCCTTTCAAGAGCCAATTGGTCATGTGTGGTGGCAACTCATTTCTCAATTATGAAACCCCACCTCCTTAATACAAATCCATTGCCATTAGATCTCACTCCTCACAAGTTGGATAGAGACAAAAAAAAGAAAAAAGTTGGACATCACAAAAAAAAAATTCATGTGTATACCCTCCACATCCACCGATTCTTCATTCTTTAGAGCTCCCATTAAAACATAGGTACTCTTTCCCAAGAATAAAATTGTGTGATGCATTCCCTCAAAATCCCAACATTCTCCAGAACAAAATGACCATTGCCACCATGATCGTCATGAAATCCTTGACACCATCATGACATCCCTTGAATTAATCCTTAATTATAGACACTAGTCCTCCTAGTCTCTTACTGAAGTTAATGGCACATCAAAAATCATGCTTCAAGCAAGAAAAATAATAAATCCACAAAGGGGCATTCATCCCTAGTTGTTCATAATTTGGACATCACAAACATAACAACATCACAAGTTTGAAATGGAATTTAGCTCCTCTCAACAAAAATGCCTTCTTTCTTTCACAACAACCCTGTTTCATATAACTTCACCATGACACCATCTTCATGCTCCCCGTAAGTGTTTGCACCAACCATCCCCAATAACCATGATTCACATTCCTCGTAAACACAACAACCATGAATCCATTCCATCACATAAACCAGCTCACCCAAGCCGCTCCATTGAAAAACTAGCATTAAACACATTAATTTGTAAAACAACAAACAACACTTAAATGTAGAAAAAAAAAAAACAAGACTGGACTTTTGGCGTCCTCAATCCCTCATGATGCGTAATTGCTTCCTAGTTTGTCATCATTTGCCATCCATCAAAATTAGCATTTCCACTTCCATTTGTGTTCATCTATAGAAAATCCTTAACATTGTTTTGGGTTACAATACATCTAAGAAAATTAATACCAAATAAAAGTTAAAACAAATGGAATGTCACCCATTCATTAAGGGAAATTGAGATAAACTCGTTAGATTCTAGAGACAAATAAAATAATTGTCATTCATTTGGATCTTCTCTAACTTATTGAAAGGTAGCCAAACATTTTGACAAATATGGGCCGAATGTAGACTCATTGGACTAGAGTGAATTGACAACCACGATTGCACCAATTCAAGATGAAGTAGTTCAAGTTATTTTGGGGATGAAACCAAACACATCCAAGTAGGGCAGTTTTATTTTCTTCATCCCCCGCCTAAGGTTTTTTTAGCCTTTTCTTTGCCCCAAAGTTTTCCCTTCTTGCCTACCTCCTACTTACCTCACTTCATTTTGCGTTCACCTCCATTGCCAAAGCTCAAGAAAGCTCAAGTAGCCCAAAACTTTGAGGGGTTTAGGGTTTAGGGATGTGGAGACTCAAGGCAAGAGGAGCTTAAGAACGTGGAGATAAGAAACACAAGGCAAGGGAGTTTAGGAAAGTGGAAAGCTTCATCCTAGTGGTAGAAGCGGGAGCTTAAAGGCAAGCTCCCTCCTTTCTCTTCCTTTTTGAATTTTTCTATGGTTGTTTTGTTATGAAAAAGGTGATGATAACAAAGTTGTCGCCTTTTTCTCTTTGTTGGAAAATAAGAAATTGACGACAATGTGTCGTTGTTTTCTTTTGTGGGTGTTTTGTTACGAAGAAGGCGACAACAATTACCATTGTCATCTTCTTGTGTGGGTGTGTTACTGCAAAGAAGGTGATGATAGCTGTCGTTGCCTTTTCCTTTTCTCCTTTTTGTTTGAGAAGAAAAAGACAACAACAATTTATTGTTGTCTTCTTCTATGGTGTGTTGTTACAAAGAAGGTGACAATAGTTGTCATTGCCTTCTTCTTCTTTCTATTCGATAAGGAAAAAAAAACGATCACCCTAAACTTTTGTTGGTGTTGCTGCAAAGAAGATGACAACAACTATAATTGTCGTTGCCTTCTTCTCTTTGATGGTGTCGTTGTGAAGAAGGCAATAACAGCTACAACTTCCATTGCTTTGTTCTTTTCTTCGCTTTGTTTGAGAAGAAGAAGATGATGGTAACTACCATTGTCTTATTCTTTGGGTGTGTTGTTGTGAAAAAGGTAACAACAACTATCGTCACCTTCTTTTTCTTTTTGCTTGATAAGAAAAAGATAATGGCCACCCTAAACCTTTGGTGGTGTTGTTGTGAAGAAAGCAATGACAACTATAGCTATTGTCACCTTTTTTTCTTTTCTCCTTTTTATTTGAGAAAAAAAATAAAATGGTAGCTGTTGTTATCATCTTTTATGGATGCGTTGTTACGAAGAAGGTGATGGCAATTATCGTTGCTTTCTTCTTTTTCTACTTGAGAAAAAGAAGATGACGACCATTATCGTCATCCTCTTCTTTGGTGATGTTGTTACAAAGAAGGCATGTTGTCGTTTTTTTTTTTTTTTGGTGCTTGAAAAGAAGAAGACAATGGCAGTTGTTGTCACCTTTTGTTTTTTTATTTTTCTTGAGAAGAAAAAGATGACGACACTGGCCACTATTTTCTTCTTTGGTGGTGTTGATGCAAAAAAGGTGATGGTAGTTATGGCTATCGTTGCCTTCTTCTTATCTTTTTTCTATTTGAGGAAAAGAAGACAATAATAGCTATCGTCATCTTCTTCTATGGATGTGTTGTTACGAAGAAGGCGATGACAATGGTCATCGTCTTCTTCTTTGGTGGTTTTGCTGCAAAAAAAAACAACAACAAGCCATCACCTTTTTCTTCTTTTCTTTGATTGAAAAGAAGATGACGATACATTGTTGCCATCATCTTCCTCTTTGGGTATTTTGTTGCAAAGAAGGCGATGATAGTTACAATTGTCGTTGTTTTCTTCTTTTCTTCTTTTTGTGTGAGAAGAAGATGATGACAATATGTCACCATCTTTTTTGTGGGTGTTTTGTTGCGAAGAAGGTGATGACTTCTTCTCTTTGCTTGAGAAGAAGAAGGCAACGACCATTCTTTTTTTCTAGTCCTTCTGTTGCAAAGAAGGCTTCATCAAAATTGATAATTAATAATGATTTTGTGGTTTTTAAAAATGCAGGATTGTAATGGCTAGAGGAAGGAAACTAAAGAAATTTGGTGGTGATTTGGAAGCTTAAAAGCAAAGTGTTGCTTCATCCTAATTCACAATTGGGGAGCAAAATGTTCCATTCGAACTGGGAGTTGATGAATCAAGTAATGGGTTTAGCTTGGAATTGGCAAATGACGAGATCACTCCCAATATAGATTAGGAATTTCAATCGAGAAGTGGTGGGTTAAATTGTTTAAAAATTTACATACATTAAATTAAATGCATATAAAAAAAATTGTACAAAATTTTTAAGTTTAATTATACCTGCACTTTCCATCGTTTGATGGAAGGTGTGGGATTTGTTTTCAATTTTTTATTATTATAATACCTGATAGAGGTTAAAGTTTGTAATAGTTGCATTTGATTATGTAATCTTATGTTTTGTGATACTTGCATTTTGTTCTGTGATCTTTTTATGTCTAATTTTTTTGGGTTAGGGTTTTTTTTATTATAAAATATAGATTTTTTTTTGTAGGTATTGGTTTAGGTCCGAAGCTTAAAATGGACCACGCACTTAGCCAATGTCACCCTTTTGTCCATTTAATATGGCTTGGAAGGACAAAGAATGGGTCAAAATGAAAATGTAAAGTTGGCATTTGCATTATCGCATATTGTGCCAAATGGTTGTTTACTAAACATTTGAAGGAAGTGCATAGTTTAGTGGAAAAAAGGCCAAACATGGGAGGCTTTCAACTTTTGAAAGAGGTCCTTGACATTAAAACCATGTTAAAATGAACATTTTCATTTTGGGAAATGCCATGGCCGTGCAGAGGTGGAATGATCAAAAGGTTGTTAGTTGCACTCATGCTAAAGTTCAACATGAGTGGTATGAACTGGTAATTATTGCACAATGATGTCCGCCATTGCTAAAACCAACTTTGGTCAAGTTAATTTCAAACTAACTATTGCAAGTGTTAGGTCCTAATGCTTGGAGCATGGGAAGTATGCTTCGAGATGTAGCATCACAAATGGAGAAGGATGAAAATTTATAAGAGATGATTTTATTGACCCATTTTGCATGTGCACAAAAATTGAAAATGGCACGGGATGTCAAAAAATGGGATCAAAAGTCCACTAAAACTAGTTGGACATAAAAGTTGATAGTTATATTAGACTTCCATGAATTTAAAATGATTCATGGAAAGTAAAAAATAATAATAATCAATGTTTGTTATTTTTTTATAAATTTGTTTCATTCAAGGTGTGTTTGGATTTAATTTGTTGGTTTTTGGGTGTTAATAAGGTTTAGGGCATAACAAAAGAGGATTTTATTGTAACTGTAATTAATGTCGAGATGCAATGTCGCCATCTGTACATTATTTGTCATGCAACAATGGTTGTAAAGGTGGTAATTACTTACTGAGTTAAACACAACATTGTAGATAGTGATATGGTTTAGGGTTTCCATTTTATATAATATGCTAGGTTTTTTTAACCCCTTCATTTTTTGTACTATCCTTTTTTTGAATTTTGGTCCTTTGATATATTATAAATAACCTTTTTTTGTTGAGTTTTTAAACATTTTTTGATCCATCCATTTTTGTACATCTTTTATCAATATAATATTTTCTTTTAGTCACATTTGTTTGATGAGTATATGGTTAATCATATATGTCTTCTTTTTTGTCATCTTCTTAGTGTTTTAAATGTAAGAATCAAAATTTAAATAATCTTGTATGCACATTTTATAATTAACTTGTATAAGGTTTACAAAGATCAATAATGTACATTGTGCAACACCTACATCTAGTGTATTAGAATTCACATCATTTAAAGATTTTTTGAAGTAATATTCACATTCTAATTAACTTATTAGCATTGTCATGAAACTATACATGCAATACTTACATCCTTTCTATTCTCACTTCCATAAAGCCATTTTAAATCTACAATACCCACATATAGGTCTCCTAAATAGTTGTTGAATTCTTTTTACATCCATTGCAATATTTGCATATTGGTCTCCTAAATTGTTGCTAATTTTTTAAACATCCATTGCAATACCCACATATTCGTCTCCAAAATAGTTGTTGGATCGTTTTTACATCCATTGCAATATTCGCATCATAACGCACCTATTTGCATTATGCTTAGGTTCAAATTGCAATACCTACATACATGTAGAATAATGATTAAATAATTGTTCTAGATTATTAATGAGTGATTAGATAATTGATTTAAATAATTAATGCATGATTAAATTTTTAAAGATATTTAATGAATGATTAGATATTTATTTTCATAATTAATGAATGGCTAAATAATTATTTTAGATAATTAGTGAATTGTTAGATAATGTAAATGATTAATTATCATATTTAGACAATCATTTAAATAAATAAAAAAATCAATTATTTGGTTGAACCTTAATTATTCAAATAATTAAAATTTAGATTTAAAAACCAAATTTATAATTTGATATTTAATTTATTATCCTAATTAACTTTTTATGTTGATAAGTTATTCACATCATTATTTTAGATAATTATTCATGATAATTAATTGTTATAAAATTAATTCAACGCATTTCGGGGAGAACCAACTAACTTTGGGTTTGAGTGGCATTTCACCCCTAACCACAACTCATCTGCTAATTTTTCAACATCAATCGGTTTGGACCTCCACTTAGTTTCACCTGAGCTTCATCTTGGTCATGGATAAATCACCCAGGTTTGAGTCCATAAGTAGTGACAATTGCCTTAGGAAGACTCGATTTTGTTATGGCTTCGGTGGGTCCCCTTAACCATGCCATTACCTATAAGTTGTGGCTCATTTTTCAATAGACACGCAGTCAAAGATCCGATTCTCTTCCCACTACTTGGGAGCTTACGGTTTCATGTTCTATTTCATTCCTGATGGGGATTCTTTTCACCTTTCCCTCACGATACTATTTTGCTATCGATCACCCAGGAGTATTTAGCCTTGCAAGGTGGTCCTTGCTGATTCACACGGGATTCCACGTGCCCCATGCTAGTCGGGTTAGAGTGTAAGCTAGTGATGCTTTCGGCTATTGGACTCTCACCATTTGGGGTGCGGGACTCAACTGCTTCGCCTAGCAACACAACACTTATATTGCTCTCCCACAACCTCGTTTGCACGGTTCCGGTTACTCCCATTTCGCTCGTCGCTACTACGGAAATCGCTTTTGCTTTATTTTCCTATGACTACTAAGATGTTTCAATTCGCCAAGTTGTCTCTTGTTTGCCTATGAATTCAACAACAATTCAAAAGGTTAACCCATTTGGGAATCTCTGGATCTATGTTATTTTCAGCTCCCCGAAGCATTTCGTCGCTTGCTACGCCCTTCTTTGTCTCTAGGTGCCTAGGTATCCACCGTAAGCCTTTCCTTGTTTGAACCTCGCCGTTAAAGGCTATACCATCCTAAGGTGCTAAATAGAAAGATATTATCAACGTCCATAAATAAAAAATCATAGATCAACCTGCCTATGTGGAGCTGCTTATATATATAGATCAACATGCCTATTATCATACTTATTTCATGCTATGACACGTATGCCGTTGTATTAGCTCAGATTATAGGTTGGAGACAAGTGGACTCGAACCGTTAACATCTGCCATAGGGTAAGCCACCATCTTTTAAGCCTCTTTGACCAATTCTACCATAGAGGCCAACGATAGACAATAACTCCCCCCCAAACATAGCTTACAACTTTCATTGTACTGTGCTCTCCAAAGAGCAACTTTTGTCAGAAGGTGTTGGTTGAGTTGGAATCCAATTTTAAGAACTTTCGTAGCTCGAAATTGTCCAACTATAGAAGAACTAAAAACTTTTCTTCTTTTTTGCCCGACTCTTTAGTCTTAACAATGAGTTGTTGCCCCTCTTCGACCCTTAGCCAACCGAAGTGGACAGCTAGTTCAACTTCTTGAATCAGGTTCTATGGTTGGTTTGTGACCCCTGGGTGCCTTCGGCATCCTCGGGGCGATCTCGTAGTTTCTACGGGGTGGAGACGATGGGTCCAGTCCATGGCTTGTTTCTCTTGTCATATTGTGTTTGAAGAGTTGAAGAGAGATAATGCACCAAGCTGTTCGCAAAGGCCAACTTGATCCTCCTCCCTAGGGATTATAGATGAAGTAACCCTAGGAGAGTTGCCGACTCCAACTATTGCCCATGTACGATCCATACCAGATCTAACCAACTACCCATCCTACCTTCTCTACGCTTTTGATAGCCCATCTTTGTCTCAGTAAAATTTTTCAGTGGCATGTTCCAGTCCTCTTCCCCATTTTTAAGAAAAAGTTAATTAGGTAAAAGATACTATCATTATGGCCTAAACAATTAAGCATCCAACCCATAAGCGTAATGATCCAATTGCAAGGGCGGCGCTCTACCAACTGAGCTATATCCCCTATACCCGAGCCGAGTGAAGCATGCATGAACAAATCAGATGTTTTTTTTGTGATTTCCCCCCGGTGCAGCTGGGCTATCCTAGACTTGAACTAGAGACCTCGCCCGTGAAGTAAATTCTCGCACCTACGTTATTATCCAATTGGAAGAAAATCAATAGAATTTTTTTGTAGTAGCGATTCATCCTTCCCGAACGCAGCATACAACTCTTTGTTGTACTATGCTCTCCAAGTGTGCTTGTTCCTTCTCCCTTTCGTTATGTTAATGGTAAGTTTTGAGAAGAAAACTTCGATGGGAAGAGAAAAGAAGGTGTTACGAGACCATCTTAGCCCAACCCTAGACACTCTAACATCCTTTTTCGAACCTAAATTCACCGTTAGAAATAGATAAAAACATCCCATTACACTCATATGGGGGCCAGTGACTGAGAAGGTTGGGTACCCAAACCACTTATGGGTTATTTTGCACTTCACACTTTGTTTAGGGTTATATTTTACTTCACATACAAATACTTCACATGACAGAAGAAAGAGATTTACTCTAGTGGCCAGATCTCTGAAATTATCGTAATTCATGTTGGGATTGAAGAAAGTACATAATTAGCATACATAAGATTCAGGGAC
>Ga0209611_10003870_pt1 | contig 25745 bp, 12 predicted proteins | sample S1TSphgellanicum_3_FD_187693 | JGI IMG/M metagenome (GOLD analysis project Ga0209611, IMG submission 187693) | Host-associated microbial communities from peat moss isolated from Minnesota, USA - S1T2_Fc - Sphagnum magellanicum MG (SPAdes) (version 2) | ecosystem: Host-associated > Plants > Peat...
CCATTAAATCCTGCTCATCAAGATCTTTCCAACAACACCAAAGGAACATTCCAATTCTTCCAAAATTTCCAGCTAAGACTTAATTTCATTTTCAGTGAAGAAATCATTCAATTTCAAGAACTTTTGCACCACAAGTCCAAACGCCATGAAACCAAGCCCATGCACCCCTCTCCTCGAGAGCTTTCCAAAGAGACCAAGAATGCAATCTGAAGCATCCTGGTTTGGTGGATCTCATCGGTACAAACAAAACAATAAAAAACAAACAACCTTCCTTCATAATAGATGATTTGCCAAACGTTCCCCCATATTGTTCCCACAGAATTGTGTGGGACTCTTTTATCACAGTGTACTCAAATGGACACTTTTTGTTGTATAATTTGACATACTTTGACACCTGAGATTTGGATCTTCAAAAGTCACTAAATCAATGAGATGCAGATCATGGGCTCAGCGTCATGTCACAACTTCTTTGTGTTGCAGCATAGTGTGACCCTAGAGATACTTCAGTTTTCAAGAACAAAGATAACTTATTGCCATGGGCCCCCATCATATTGGGTCACCTGTGACCACTTGCAACTGGAGCAGGTACTTGGAATATCTGTTGCTTGGCCATAGTGTTCTAAATTGACCGTTTGTGGGAGTCCAGCAGAGCGAGGGAGGAAACGAAGTACCAAGTGCACGGGAAACGTGGAAGAAGAGACAAGGTGCAAGTTAGGTACTTATTCTTCTCACTACCCACCTTAGGTGCAGCTCACTTGCACATTCTCACAAAGAAAACACAGTTTCTGGACAACAGTAAATTCCAATTTGTAGAGCATTGATTCACGCCCTAGAATATATGACATATTAGACCAGTGATTTTTTGTTGACAATTTTTATTGTCTGAAATGGGGATATTCCTGGGAAAAATATTTTTTCTAGTGTACATTCAACTTATTTTTATAAAAAAATTCTAGAAACCTTTGCCAAATTGTTTATATCACAAAACTGAAAAAACCCCCCCCTGATCTACACTTGTCAAACAACAAAAGGAAGGGCTTTGTAGAATTGGAGATGGGGAAAGAGTGGTAGGATGTCCCCATTTCCAGAGTCCAAATGTGATCTGGACGTATGGGGTTTACTTTGTTGGCCTCTATGAAGAAGGTAGATGCTGATGTTCTGTTTTGAGCACGGCACCCATTAGCCAATCATGAATCGAAGCTGGTGGCAATGTTCCCCCAACTTTTTTAATCAACAACAATTATTTCATCCACAAAGTTTTGAGTTGCTGCAATATTGGTTGGCTGGTCGGTTTCATTCCATACCCTTCAGCTATGGATCCAACAACCCTGAAAAATTCCGACCTTATTGAAAGTTGTTCATTCCCAGGCTTTTTCTTGGGGGCCCCAATTTGCTGATAAACCGTAGGCATTGTTGTTGTACAATGCCTCCTAGTGCCCTAGCTACCCATTGAAGAACAAAAACAATAGATAAAAAACTCCCCATTCCAACAACTTGAAGAATGCCCTAAAACAAACCATTAATCCTTAAGACATTGACAAACCCAAAGCGTGCTGGCCTCTCCAAACTCCACTCAGAAGAGCTTCATTTGCAATGTTAACAGAAACTGGTCACTTGTTTTGACATAATATTATACCACATGGAAGACCACGATTTTGCAATCCTTTGCTCACGGTTTATTCTTTTCTGGGACAAGTGTGGCTGGATTTCGACTATTTTATTTTCAGCTTTACTTCTTGATGAAGCTTCCATCCTTTCACAATCTTTGTTTGGCCAAAATTACACCCCATAGTTTGGCAAGGTCATCAGGTGTGTGACAAATATAGTCACATGAAATTGTGTGCAGCTTAGGAATCCTGTGTTTTCTTGTAATTGGCTGTGTGCCCATTTTTCAAGGCTCTACCTTGGTGGGCAACAAGTTGTACACTTTGTGTTTAATAATTTATTTATATACCTGTGGAACTCAGCATTTCTTGGCGAATTTTGGACACTTGGCGACAAAATAATATCCAGTGCAACTCATACAAAAGATTTTTGTGTAGATAATGTGCAAAAGTAGCCAGAGAGGAAATTATTTTCTGATGAGGCCATAATTGGACAATAGGTTGCCAAAATATAGGAGGATTCTTAAACTGTTCTACTTTCCTCTCTGACCTGTAGCCAAATTTTGGTTAATTCCTCCAGTAGATGACTGCAAATGTGGCTAGATCACAAAATTGTTTTATAAACTTTTTTAATGAGAAGAATCCTCCACTGAAACTTGGCAAGAGCTCAAGAAATTTGATGGGTTTGCCCAACATTGGAAGGTGGGCTGCAGCTGTTTAGGCCTAAATTGCCCAAGAAAGTTTAGTTACACTTTTGAATAATTGGGAGCTTATGAGATCTGAAGGAAAAACTTAGCAAATCTCTGATTCTTTTTTTAACACCTCAGAGGAGAGAAATGGCCCAGCCGTCCATCCCGAGGGTCCACAGCTGATGTCCACAGATGTCCAACTCCACACAAACAAGGGGGTCATGGAAGGACAGGAGAAAACGCCACAGGCAGGCCACTCATTACCCCTTCAAAAATGGATGTAGCCCACCCTTTTGTTCGTGTTGTTTTGTTTTGTCTGCATGCTGCATTTAGGGCAAATATGACAATTCTGGGTCTATTCATTAGGCTTCTTTGTCTTTCCTCAATATAAAATGCATGTGTGCCGTGCATACCATTTTGGGTTTTCCTCAACACAAAGTGTATGTGCGCCGTACATCCCATTTTGTCTATCCTGAATATAAAAAAGTGATAAGATGTGGGTGTGTACTGTGCATCCCATGACGCAATTGGGGCCCAATCACATTTTTGAAAGCATTATGACTGAAAGAAAGACACTTAAAAACACTCTTTCCCTTTGGCCCTATATTTGGGGGGTTTTAGGGTTGAATGAAGTTAGTGCCAATAATGTTTGATGGAGAAATTTTTTTGTTCTAACTCTATAAATAAAATATATAAATAGAGAAGATAGTGCATCTCCAATGGAATAATGAGAGGAGATTTTTGATAAAAATCCTATGAGTGTGTATGTATGTGTATTAGGAAGAATTGCATGTTCCTTTTAATTACACTATACAATGCAATGATTATGAGTTGGTTGTTCTTCTCAAACGCTTGTAATTTATGTTGTGATTACCAATGGTATGATGATAGGAATTGAATGAAACATTTATACCTCAAATGGTAGAATAGTGAAGATATCAATAATGTTCAAGTCATATCCAAACCAATAGGTATTGATATATTGTAATAATTAATTTACAAAATGAATTATTAAACCTCAACACAAAAGTATAGCCAACAAAGCATTATTCACTTCTTTTCAAAGGTGGGGATTGAAGAGGAGGGAGAAACATTGGAAGTTATTTATTTAAAAGATGGACAATGGCATTGCCTTGCTTGTGAAGGTGGACAAGTAGAAGGCGGTGTTTACCAACCACAAGTAATGAGAGCAATGCAACTTAATTTTCCATTGAAGGAGCATAAGTGCTTAAAAGCCTTTGAGGTTTGGAATGTTAGAACAACTTCAATACAAGGCAAAAAGGCTTTCATATACATGTGGTGGAATTTTCTTACTTATTACAAGTATTCTATGCTTGGTGGAGTGGACATGATAGATTGGACACTCTTGTCTCTTCAAAGACATTTGATAAAATTGGATAGATTGGGTCCTCTTGCCAAAAAAAGTGGTTTTTAAAACCTAAAGAATCAATTTCAAAAACAAGGTGCAACCCACAGAAAGACTTAACGTGCAATTGTGGATTAACATTACAACTTCAAACAAGCTTAGAACAACTCTAACCATTATAATAAAATGACTTATATAACAAATGTTGGAGGAAGATAATATGACAAAATTTTCCATGGGTGTCAAAAGACCTTCAACAAAAGAGTCTAGTTGGCTAGCCATAATGATGAACAAACCATTAATTGTTATTGATTGGTCAACATGTGACATTTATGTGTTGCTTTAATATCTATTGTCCAAATTTTATTATTTGTTGAGGGAAGAGAAAACATTAAATAACTTTAAATTTGGATGTGATGAAATTAGTGATATATTTGCAATACAATGAACCTAATATGGGTACGATGGATTTACAAAGTCTTTGTTGATATGTTGTTTTTTCTTACAAAATTAAAAGCAAAGGAGGTCTATTCATGTTCCAAGGCAATGTGAGGAAGCTAATCAATTCTATTTCATTTCCAAAAGTTCCCCAAGAGTTCCATAAGCTTTTAACATGAGATAATAGGTCATTCCTACAATGAATTTTGATCCTTTGCATACCTCATATGTTCACCATAATGGGGTTGCCTAGAAGGATGTGTTAGCGACCAAAATCTAGCTTAGGTGGTGTATTATGTAATATATGGAAGCTATTTGAATTCAATAAATCACACTTGGTAGATACTAATGTTGGTCTGGTATCAACTTATTTTGATACCAATTGGTACTTGTATTGGCACTTTTTTTTTAAATTGATACCAATTTAGTATTCATATTGGTCATTTTTTAAAAAATCAATACCAACTTGGTATGTTATTAAGTTCTATATTGATTTTGGGCTAACATATCATAGATATATGTCTAATATATAGAATGGTAATAAGACCAATATGAGATTAGTATTATCTCAAGTTAAGACTAGCTAATACTAGTATTAGACTTAGGTCATACCAAATTGGACTAGTATTTGATATTAATGTTCATACCACTATTGATACCGATCTTTGACCCTATGTACCAAATGAACATTGTTACATACCTAGTTAAAATTTGAAATTATTAATGTAATCAAATATCAAACAATTATGTTGTTTCCACAATTTTTGGGTATACTAGTGGAAACCCCTTGATAAAGTTCCCAATTATGTTATCACAAGATTTTCATCATGATGATTCAAAGTTTCAAAAATTCTCTATGCAAACAACCATTTCACTGAACTATGCAATCCCAATCCATAATTTGTTCATTCATCTTATTCAAATAATTCATTGACATTTTGTACAAATCAACAAATTGTTTATTGCATACCCATCAAGTTTTGAAATAAAAGGGTTGATTCCATTCTAACAATGGTGAAGGTTCAAAAGAACCACGTGAATTTAAAAACCTCCAATCAGTAAGTTATGTATTTTTACTTGAACTCTTGTTAAGGTTTGTTTGAAAAGTGTTGGTTTTGAGTTTAGTAAACTCGGTGGATGCAACATGGAATGATACAACAATTTTGGAAGAACAATGCATCGTTAATATTTAAAAGTTACCTATTATGACTTATAACACAACTATGCACTTGAGATTGAAACTTAGACAACATGAACGAAAAGGTTTTTTTAATACAATAATTTTATAACAATGATGACCACCTTGCACAATCAATTTTCTATATTTCTTGCGCAATTTTCTTATTTGAATCTTTCTTCTGCTTCCATCTAGAACATGGTAGGTTGTTTTCCTATTGTTATTTCACTTCCCTTCTTTTTCCTTCATTGTCTCTACCAATCTTTCCATATTTGAGTGGATCCTTTTTGGTTACTAAACCCTTAGTGTATTATTGGTCTCAAAGTTACCTGCTTTTTGGTAGTTGTGGAAGGCATGGGTGTGGTAAATGGGTTTAGGGAGGTACTCATGCAAAATGTACAAGAGTTCAAGTGGTGTTGAAGCATAAGAGGTTGTGTGAAAGGATCGATGAATTTTGTACTTGTTTGTCTTGTGCGTTTCAAATTTCATGTTCATTTTTTTGTTGTTCTTCTTTGGTATTGGTGTTCATAACTACTCCAAGTGAGTAAATGCATAAAAATGTGGCTTATTTCTTAATTGAACTCTTTAATTTGGGATTTTTTTATGAGTTGGAATTGCATTTTCAACTTCTTGCTTTGAAGTTGCAAGCAATGGTGATTGCTTCGTTTGTTGATGAATTGTGTTCATTTTGTCTATGAGCGCCTTGAGTACTAATAGCTATCAAGTTTTTGAAGAAAGTTTGAGATTTGAAAAAAAAATGCAAGACATGCACTTGAATTTTTTTGCAAATGTTCACTCTCAAAACTTAGCAAATGCCAACCTTACTCCCTTCTTCTACTAAGAGTAGAGTATGGACTTGGTGAAATTTTATGAGTTGAATTTTGCTTTTCCATTGATTTAACATAACAAGCAAATACCAACATCACAACATGACCATCACCACTAATCTTTTGTATTTTACCTCCTTTAAAGATATGGCTTGTTGACTGTGGTGACTTGACTAAACACCATCTACACAATCAAATTCAAAGAACAAATTAAAAAGCATAAAAATGGCAAAGTTTTTGAGACTAAGAAAACTATTGCATATAATCGGTGGTTTTTAGGTTAACATAGCCAATTAAACCATAACAAACCTTCAAGAACAAAATATGAAAGAATTGAAAAAGGACAAGTTTATTCAAATAGGGAAAATAATTATGATGATAATAGGTTCTTTGGATCATGGGTTTTATGAGACCCAAAACCACAATTTTGAACTAAAAAATTCTAACAACCACACTACATTGGTTCAATGAAAATTGTGAAAGCCAATGGATTTCTTTGACATCATTAGGTAATCTAAATGTAAGATGACCTAGTTCATGAAGTTTACATATTTTAAATGTGCATTGTTCAATGAACTTTTTATCGAGATGATTAAGTTGTGAATCATATGTTGTCATATGTTGATGAAATTCAAGTTTCATTTCATTGATAGACATAACTTAGGAAAAAATGGGATGTGTGTAGTGCATATCGTTTAAGGACATCCACATTAAAGTAACCTTATTATAAACATGGAACAAAAGGTGGGAGAACCTAGTATTAACTTCTGAAATGTGAACAAAAAGGGTTTTGAAGATGAAATTGGGGTTTGAATATTGGAATGATGTGAATTACAACAATAGGAGTCAAATGGACAAAAGTGGTCTTGGGTCAAGTTGTGCCACCTTTTGAAAGATTAACTTCTATGTTATTATTCTTTTTATTTTACTAATGGTTAGTTTGTAAACCACTAAACCAACATGTGAGCAAAGAGTTACATCGAACCAACAAATAAAAATAATCTGGAAAGTACAGCTACATTTCCAAGTATCACCAACAAAATGGTTCCAAGTTTAAGCCAAAGTTTATCCCAACTCCTAATGGACAGAGCCAACAAACAAATATCCTTCATGTTCAAAAACCCATTGTCACAATATTCGTGCTAGAACTCAATTGACAAAAGAATCAGAAGAAACATCATGACAAAACTTGAGAAACGAGAATAAGCCAGTGTTTGGTGATCATTAGAAATGGCACAAAGCCCACCCACTTGTTCTCAGGGCATGGCTTTTTAATTTCATAACTACAGGTCTAAAAGTTTCTGATATATAACCATGGTTCTCAAAAAAATAAAAACCATCAAATATCTTTCCGTAAACCTGAGGTTCATTGCTGGTTCTTTCATGACAGCCACCAATTCTTTGAGGGTTTCGAAATAAATGGACTCAGAAGGTTGTTAACAAAATCAAATACCCACCCAACACTAGTATAAACTCCATCAAAACAGACATAAATCACGGTCACTGGAATCATTTGAATCATCAACTTGGGACTTAAATGCATACAATTGGCACACTCTCTGGCACCACTCCATACAAAATGGCAACTGTCAAGCATTGATGATACATTGCTGAACTTGAAAAATCCTCCAAATACATACCTCCAGAGAGAGTTGTTCTTTGGAAGACTTGCCTTTCTGAGTGAAAGGGAGATAAATCTAGAATGGAGTGTCCTCAAACAATTGCTACTTCAACACTGGAGCTTATGAATGTGATTAATGCATCTTTGCCCAAATTAAAAGAGACTTAGTTGTTGGGCATTCGAGACTACAAAACAAATCAGCACCACAAATCTCCCCCGTCCAATCTTCTAATGTGCTGACAAATGCAGCTAAGCAACAATACATCCACAATTTGACTCTGATTGTATAGCTCGCTCAAGTAGTTCAGTATGGTCAAGACAAGTATTGGGAGGTTATCAAAAACAGGACCAGACCTCCAGCAGTTATCAGGGTCATTCTTAGAGTTCATAACCACCATTCTCAAAAAATCAAAGAACTGATTTCATTTTACATATATATTAAACACCGTTCTCTAAATTTTGAAAAATCAAGTAACTGCACAAGACTGGATGAGACTATTTTCCAGCATTAGGCAATATAATATCACAACTCATGAGGCCCTTCTCCATTGATAAAGGTTACCATTGAGCAAAGCTTATGTGTCACCATGATCAATCACCCTATTGATGCGGCCATATTGACACCTGTACAATGCCTTTGGCCATTAAGAAGTATTATTAGTAATGCAAAGGTGCTTGTTAGCCCTCACATACATTTCTGGACTCACAAAGTAACACACCATCACCCTCATGATCAACAGCAGTGACTAGCTGCCATTGCCCCATCACTGACTTCATCAGCTCGAAATGGGGAGTGTACAAAAGTATATACTAATAATAATAGAGTTATCCGCAAGTACCACAAACTGGGGATGAATTAATTTGAGAAGCAACTGCTGCAGCTGCATTTTAAGGACAAAGGCTCACAAGCCCTTGTCATGAGCAAACATTTGTCTGGCTACACTCAGAAACAAGCAGCATCCTTGGATATGGCAGCTCCAAAAAGTCAGCAACATGCTGATGGTTTAAATAGTTCCCATAACACATCTAGACAAAGTGGGATACTAGTCTCCTTGTTTTAAGAAGACATAAAGTATTTGCATTGATGTGAACAGAGGCCTTTTGCTCACCAAAGCAATGAGAATTCCTTAAAACATGTCTCTTATCTACAGAACCACAATGCAGAGTTTCTGCCTGCTTTGAGAACAAAAAGTTGTGCCATAGAGGTGCTGAGACAAACACAAATTAGGGTTTGGCTAAAGTGTTAGGATCTCTAAGAACTTCCCTAAAGATGTGTCATTGAGCTACCATTGATAGACCAGAACTTTGTGGCCAAATCTATAATCCATCTGAAAAAATCTTTGATGCACAATCAGAGAAAAAAATTCATTATGAATCATGTCTCCTTGTTTTAACACCAGGACTACAATGCACAAAACTTGTTATAAATTATATCATTGTAGGAATGGGACTATGATGTATCAAATCGCTTGATCAATGTTCCTAAGATGCACAATAGTTCTCTACAGTACACTCAAACTACAGTCTGGACTCTATTATTCCAGTAACCACAGAATATGACAAAAAAATAGGAAGCCTCCGATTATTTTGCTGGAAATGGCTCTTTCTTGATAGGGTACTACTAACTTTGAAAAGCATTGCTTTAGTTACTGGGAAAGCTCAATCATGTGCATGATTAAAACATAAGTCAGGAAGCAAGTAGGAAAACAGCACATAATAACAAATGTGAGGATCCTCATGCTTACAAATCAGGAAGGGGGAAGAGAAGAGAAGCACATATCAGAAACTTGCAGTTGCAAGTATGCTAGCAGCCATTGTCGACTTGCTCCCAACTGATCAGTTTGGCATAATCCTCTTGATTTTTAGCAAATGGCGTTCCCTTTTTCTAGTGGAAGAAACCACAAGTCACTTGCACCATCCCATGTTTGGCCTGCAATATACATCAGCCTACACATACACATGACCAAAATTAACAAGCTTCCAAAACTGCAACTACTTCAATCTGCAAGCTCATTAACACCATAAGGATTGATCCAATGAAGACTTAAGCTAGAATAGCTCCTGGGCTTTGGATGTGTGCAAGACTTTGGACAGATAAGAATCATGGCAGTAATGCTCACAAGAGAGTGAAATATGCACCTTTATTGTATAATTCAGAGAAAGGATGGGAGAATACCTCTCTGAATCTATAAGATGGTACAAGTAGCGCTTTGCCAGATCAACGCTCAATGTAACTAACAGGTCCTGGTTTGTCAAGTTGGTAACCAAACTGAAATGCAAAATTCTCTACCCGGAAATCAGATGAAAAAAAAAGGAAAATCTTGCACCTATAATTCCATCCCACTTGGGTGTTTTTTGATTTGGAGAGTAAGTCCTATATAAACATAGGGAGGATCATTGAAAGACAATTTTGGGTTAGTAAGATTTGCCATACTGCTAAGCTTGGAGGCTCTTTACATAGTGTTGATATTCAGATGAATCAACCACCGGTACACCATGTTGCTGTTGGGTTCAACTGAAGGTGGAAATCAGCCACTTTCTGTTTAAGATGAGTTCCATTTGGCTTTAACCCCTGCAATTTCCTCAACTTCTGCTCATGCCTATACCAGAAAAAACACAGGAAAGCACCCTGCGATTTTAGACTTACCTTTTGTGGGACAGAGAGAACAAGGTGATAAAGCAAATGGTGGCAACTCTTTTTGTCCTCAGCACACTTGCATCACTTACGATACTCATTCCCGAAAATTGACTCCTTCTGCCATCTGCCGACTGTTCTGCAGCTTTAATGTTAGGGCAATGCAAACCTTCGAACCAAACGTATGTGCAGCAGAATATCGGGCAGCTGACATGCTGAGCTCAATCTCCAAAACAGCTCAGAATTTAAATTCTTTCTGCCATCCACCCGGCTATTCTACAGCTTTAATGTTAGGGCAACGCAAACCTTGCAATCAACTGTATGTGCAGCACAAAGTTGGGCTTAGGATAGGGTTGAATAGCTTAGGATAGTGAGGAAAGAAGAAATTCAACATTTTGCAATAGAGAATATGTTCAGCACTCAAAAACAAACAGCAAAGCAAAACCCTAAACCTTTAAACACGAAGTACCTCTTCTTCGTTCATCCAAGGGAGGCAAAGTCTAGGGCTGGACGTGCGAGACTTGGCCACAGGATCCGCTTTGGCTGTCGGCTAGGGGAGCAGGAGCAAAGCTTCGACTTGTCGTTGTTGGAAGATCTGTCACTACAACCACTGGCAATATTTGCAAAGGAGAGTGCAACCCAGATTATGTGTATAACGATGTTTTTATGAACGAATCACCACCAACGCTCTTCGAACATTTTTCTTCTATTTAGATTATGGACATAGCCTAGTTGAAAGCCTTATGGAAAAAACTTCAACAAAAAAGAATGATATCAAGTAGCAAGCCTCCATAGCCTAGTTGAAAGCCTTATGGGAAAACTTCAACAAAAAAGAATGATATCAAGTAGCAAGCCTCCACTTTTCTTTCACCTTTTGGTTTCCACACAACAACAATACACCTACAAATATTGAACTCCCAAACATTGTTCATGGGTAAATCAAGTATGTCAAGTCTTGACTTTTACCACTAGAGAGACCTTAACAACAACATTGTTGATGTGCTTGACCCAATATAACTCCTTAGTACATGTATTTTCTCTTTCCTATTTCCATACCTTAACTATTCAACTCTTGTTACTTTTATGTGCCCTACCTTTTATCTTGCAAATATTTTGACATTAATCAACAAACTCTTGTGCAAATTTTGAAATATTGAGGGAAGTCAAAATTGAAATTAGAGATAAAATTTAATTTGCCTACATAATTCTTTGTTTTAAACAATTCACAAGGAACATAATTATTATATCTTTTAAATAAGAAAAAACACTTTATCACAATAAAGCTTTCAACTTTCCAAATTATCCCATTTGCAAAATAAATTAAATTGGATTCCTCATGGGAACCAAAACCCATGCAATTTGGATTGTGTTTCATTTTCTTTACATTTAAAAAAGTTAGTTATATATGTTCATGATTGCAATTCTATCATAAAGACATTTTTGTGAGTAACAAGAGAGTAAAAGGGCAAAAAGGAGATGGATGTCAATATTGATAGAGCTAGGTCTATAAGAGGAAAGAGAGGTAAATAAATAGGGCTCAATACACATCAACATGAACAATTCAAATAGATGCACACCATTATAGTTATCATATGTGGGACAAAAAGTTACATGTCCATCAACAATTTTGAACATTTTTTACATTGTTATTTATCACATGAATTTTAATTCTCTATATTTTATAAATTTCATTCTAATTTTTTTTAAACCAACCTTTAACTTCTAGCTTCTTGAGGGTCTTCCATTCTATTGTGGCTTCTAATTTAACTATTCCCTTACTTTTAAATGTTCAATATCCCTTTAAAACAACTAATATTACATGCATCATCATAACCATGATTCATGACTTTCAATGAGCATGTTTTCTTTGTTCTAAAATATGGATGCCCTCTTGACATTTGCAAGTTTGTAACTTGTGCATGCAAACATTAAAAAGTAACAATAGTATTGAATGTAATTTAACATGTTAGTCACATAAAACCAATAAGCTATTTTTATGAAACCTCATTGTATTTTGAATAATTGTTAATACGAATCTTATTATTGTTTTGGATTATTGTGTTTACATATACAAAAATGGACTAAAGGAAGAAAAACAATTGATACAAGGTGGAGATCGTCTCAAAACTACCTCCTTCCTAACACCTGCATAGGTATTGCTTCCAATAGGATGAATGTTCAATTTGGCTTCAAACATTTTGGCTTCTAATTAAATGGTTGATCACCCCATTCAAAAAGGCTTTCCACCTAAAAAGATTCAATTTTTGAAGTTCTTATGTGACCCTAGCCCAAGTCGAGCTCAATTGACAAAACGAAGACCGCGGATTAAATATGGATAAACATCTTAGGAATGACTAGAAATTATCAATCAACTTAAAAAGATTTCTCTCATTTCACACATAACATGACTATAAAATAATAAGACTTCATGTTTTTTGTTTCACATCTTCCCGAAAACATCATTAATGGATAATGATAATTTGAATATATTTTGTAAACATTTTAGTTCTATATCATTTCTAAGTATCAAAGACCTCTCATAAGCTTAAAATTATGATGTTTTCAGCAAGATGTGAAAAAACAACATGAAGTCCTTTGAAGCAATAAGCACATAACCCATTGAAACAAAGGTGTATTTATAAGGTGGTGGGAGATGATTGTCATTAGTTTGTTAGGGTCCACCAACGTCAAAGTGACATCACAACTTGCATATGTGTGGAACACATTCAACATTGTGCTTGCCAATAAAATAACGTTAGAAAGTCACATATAGAATCTTATCTAGAACTTTACAATACATATTTTAATGATATCCTCATCACTCCGAAATTGACTTTCATACAAGAATCCTTCATCAAGACCACACCTTTCTTAACCGACTACAAAATGCACTTGTCAAAAAAGTTAATGAATATATTTTTGACTTGTGATTTGAATTTTTTCACTTTAGATTGCCAATCCCTTTTGATACTAGTAGCTCAATATCATTTTCAAACTTTTTTTGCTTCATAAAAATTATGGTGAATATATATACATATATATTGCAAAAATACTTCGAGTTGCCATTGTTAATCATTAACATATTCCTTATTAAATGCATTTAGAAACTATAGTTTGTTAGGGTTTGAACATACATAAATATTTTAAACAATTATTTTCCAAATGCTTGATATTAACCTAAAATGATCAAGAATTATTTTTCCCCGCACAACAAACATATCTAGATTTGCTTTTGTGACAACTTGATTATCATAAATTTTCTTATGAAAAATTGTACAAAACCAATACCATTTGACAATGGCCACATTTTGTTTGGGTAACATTTCATTCCATGGTATTTAATTCCAACATCATGCAAATAAATGGCCCTTCATATTTATGTATGTACATAGTTGGCCCCAAGTATCATTGAGGTGCAAACGATGCATATCAAGGCTCCATGCCACAATTGATATATTTAAAGTTAGTGATAAGATGACTAAAAAATTGTTGCTATATTTCTAAAGGTCTCATCAAAATGGAAAGTGAATTAAGTTCAATTTGGAACATGCTTGTAAATTCATTACCATTTATGAATCATGTTATTCGGACCTATATATTTTGATGTGGTAATCAACATAAATGTTAAAGTGTATAATCAATATACATCTTGAATATGGATTTAATTGTTTTATAATGGTCACAAGATTTAACTAACCTTTACTTTCAACTAATGTAACAAGTGACCTCAAAAAGTTATCCTTTATTAGAAGTATATTTTAATTGTTATTTTTTTGGTTATAAGTTTTTTATATATAAGGAAAGGAGTTAAAGAATTTATTCAACAATATTCAAATTTAGTGTTGGGGACCAACCCGTACTATGAAATTGCATTGTAATTACATTGAGGTTATAACCATGGCAATTTCCCCAATGCACCTTCCTATGCCCATGCATAATGTATTTAATAATTAAACAACCAAAATTCAAACATCACTATGTGTCATATTCATCGAAGTTTTTGTCATTTTTTTCATGTTAAGATTCCATGAATGTGATGTGAAAGTTGGTAATTTGAAGTCATGTGCAATTGAGTCAAATGGAATCTATTACTTAGTCAAAAATATATAATAGTAAAATTTGTGTATAATTATGTGAGAACTTCATGCTAACCTACATAACTATTTTATCCCCTTACAAAACTACCTATAGACCTACTATTGTTCCCTTCCAACCTTATCTACATGGTTGCTAACCTCCCTCTTCTTTAGAATGGTGAACAACTATCATTTATCCTTGGCCTTTTCTCCTTTGTAATGACTAGACAATTTTTTTCCTTTTCTTTTTTCCAACTTCCTTCTTAGCTTTGCAAAATGGGTGAATTTTTGTTTTGTTTCCTCTAACCTCCCTCTTTTCAAATGGGTGAACAATTTTATGCTTTTCTTCCAACTTCCATGTCCCTTGGAATGGGTGGACAATAATTTATTGTATTTGCTTTCAACCTACCTCTCATTTCAAATGGGTGAAATTTTTTTTGGTCTTTCCTCCAAACCCTTTCTTTATGAACACGGGCAAACCATTTTTCCCACCTCCAACCTCCTTTTCCTTTGGAGTGGGTGAATAATTTGTTTTCTACCTTCCAAGCTCCATGTCTCCTCTAGAATGGATGAAAAAACATTTTTTTTAAATGGTTGAAGAAGTTCAAATTGGAGTTGAAGAATAACATGGATGCATGATTTTGATATTGCATAATTGACAATTTTTTTGAAATATCCTTGTAAAAGACCAAAAGATGAAGTATCATGAATTAAAAGGATTATGTTTCAAGAAATAATAGGAAAAAAAAAAGTAATGATCAATAAGTGACTTAATCCATATTGGCCAACATCCCTTATTTGGATGATCAAGCGTTTTCCCTTTTCATTCCTTGTTAGTATATCTAAGTAGATGTGCCAAAAAACCACCACCAACAAAATTGAAATGTCTTGAAATTAAAGTTGGATAAACCTATGAAAAAACTACCTTGTATGAGTGCGTTGTAGTGTTATTTTCAATTCTTTTAAGTTTGAAATCTAATAAAGTAGTAATTATTTATGATTTCAAAAGTAATTGACAAAAAAAGGACATCATGACATTAGACTTTACTAAAACATTTTCAATTTTTTGGTGTTGCACCATAGGTTAATGTCCCAAGAAGGATTTAGTATTAAATGGCAACATCTGTTTAAAACATGTCTACATAATTAAAAAACTACTTTAAAAACATGATTTACAAACTAAAATAAGAATCCAAATGTGGCAAAAAAAATTCAAAATTTGGTGATTTTTTAAAGAAAAAACTGGAATATTGCAACAAAATATTTCTTCCTTTTTTTCATTTTGGAAAAACATTACACCCAAAAAAAAATTACACTAAATTAATTTGGGATTGACATGTATCAAATAGGGTTTTGGATTATCCAAATGTTTTCGCTGGATGGAATGCCTTCAGTAGTTTCGGCTCGTATGTTTCTATAATAGGATTTTTTTGTTTCTTTGTAGTGGTTTTTCTTACTTTAATCAATGAAAACAAGTGTGCTCCAAGTCCACAAATAGTAAAATTTGCACTAGTTGTTGGAAACGAATGAATGGTGTCACAATGTTCATTATGTTATTCATTGGAATGGAATTTATAATCCCAATTTATATTTTTTGGTAAAATAAATAACAAAAGTTTTGATCCTAAACCACAAAAAATGTTATAGTGGTTTTTTCCATGTCTTGTCCACTATTAACATCACTACATATGTGTATCCATTCATGCATAATAATTCATTCTTATTACCAATATTATTTCTTCTAGTTTCCATCATGACATTAGTTACACACATTATGTGAAATTTGTTTTTGCCATGATGAAAACTTGAATGTCATAATTCTAGTTACCATCATAACACAAGTTTCACACATGGCATGATTTTAAAACAAATTGAACTAATTATTTATTTATCAATATTTCAATTTGAAATTAGATTCAATAGTGCCTTACTAATTTTTGATTGAGAGACCAAAGCTCATGTTAAATTAACTTAGGTTTAGGCTTGGTTAGCTTTGGTTAACTTAGGTTAACCTAGGTTTAGCCTTGATAAACTTTGATTTGGCCTAGGTTTAATTTTAATTAACCTAGGTTTAGTTTGGGTTTTATTTAATTTAACTTTGGTTAACTTATGTTTAACCTAGATTGACTAACATTAAATAACTTCGGATTCATGTTGGTTAGCCCAATTTTAGCCTAGGCTTAACCTAGGTTTAGCTAAAATTATTCTAGGTTTAGTGTTGGTCAACCCAAGTTTATATTAATTTAGCCTTGGTAAGTTAAGATTTAGGCTAGGTTTAACCTTTGTTAGCTTAGGTTTAATTTAGTTCACTTTCAATTACCTTTGGTTTAATCTTGATTTAACTTTGGTGAGCTTAAGTTTAATTTAGGTTTAGTTTAGATTAACCTAGGTTTAACTTATATATTAACCTTGGTTAGCCAACGAGGTTTAATGTTGGTTAACCCGAGTTTATGTTAGTTTAACCTTGGTCACTACAAGAAATCTTGGAATATGTAACTATTCAATTTGCAACTACATACAACTACATGCAACCATCTATCATTTGTAACTTTGTTTATCATTTTTACAACTAGTCACCATCTTTTAAAATTTACAACTATTTTTGTGACTATGGTGCGACTATTAAATTACACATCTTTGCATATTGACTAGCTTCATGGATTTTTCATGTTAAAATAGGCTCCTATGTTCATTTAGTTGCAAAATTAATTGTAATTTGGTTATTTATTATGGTGTGCATATACATTTAATGTACACTAGGGTTTTGTGCATTACATTAAGAATACATTATATATTTTTTATTCAAGGTATATTAAATGTATATTTGCCCATATCATGGGCATATTGGATTGAAATTTCTTCATTTTTCATTTTGATAGTTCATTTAAAAATATACCATCTTTATTAAAATACGATTAAATCATAGTAACAAGGTCATATTAATATGATATAATCATTGTCTTAAACAAACATTCATTTTTGATAAATTATTCTTATCAAATATTTTATTAATTAATATAAAATATAAACTAAAAATTATTTAATCATTTAATTATATTTTAACTATTCATCATGTCTTATAATTGTGTTTAATACCTCATTTGTAAAGGGCAATTAATATGGATATTTGTTGGTGGTTACATTTAAATTTCCAAAGTCTACACAAATTATGAACTTACCATTCTTCTTTAGTACTACAACAATTGGTGACAACCAAGTGGCTTCCTCTATGGGTTATATAAATCATGTTGTTAATAGTTTATTTATGTATTGTTTAACAATTACAACATAGTTTGGATTCATTATATACTTATCTTGATGTGCATGTGGAATATATGTGTTCAACTCAATACGATGTTATGCCTTTTAAGTTCTTATATGTCAAAGCAAAGACATTTTTGTACTCCATCATTAGTTCCTTCAACAGACTCATGTTCTTTTAGGCCACATGTGCATTGACCTTATCATTTATGGATTGTCCTCCATACCCAAGTTAATCTTCATGAATTATTGTTTTTTCATTAAAGTCCACCCTATAATATGTAGTTCTTGTACTTTGATTGTTGTTGGTGTTTCATCTATTTGTATGCATGACTTGGTCTATGATGGTAGTAAGTTTCAGGATACACCTTGTTTTCAAAAGCTACTTTAGGTTCTTTGTTGATCACTACCAAATATCAGTTAATTAAGTAATCAATTATTATTTATTAGTTACTTCAGAACTTTTTGTTGATTAATTAGATATTAATTCATAAATTCATACACTAATTAATGATTGTTCATGATTTATTCATATTATTTTATTTATTAATTGGAAAATGTGCAATAATAGTTAGTTAATTAAAAATTACTTAATTTATATCAACAAGTCAATAAGTTTATAAATAAATAATCTACATTTTATATTTTTCAATGAATGATTTTTCAATAGTTTATTAACTATTATTTCATATTATTTACTATGAAATAACTGATTATTATGAATAATTAGTCAGATAAATTAAAAAAAATTGAGTGATTATTCATATATTAATTATCTTACTTTTCTTTATTTTATTAATTCTGAAATAAGTGATTAGTTCTGAAATATCTCAATAATCTGATTTAACTAGTTAATCAAAAGTTATGGTTAATAGCTAATGACTATTAATTAGTAAATATTTAGTCAACCAACGAATAATAAATAATAAATTCTTCAAAACTTAAATTATCTAGTTATTATTTATTATTAATTTAAACCGATTTATTAATTACTTAATAAATTAAAAAATTCATAATAATTTTTTTTAATCTAATGCTTAATATTTATTTAGTGAATACTTCTTAAATAAAAACTAGTTATTTATTTATTATTTTATTACTATTTATTGAACTATGTGATAGTTAGTATTTGATAATCAAGAATTATGGTTAATATTTAATAAATATTAATAGTTAATAGTTAATCTTTTATTAGATAAAAAATAAAACATCTATGTATGAAGGAAGGTTGTTTGTTTGTTTGTTTTGTTTTGTTTCATACTTATGAGATCCATTGAACCAGGATGCTTCAGATCACATTCTTGGTCTCTTTGGAAAGCTCTCGAGGAGGAGGGGTGCATTGGCTTGGTTCCATGACGTTTGGATTTGTGCTACAAAAGTTCTTGAATATTGATTGATTTCTTCACTGAAAATTGAATTAAATCATAGCTGAAAATTTTGGAGGAGTTGGGATTGGAAAGATCTTGATGAGCAAGATTTATGGAATTTATTTGGTAAGATTTGGATTTAGAATGTGACAAATATTGATTTTTTAATGATTTTTGCCATTGAAAACTCAAAGAATTCCCAGAAAACCAGGTTTTGGAAGTAAAAATCAGTTGAGGACGTAGTAACACTTGGGCCAATGACACATGCCACACTAATAATTAATGATTCACAAGTTAAATTATTTAGTTAATATTAATGGTTTATTAAAACTGATTTAATATCTACTAATTAAGTTAATGAGTTATAAATTTAATAATTCTAGTTGATACTCAAGAATTATCAAGTATTTCTTAATTTCTTAGATAATCAATTAATACCTAATTATTTTTATTTAATTAATTTATCACTAGCACTTTTAAAGGTTTATTTTCATAGGTAAAAATAATAGTTTTATTTTTTTAATTGAATAAATAAAAGCTTATTGTTTTATAAGTAATTATGAAATAATTAAATACATTAAAAACTTTAATGATTAGTTCGTAATTTGATTAATTAATTATAATTATTTATTTATTTCTTTAAATAATCTATTAATAATTTTGAATTATTATTATGAACCAAGTTATTGATAACCATGAAATAATAATGATCAATGCTACTTTTTAAATTACTAAATAAGAACATGTCGTAAGTAATCTTGTAAGTGGGCAGGTAATTAGTCATTAGCTAATGTATTAGTTAATTAACTAGTTACTTATTTCTTACCTATTTAGTTTTATAATCTACAAAACTAAAAACAAACACAAAACTTGTCGGTGAATCATTTTTAGTTGCAATTGAATTTGCGACCAAGGTATAACTATAAAAGGTTTAACCGATATGTTTTGTCTTTTAATGTCATCTTACAAAATATATAAAATATGTGCATTCTTTTTTGATTTCACATTCAAAATCATGTGCCATTTGGAATGAGCTCAAAAAAGCTTAACCTTAAAAACAAAACATAAAATAAAAGTACTTACATGGTTACTTTTTAACTCACCCACCTTTTTACTTTGAATATTTACCTACCTTCCTACTTAGGTAAGCAAGTGGGTAAGTAAGTAAATAGTTTAGATAAATATGCATGCTTAGTAGGTAGGTTTTTTTTATGCACATAATTTTGCCCACCTACCTACTTATGTAAGTAATTTTTTATTTTAATTTATTGTTTCCAAAATTCAATGAATATGCCACGTGACAACTTTTGATTGTGCCACATGTCAAATTTTCCTTTGTCTAAATCTCATCATGTAAAATGTTTAAATTAGACCATGTTGATTTTTTCTCATTATATATTATATAAAATAATTTATAAAAATATTCCAAGTTTTACCACATGGAAAAATCTGATTATAAAATGTGTTAAAAGGTGTGGTTATGGTCATCCATAATGGATGACCTATATTAATATTTTAATAATAAAAATTTGCCCAAAAAATATTATGTTAACAAAGGAAATTAGTGATAGGGTTATTTACTAGTTGTAAAATAATGATTAGTAATTGCAAATGTTATACATTAGTCAAAGGATGAAAATGTATACATTGACCTTGTATTTCATCCATGGGAAATGTGCTAACATCACATTAAATCATCATTTGCTACTAAAGGTTCAATGCAACTTCACATATGCAACTAAAGGATTTTCTAGTTACAAAGTTGATTGCAATTGTTTTTTAGTCACAAATTGTAATCATAAATTAAGATTTTTTTACTAATGGGTTCATCTAGTTTTAACTTTAGTTTAACTTTAGTATGTGTAGATTTAAATTAGGTTAATTTTGGTTAACCTATGTTTAACCTAGTTCGCCTACATCTACCTTTGGTTTAACCTTGATTTAACTTTGGTTAACTTAGGTTTAGTTGTGATTAACCTAGATTTAATTTTGGCTAGTTTGAATTTAGTTTATATATTTTACCTTGGTTAGCCAACTAGGTTTAGTGTTGGTCAACTTAAGTATTATAGGCTATTTTAAGTTAACTTATATGGCCCTAAATTACCTTAAATAGCTTATATTAGCTTAGATGTTAACCTAGGTTATCCTACATAACCTAGGTTAATTTATATATGTTTAAATTGATGTAGGTTAGTGTAAAACCATGGGGTTTAGCAACTTAATTACCATCAAGTAAAGGGTTGTTGGGTAGAAAAGAAATAACAAGAAAAATGAAAAGACATGATAATGAGACCTATTTTCTATCTTCTTATTGTCCTATAATAACTACCATCTTACAATAACTACCATCCTTCAACAATTATTGCCATGTTGCACCTACCATCATCTATAGACTTGAAAAAACAACTAGAGTGCGTACATACCTCTTGTAATACTCCTTACTATCTGCAATACTCACAAACCTTTTATCGTTGTTGCTTACCATTTACAACATCAATTTATTTTTTGCAACCCTTAAATCCAATGGCTATTTTCATGCTACTACTTTCTAATGGTAACTACCCTCTTACCACAACTTTACTTTCATACTCCAATTTCAAGTACAGAGAATAATTTCATTGCAAAAGAAAAGAAGAATCAAACTAAGAAACTAATATTCTATATCAATTAAGAAGGAATTACTTTCTCTACCGTTGTAAAAATCAATACAAATAAGCATAAATAATGCACTTAATTCCACACGACCTTTATTTTCCATTACAGAACACATGGTTTTCCTACCAACTCTCCTAACTTCTTTGTATTTCCTCCTACCATGCTACCTTGAGAGTGATAATGATAATCCTCCTTCCTCAAGGGATAAATAGGGAATTTAGGAAGGTTGCCCACCACACATTTGGGTTTCCTTATCTTCTTCTCCTTATCTTAATCTTTTCCACACATCCCATTAATTGATTGGTTAACAAATACCAATTTTTATCCTCAATAACTAACCACCCTATTAACTTTATTCCCTAGGTAAATAGAAGATGGAAAGTAAATCTATCTAATTACTAGATGTTCATGGTGTTAACTAACCTAGGAAGATTTTTCACCTTTAACAATTAATTTAAATTAATATAGGTCTACCTAAAATAAACTAGGTTAAGCTTAACTTAACTAAGGTACAAAGGTTTTTGTACATAAATTTTATTAAATTATTGTTTATACTTTTATTGTGGGTTGTTTTGTTACAAAAAGATGTTGCGATGGAATGGTGAAGAACTTGGACCTTCAATGTGGTGGAAAAGGGTTCAAGTTTTCACATTTGAAACCTAGGTAAATGACATAATTGTTTAAGGAACCTTGTGTAGGTAAACCACCTAGGTTCTTAATCTAAGTTTATTTTTTACCTTAAGCAATATAGTTAGTTAGGCTTCCTCAATTAAGCCTTCAAGCTCCTAACTCAGATCACTTTGGCTAAAATGCCTAACATAGGCCTCTAGGTTATGTTATTTAACATTATTTGATCAGGTCAACAAATGCCATTTGACAACACACAATTGGGCCAAAAAACTCAATTTTAGTTCTAAGTTGCCACGTGGCAATTCATAAATGTTTTTTGGTTGATCTTTAGGTTGCCACAATATGATTGACAAATTGGTAGCAATCTATCCCTTTTCCTTTGAATCATTTGATTCACATGATCTATCCAAGGTCCCATTGATGTACAAGGTTCATATGCCCTTGACAAGCCTTTCAAATAACATAGATGGAAATTAAAGCCAAATGCAACTCCCTTCTTGACATAACCATACAATGCTAGAGTAAAATGTGGGCTAGCACCTAAACCATCAACATTAAAAACAAATGCAATTAAATATAGTGTAAAAAAAACACCATTGTCTATAAAATTAAGATTTACTTAAGAAATGTTGACGTAACATCATATTGTTCAAACAATTGTCCATCTTCAATATTGGTGCCATGGTGTTCTATGATAGATTATCAACTAACGAAATTTATCATGGTTGTAGAGTCTAACATTGCCTACTGACACCCAACTACACCTATAGGCATGGAGCTTTCGACACAATATTTAACCTTCCAATTGCCCAGCAAACAATATCGACTATTGATCATCCCCAAACACCCCCCCCTTATCAATTGTTGTATATATATTCCTAATTATCAAATGGCCTTTATAGCGCTTCAACTACTAGAAAGGCATCCATTTTGCTTAGCTCAATTTGATTAACAAGTGTCATGTGCCTTGGTACTTCTAGGATTTCTAGAGGGGCTTCTTTGCTAAGCAAATTATGAAATGGGGCAACAATATTTTCATTCTTATCTGATACCATTTTTATGGACCTTGGTTCCTTTTGGAGGACAACCTTCCACCTCGAATGGTTAGGGTTCTCATAATAGAACACTTGTTGCACTTGTGATGGGAACACAAATGGTTCATCATCTTTAGTTTTCAACTAACAAAAGTTGGCCAACAAAAAACCATCTTCATTATGCTTGTACATGGGGTTACCCCATTTGTTTAGGCGCATTTTTTACCCAATCACATTTGAACAATATGATTGGTTGTGACATGGGTCCATAGTTTAAACAAATTATGTCCCTTGCTACTTTTAAGTATTGTATTGGCCCAAGTGTTGTGCCTTCATGCAAGCTTTGTTGTTGTCGAAAAATAAATACGACCCTTGAATCATAGGTGGCCATTGTGTTGCCCTAAGTGTCTCCACGCACTCGGAAATGATTTCCATATGCCCACATCCTTGTGTATCTTGATGTAGTGAACTTTGGATGAAATGAGAGCACCATTGCATTGGCATCTTCTTATTCAAGTGCGCCTTTTGATTGCAAAATGCACCCAACTTGACAAACCATCCACTTCTTTGAGCTCCAATGGATACTATATAGGCTTGCTAACTATTGTAGGGCCTCTTTGTCACCACTTTTTGAACTCCTCTTGTTGATGTTTTATTCAATTTGTTTCTTGTTCATGCATGTTACACTTCTAACCATTAACACAATCCACAATGGTTAGTTTACATTGAGCATAATGATGGTTGAAAAAATTAACACCTTCAAAAATGTTAACTTAGATTGTTGATAGCCATAGAATTATATGCATCCATTATGTGAAAGCATGCCCCAAACAAATATTATCAACATGTCTACTGACCTTGAATATATTTGAAATTTTGGTGCAACATGAAAAATTATGTGAATTATCATCTTTCAAAATTTGAGTTCATAAAATGAAAGATATTGCTACTTCATTGAAATCGCCTCAAATTAGAACTTGAACACAAAATGACTTACAACTCACTCTCAACAAGTCCAAACTCCTCGAGATCTTGGGAGAGACACTAAATATATGTCTTTCATATCTGCCCAATATTTTAGCTTTATTGATGATAATCACAAAGAGTTATCACTTTCAAAAGAAATTGAATTCAAAATTGAAGCTAAAACTTTAGATATTTAGATCTTTCTTAATACATATCCAAATGACATGAAATTTATCTCACATATATAGTCCTTAATGATCTATTAAGATCCCAAAGGTGTAGATCCAAAAATGCTCAAATAAAGGTGATATGACCAAAAAACCAGATTTGACATAAAGTTTTCAAAAGCTCATAGCTTTCACAAAACATATCCTTTTCTTTTGGAATTTTGAAAATAAAAACGTTCCAAGTTTCATATCTTTTCACAATAGATCTACATTTAAAGATCTGACTTTCACAACTTTTGCTGTGTTGATCTCCTCTCACTTCTTTTCTTTTCTTTTTCTTCACATTCTTTCTTTTCCTTTTTTATCTTTTGCACTAGATAAACTCTTATGTTATTACTAGAAACTTTCAAGCTCTAGTTCTAGAGATTTTCTAACTTTAAATCTTTTTCAACTTTTTCATCAAACAACTTAAACTTTAATACCATGTTAACAAATAAGAGATTTAGTCAAGTACAAACATAAATTTTTATTAAAAGGAAACTAAAACATGATGTTCACAACATGGAACATAACATCAAAAACTCTTTAAGGTTTTTGTCACATCAAATACATAAACTTGTGCAATGAAAAAAAAAGACCCAAACCATCAACACCAAGGTATTTAACTAAAAGACTAAACCACAAATAACCAAATTAATATAAGTAAAAAAAATAATTTAACCCTTGTGAAAGTAATTTAGTTCTTTTTTTACTCCAAGAATTAATGAAACCTAACCAATTGAGCTTGAATCCTCAACAAACCCATGAAATTTATGATGTAATATTTAGATTGGGTTATTTATGCAATTTGCACTATGCATGTAGACATATTTTATTGTGTTTTGGTGGTAAAGTTATGTCTTAGGTTATAATAGGTAGATGGGTTATATAAATATAATTATTATGTGTTTTAAACTTTATTTATTTAGATTCCCAATTGTGTGTGTGTCCCTTGATATGCATATTTATATGTGTGCAAATCAAATATGAATAGGTTATAAAAATCCTTGCACATGGAAAAATGGTACATGCAAGTTTAAAATATATCAATTTCCAAAAAAATAAAATTATAGGTTGAATTATATCATATATTCGATATATCCAGCAATTATATTTGGATTTAAAAAAATACATGCAGAACATTGGTAATGAATAATGAACTACAAAATCTTTTAAAAAACCATAATTTTGTA
>Ga0209611_10003873_pt1 | contig 25728 bp, 21 predicted proteins | sample S1TSphgellanicum_3_FD_187693 | JGI IMG/M metagenome (GOLD analysis project Ga0209611, IMG submission 187693) | Host-associated microbial communities from peat moss isolated from Minnesota, USA - S1T2_Fc - Sphagnum magellanicum MG (SPAdes) (version 2) | ecosystem: Host-associated > Plants > Peat...
GGGAACACCCTTGGGTGTTGGGACAAGCCACGGGCAACTTGGACTACTTGATTCACCACGGCCTGGACTCGGGGGAAGCCACCACCTTCCCCCATATAGTATTCTCTGCGTCTCATCGCGGAGGCTACATCCGAATGGCTCTTTTTCCAGGGACTCCCAAGTTGGAGTCCCGAAAGTGTCCCAGGTTGGAGTCCCGGAACTTTGAGAGCTCATAACTCCCGACTGTAGAGTCCAATGAAGATGAGGTCCAAAGCGAAGTTGTAGTTCTCATCGAAATCTTTCCAACTCCATGTCGCACTTTTGAATCGGACCTCGAGAAGAGGTCGATTCCCGACTTTTAGTGGTCGGGAGTCAAACTGACAGTTTGACTCCCGGCCCTTCTTTTGCCCATAACTTGAGCTGTAGATGTCCAAATGCCTCATGCGAGGCCATTTTGGACATTTACTCTTCAAGACCTTTCCAAAGACATCAAGAACGCACCAAGGCAAAAAGATTTGATCCCTCAAATCGTCTTCTGAATTTTCAGGAGTCCCGGAGGACTCCAAGTCTCTACTTTAGGGAGTGGGAGTGGTATTTTCCCACTTTGCCCAAAGTAGGGTTGCGACATTGATGGCATCAAACCAGAGTTCCTTTTGGATGTGGCTACTGCCCTGCAACAACCACTATTGATTGTTTTTAACAAAATTTTGCGCGAAGGCTATTGTGAATCACTCTCTGTTGGAATCATACATGCAGTATACAAAGGGGGTGACTGTAGTCAATTTAACAATTACAGGGGGATCACAGTAGGACCGGTTTTAGCCAAGGTGTTTGCAATGATTCTTAAGTCTCGCATCACTCAATGGGCAAAGACCAATGATTTACGCGCAAAGGGACAGGCTGGTTTCAGAAAGGACTTTAAGACAACATATAACTTGTTTATTCTTCGCATTTTGACCAAACAAGCCAGATTTCAAAAAAAGAAACTATACACTTGTTTTGTGGACTTCAAAAAAGCCTTTGATATAGTACCAAGGGACCTGTTGTGGTAGGTGCTAGAGGGACTTGGCATCAGTGGGTGAATACTGGAGTGCTTGTGTTCCATGTACCGTGAAGACTAGGCCTGCCTACACCATCTAGAAGAGGGGCTCACGCCCACTTTCCGCTACCGCATCGGAATGAAGAAACGATGCCCCCTCAGCCCGCTCTTGTTTGGCTTCTTCATAGATGGCCTAGAGAAACGGTTGAATGCTTTGGAGGGTGACACACCACCAATGTTGGGACAGCTAGCTGTTCGCTTGCTTTTGTATGCAGATGACTTAGCTCTCATGTCACACACTCTTGCTGGATTGCAGAAGCAACTGGATGTCTTGCAAGCTTTTTGCTGTGAATGTCAATTGAGTATGAATGTCAAGAAAACCAAGGTTGTTGTGTTTGAAAGCGGCAATACAATGGTTAGCAATGTCAAGGAAAAAAACAGTTTTTGCATTGCGGCGTAGATGCGCAAAGCTGCGCATCTTGACCCAGCATTACAATGCCAGTTGTTTGATGCACTAATCAAACCAGTGCTTAGCTATGGGTGTGAAGTATGGTCAAACCACATGGCACGCGAACATTTAGAGGTGGTTCATTGGGCTTTTTTGAAGTCGTCGTTAAGGGTTAGCACCATGACATCCAGTTATGTCGTGCTGGCAGAATTTGGCAGGTTACCCCTAAAAACATTTTGGTGGCAATAGACCATGCGCTTTCTCTCACGTGTCAGTTCTGAGGTAGATTCAGATCGCATGCTCAGGCTAGCTTATGATGTACAGCTACAGTTGCTTGCAGCCAGGCGAAAAGTCTTACTCGGGAACCAGAGTGTTGTGGGTAGAAAGAGCCAATTGCTTGCTTGCTGGTTAGCACAAGTAGATGAACGACTATCGACGTACAATTTGTGCATCGATAGCGATCAGTTGCCACCATGTGCTTGCCTCAAGCAGTTGGCAAAAAGGTAATACATTGTACACCATCAAGTGGTTGTAACTGACTCTAACAAGGTGAAAGCCTATCTGGGGTTCAATAGCTCAACACAGTATGGGTACAAAGAATACCTCTCCAGGGTAGACAATGCATAACTTAAGAGAAGCTTGGCACATTTTTTATGTGTGAATCACAAGCTGCAGATTGAACTAGGAAGGCAAGTCAAGCCAATGAAGGTGCCGGTGTAGCAGTGTTACTACAAATTGTGCAACTTGGGTGCGGTTGGGGATGAGGACCACTTCCTGTTGGTTTGCCCTGCCTATCAAAGTGTTCGAAAGAGGTTTAGAGGTTCATTGCCACTGACTGCCATCACACCTTTGGCTGAATTATTGAGCTATCAACAGCAAGGCATCCTTGCTAGATTCTTAATGTAATGTCAAACGGTTAGATCTGAATTGCTTCATCAGACTTAACGTTAATTGGGCTCTGGCCTGGGCGCTGTTTGGCCCACTTAATGATGCTAAATTGTAAGTAAGTAAGTAAGTAAGATGCATATGTTTAAAAAGTTCCAACCCAATTATAGAGTGCCAGAATTTGACATAGGCTCTTACCAAAAAGCAACAAGCCTCTTGAGTTCAAGAGATTCATGATTGACCATCCTCTTATCCAAAAGCCCATGGACAATGTCTAGGCCTATGTTCAAAAAACTTAAGCCCATGTGCAAGAAGCTTGAGACCTCACCAAAAGATTTGGACAAACCCCTCCTCAATCCAAGAAGCCCAAGCCCACACCCAAGCAGCTCTAAATTGTTTTGACCTTATGTTCAAAAAGCCTAGGACCTTGCCAAAAAGTCTTAGACAAGTCCATTCCCCATCTAAGAAGCTTAAGCCCATGCCCAAGAAGGAAGAATCACCTTGAACCTTGAGGGGAGACTACTCACAAAAATTAGAATATATGTGAGCAAAAATATAGGGTGTAATGTATGTGTTATGGGATAAAAAAATAAGTTTATTGGTTCAAATATAAGGTTAATTATATTTTTCAAACCAAGTTATAATTAATATAGGGTATGTTTATCAATAAAGATTTGTAAATTGCATTTTCATTTTTATATACATACATACACCCCATATACATGGTTTGTTATACATACATACATGCACTTCACATGCTTTTTTCAAACACAAATTTTTTAATTCTAAATTTTTTAATTTATATAAGATATTAAAATTGATTGTAAAAAATTTATAAATGAATATAAGGTAGCTAAAATATATGCATATTGAAAAATTAGATAATAATAGGGTGGGGAAAAGCTAATAGCCACCCTAAAAATGGTTGAATGATGCATGTGATCTCAAAAATTTACATTAAGTGTCCCTCGTGTCTTGACCCTATGTCCACAAAGGCTAGGATTTCACTAGAAAGACCTCAACAAGCCCATGCCCAAGATGCATGAAATACATCGACCTTATGTCCAAGAAACCTATGACCTCACTTAAAAAACAAAAATTGACCCATCCTTACTGCAAAAAACTCAAGCCCATGCCCAAGAGGCCTAAGCCACTTACATATGTTAAGAAAGCCCAAGGCCCTAAAAAACGAAAAGGTCATGCATATAAATTACCAAAATGGCCATGCCATGTCTTAAAAATCTTTAAGGAAGATGCTTAGGTAGCCTAGGGTTTAAAAATATAAAAATATAAGTAGCCTAGGCATCTTAAAGTAAAAAACGTTAAATAGCTTAGGAATTATAAGTTTTAAAATCTAGGAATAAATCAAGAATTTTAAAATAAAAGTCTAGGTAGCCTAGGGTAAAAAGTTTAGAGAACCTAATGATCTTAAAATAAAATACTTAGGTAGGCTAGGAATTAATCCAAAATTAATTAAGGGAAGTGATTAAAGGTTTTTCCAAACCCTGACCACCTGAAACATTCCATTCTTTTTGCGATTGTTCTTGTGCTATGGTGTACTTGTTGTGAAAGGGAGAACTCCATGAGGTGAAGGAGAAAACGAACCCTTTTTATTCAAAGACTTTTATGAAGTAACTAGGAGTTTGGAGGGCACTTGTTGTGAAAGATTTAGGCTTGGGGGGGGGGGGGGGGGGAATTGTTGGAAGTTGAGGAGTTTGTGTAAATTCTCAATTAATATTCTTTTGATAGGTGTAGGTTAGCCACACACACCAAATTTCAATATTAGGAAACCTAGGTTTTTTTTGTGTGTTTTGGACTCTTAAGTTACCTAAGCTTTCCTACCTTAGAATTCCTAGCCTACCTAAACATATTATTTTAAGATTCATAGGTTACCTAAGCCTTTTACCCTAGGCTACTTAAGCTTTTTTATTTTAAAATTCCTGATTTATCTAGGTTTTTTACCTTAGGCTACCTAAGCCTTCCATTTTAAGATTCTTGGTTTACTTAGGCTTTCTATCTTGGATTCTTAGGCTATTTAAGGTTTTTTATTTTAGGATGCCTAAACTACATAAACTTATAGTTTTAGGACCCTTGGCTATTTAAGAATTTTACTTAAAGATTTTCAGGACGTTACGTAGCCATTTTGATATTCCATACACACTATGTCCATAGCCTTTATGTAAGGTAGGGGAAAAAGCCCCAACCTCCCAATTGCAAAATGTAGCTCAGGCTCACTCGAACAACTCGTGTAAATGCCTAGACAAAGGATAAAAAAATATTCATGAAGCCTATGAAAAGCCCTAAACACCATAATGTGGGCCTAATCAACATATTAAAAAGCCCAAACATCCTATGAAAAGGCCTAGGGAACCTTTGAAGAAGCCTAAATATCCTAGGAAAAAACTCTAGCAACATGTAAAAAAGCCTGAGGTTGTTTTTAAAAAAGCTTAAGCATCCTAACAAAGAGCCTAGGCAATTTATGGAAAAGCTTAAATAACATTTGAAAAAGCCTCAGCACCCTAAGGAAAACCTAGGCATTTTGTGAAAAAGCCTTAGTAATTAGAAAAAAATTCAAACAACTTGTTAAAAAGCTTAAATAACCTAGAAAAAAAATCCATGATGCCTATGAAAAAGCCTAGGCAACCAATGTACCAAAAAACCCGCATAACTTATGAAAAAGTTAATAGTCTATGAAAAAGCCTAAACATCCTAAAAGAAAGCCTACACAACTTAGGAAAAACCTAAAATAGTTTAAAGCCTAATGTATAAGTAACCTAAAAAAACCTTTGTAGCCTATTTGAAAGCCTAGTCCACTTAGGAAAGAGCCCATGAACCTAGCTTGAATAGTCAAGAACACATTACCCACTTTTTTCGTCCAATTTCGTATAAATTACACTTCACGTTTTTCCCCTTACTATTTTTACCTTCCTTCATTCTGTCCATCATGGTTAAACTTTTACATGTTGGTGAAATCTCTATACTTATTGGCCATATTTTCACCTTTTCACACAACCTTTTATTTCATGGATAAATTTTTATCTCATGGCAAAACTTCTTTACTTATTAACCAAGCCTTTACCTCTTCATAAAACCTTTCTATTTCTTGACTAAGCTTTTATCTCTTGCCAAAACCTTTATCTCTTGATAACACTTCTTTACTTCATGGCTAAACCTTTATCTTTTGGCAAAACCTTTCTATTTTCTTCACAAAACCTCTTTCCTTCATGGCTAAACCTTTGTCTTTTGGCAAAACCTTTACATCTTAGCAAATCTTCTTTATTTCATGGCTAAAAAATTATCTCTTATAAAAAAAATCTATATTCATAATTAAACCTTTATTTTGTGGCAAAACTTTTAAATCTTTTTGGCAAAACCTTTACTTCTTAACAACGCCTTTCTGCTTCATGGCAAAACCATTAAATTTTTTAGTTGAACCTTTACCTATTGGTAACACCTCTTTATTTCATGGTTAAACTTCTACTTTTTGCCAAAATCACAAAAGTTTTTAGTTGAACCTTAACCTATTGACAACACCTCTCTATTTCATGGCTAAACCTCTACCTCTTGCCAAAACCACTAAATTTCTTACTTGAACTTTTACCTATTGGCAACATCTCTTTACTTCATGACTAAACCTCTACTTATTGGCAAAAGCTTTATATATTTTTATTAAACCTTTAAATTTTCACAAAACATCTTTCTTTGATAGCTAAACCTTTACTTATTAGCAAAACCTCTTTACTTCATGGCTAAACTTTTATCTCTTAACAAAACTTCTTTACATGTTAAGAAACATCAAAGTTTAAATTCTTTGATATAGGTAAGCAAGTTGCTTTGCTTGCATATCTAAATGACATTAATGTGTTTTATAATAACCTCAACGCTTTTAATGCTTCTAAAGCAATCCCCATCTTGTACACGGTGAGGGACATGAAATTGTGGTCCCATTTTCATGTAAACCATGTGAAAAAGGTCACATAAAATCATGGCACAAGTATGACTTTAATCTTTCTTAATCACATACATGCAAACTATCAATGTTGCATAGGGGTAAATTTTTATTTTTATTTTGGCTTCTCCAATCCTATTATTTTGTGTTTATTGTTCTATTCTCTTTGCTCCTTTGGGGTTAGGATGACATGTCTTTGGTTTGGAAGGTGGAGAAAATGTCAAATTGCACTACAAACTCCAAGCAACCTATGCTTACATAAATGCATGATTTCACCAATGAAAATGATGACAATGATGATCCCCCTCCTCAAAAAAATTCACAAGTTCCAACATCCATCAATGTTATAATACATAAGTAAAAGCCCTTAAATGGTGTAATTCATTGAATGAATTTGTAAAATTCTTCCATTATTCCATTTGTATGGTTGTTGAGATGTTCTTTGTTATCCATAATGTAGCCTAGGGTTGTGATCTATCATGGACAACATACCAAAGAACTCACCATCTTCCCCATACCTCTTTCCATGGGTAGAAAAGGAGGTTTGTGTAATCTATTGGACAAGACTTTCAGATGTTCCCTACTAATACCATGCTCTGTAACAAGCAAAAGAAGTATTCTCAAATGCATAATTTGTGTGCAACTTATGTTTTTCTAGACTTAAAGGTTTTTCAATCATGTGAGGGATTCCATACATGGAAGAAGATCAATAGAAATAAGCACATGGTGATGATTGGTTAATTGGACAATGTTTGACGATATCACTCCCTTTTTAAAAGAAATTTTACAACTTTTGTTTGTTCTCCTATGTTCATACTCTTGATTCATATTTTGTTTGCATCTTCTTGGATTTTGAAGATGTGTTTTGTTTATTTGCCTTCTTTAAACAATTCTATATTGTGTGTACTAAGAACATTGAGTCTTCTCGTAATGGAAGTGCTTTAAAAAAGGATCAAAATAAAAGAAGTAAACTTCTTTCATTTTCCATGAATGCCCCATTCCATCTACATTCATCCTTGTACAACCTGATATTGTTTCTTTTTCTTATGAGTTTATGGGGTGGGGACAGATTTTTTTGGATTTTTTTCTGTTCTCAAAATATTCCCACTGTGTTCTCATCAGGTTCCTAAATGGTTCCCTAAGACATTCTCAATAGCATCTCACTTTGTCCCATATCCTTTGCCTCAAAGGTCATCCTCTTGTATGTAATGTGAGCCAAAAATGAAGCATTTATACAATTCTCTATTGAGAGTGAGAACTGGTGTTTGGGGGAGACTCCAAAGTTTCAGAATTTATTTGTGATGGGCCAATGAAGGAGGCTCATTGCAAAAGAAAATCTCAACTTAGGACAAACCCTCACAACTAATTTACCAATAGGGAGATCAATAGCAGGTACCCTTGCTGTTGTAAAGTGGTATTAGCCTAGGCAAAAACTGGTGAGGAACACAATTACTAACAAGGGGCGTGCCACAGTGTGGCCTTGCTGTTTACATAAAAAAGTATCTTAAGGCAAAAGAAGAATTATGAAAACTCAAATATTTCACCATGCAAAAATATAATCTTCGCAAAATCCTCTAAAATCCTTCAAGATATTATAACTCTATAAATAATCTCAAGTTTCAACACAAGCCAAAATATCATCTTTCAAAAATCCTCCTATAAAAATAGACCTATTACCTAGGGGCCAAAATCCCTTAAGCTACTATACTCTAATGAATCTAAACACAATATCCTTGCCTCGGTAGGCGAGGGCAATAAAATTCTACTCACCCAAGGGTGTGATGCGGCATACATCCCACTTATTTCCAGCAATAAAGCATTAAAAGAATGCAAGTCATTTTGAAAAGCGAATGCACCCCCTGCGAAATGCCCTGCTCTCTCTTTTCCGTGACACCCAGAAGGTGCCAAAAGAAAAAAAAACCTGCACTAGTTATTACCTGATGCAAGGCCCTGGGGGAGGTTCTTACAAGAACCAGGGCAGCGCTCGGCTCCGCCTTGCACTGCCTCTTATTCTGGTAATGCCCTCCCCCTAGGCCTGTACCCACCTCATAATTCTGTGGGACCTGTAAATCATGATCACACACCGACCAACCCATTTGTACCAATAAAATTGTCACTTTAGCTCATGATCCAGTAGTTCGCTTCAAGAAGAAGTTTCATAAAAATCCCAATTGGATAGTCTCTGAAGATTCCATGACTTTCCAAAACTCAAACATTGCTTGTACTTTTTATGCTTTGAAAAAAAAACTCTTTGTGTGTATATGATTACACGCGCATTCCAAGTGGCTCAGAAAAATGCATGCAGAGCCAAAAGAGAAGTTCTAGATGCTGTAGAAAGTTTTAATCTGAACCTGTTACAAAGCGCAGAGCTATTAAAGTTATCCGTAAAGTCCCGTGGTTAGGGGGCGAGTTCGGCCAGTTTGATCCTGATAGTGCACGAAATCAGTAACAGGGGCTGATTTTTTACAAACGAAATTAAGGGGGAGCGAAACTGGTTTTAGCACAAAAAATTAGTTTCGTCCCTATCTTTCCTGAGCGCCTGCACTACTACTGCTACATTTTCAACGCTCTGACATGTACCCTCAGCGCCGGCACTATAATTATTTTCAAATCACGTTCAACGAACTAATCCTGCGTTTTAACATTTGATGCCTTAATGAAATTTCATATTTTACCGATGACAGTGCACAAGGGTTAATAGAGAGGTTACGGGATGGAAGAAGTGCCTAGAAGCGGGATGGCTTTACGAATTTTTTTATTATGTGTTGATTCAATTGTTTTAGGAACTTCCACTGTATCTAGCAATCCACACAAGATCTAACACTTTTGACACTGAACTTGAATCGACCTTTTTGTGCAGCTCATGTTACTGTCAGTCTGGGCAATCCTTATCTTATATATCCTGATTGTATTGTGGGTACCCATTATAAATTCGGGGTACTCATTTAATATTCAAATTAATTACCTAGTTCATGGGTGTGCTTCTAACGTTTTTTTGTTTTTTGGAAAGAACCATTTTCATTGGCCCATCAGCAAATTTTTTGGAACATTGAGCACTCCCCAATGGAAGCACCATGTTATGTCCATATCATTAGCTTAGATCTAAAATGATGACAAACAAATGAAGAAATATAAATTCTGCTCGCCAATGAGGCGATGCAGCATGCACCCAACAGGTTCAGGTTTTTTTCTTTTGGGTGGGGGGGTTTTGGGGTTTTTGGATTTTTGGTGTTCTCAATGTACTCCTACCATGTTCCCCAAATGTTCCTTAAGATGTTCCCAATAGCACCTCACTTTGTCCCATAACCTTTGGCCAAAGTCATCCTCTTGGAACTTATATAGCTGAGCCAAGAGGGAGCGCTTTTACAATTTTATACTCAAAGTGAAAATTTCTATTTGGGGGAGCCTCCAAAATTCCTGAATTTATTTCTGATTGATCAATCAAAGATAATGATTGCTAAAACAAATTCTAAACTTGGGAGTCACCCACAATTATTTAATATGAATCCTACATAGGCAACCTATTGTGATTCATATTAATTAGTTGTAGATGCATCTTACAGTTCCAAATTTATTTATTTTTGCAAGGAGCCTCTTTGATTTGGCTCATCACAAAAAAATTCTTAAACTTTGGACATTCCCCAAATTAAAGTTTTCACTCCCAAGAAAAAAATATAATAGGCAAAGGTTATGGGATAAAAGTGTGGTGTTATTGGGAACATCTTGGGTAACATATTGGGAACTTGAGGAACATGTTGAGAATACATTGGGAATTTACGCAAAACATATGGAACACCAAAATCCCCGAAAATTCTAAAACCATGCTGCCCTCTCCAAAGGAAAAAAGACTGGGCATCTTGGGTGCATGCTGCATCACCTCATTAACCCAGCAGAAATTCTATTCCTAACTATGTTCCTCACCATTTTTGACTTAGGGTAATAACCCCTTCACAAGGGCATGGGTACCTATTTACCCCACATATTACCCTTAACTATGTTCTTCACCATTTTTCACCTAGGCTAATGCCCCTTCCTAAGAGTATGGTGTATATTTTACTCCTTATTAATTAGTTGTGGGGTGCCTCCCAAGTGCAGATTATTATTTTTTACAATGAGCCTCTTTGACTGGCCCATCACAAATAAAGTCTGAAAGTTGAGAGATTCCCCAACTAGAAGTTCCCACCTGGATAATTAAAATTGTAGATTTTGCCCCACCGTATATACAAGAGGATGACCTTTGGACAAAGGTTATGGGACAAATTGAGGTGCTCTGGGGAAGACATTGGGAAATTGGGGAACATGTTAGGAACACAATGATTTTGGAACACATTAGGGATTTCAAAAAAAACTTATGTTCCCAATGTGTTCCCATCATGATTCCGAAGCATTTTCAAGTTCCCAAATACGTTCCTCAAGATGTTCCCAATAGCACCTGGGTTTTATCCCTTATGGTTTGCACAAAGTTCAACTCCCCTGTATATAAACTAAAATCCAGGGGTGCATGTTATTTTTATTTTGCAAGTGGGGGTCCAAAGAGGTGCTTCTATTGGGGGCATGCCCGATTTTCCCAAAAAATTGCTGATGGGCCAATTAATATGGCTACCTGAAAATAAAATAAAAAACTCTTAGCGCACCCATGTTCTAATTAATGTGACGATGAATAAGTACCCCCAGTCTATTATTGTGGGTACCCATTATAAATTGGGGGAAAGGACGTTAAATGCCCCTAAGGAGGCCTGTCCGATTGTCAATGTTCTGGCGCCATCGCCTTGCATCATGGCACACACATTGAACCCAGGATTTACTCTGCAGGATATGTAGCACTAACCACTGACATACCATCAAGCACTGAGAATGATGCTTATTTTTTAGATTTACTCCAGACAAAAGTCAAGAAGGGCAAAAATTTGAAAACCCTACGACAGAACAGAGCAGTTCTCCACAGGGCTGCACTGTCAGGCCTGAAACCAGCGCCGGATAGAGCTCATTAGCGGGTGTTTCGCACCCCGCAATTGGGGGTACTTATTTGAGATTCATATTAATTAGTTCATGGGTGCGCTCCTAACTTTTTCTTTGATAGGGCCACATTCACTGGCCTATCAGCAATATTTTTGGAACATTGAGCACTCCCCGATGGAAGCACCTCTTTGGACACCCAATTGCAAAATAGAAACAAATCTATTCCACTAGATTCAACCTTTTTTGCATGGGATAAAACCAAGGTGCTATTGGGAAAGCTTTAGGGAACATTAGGGAACACATTGAGAACTTGATGAGAACATGATGGGAACACATTGGGAACAAGGGAAGAAAACAAAAAATCCTTGTCTCCCTCCCCCCTCCCCTTTCAGAAAGAAAAAACTTGATTGTCCATGAGGCCATGTTGAGCCTTCCCATTGGTTGCATGAAATTTCTCTTTCCAAAATTGTTCATCCCCATTTTTCACCTAGTCTAATACCCCAATTATGAATTGGGGGTACTTATTGGCACCTTTCCATTGAGAAGTTGCATGTTCACCTATCTTTCCATTAAGAGGAAATTCTCGAGGTGAAAGTGTGGGTAGGGTTCAGAAATACAGGTCTTGCACATGAGAATTGAAGTGGGCAAAGTTCAAATCAGTAGTTTTTTTTTCTAGATGACTCTTGTCAAATCTTTTTTTCCCAACCACATCTATCACATCCATGTACCCTTTTTTCATATATATATAGATATAATTTCAATAATAAGCATCAAAAGATTAAATGAAGATTTTTTTTAATTTAGAAGATTTTGATCATGCAATTGTCAATGCTTAATGTTTTTTTCATAATTTAATTATTGGATGTGCAAGGGAATATTTTTGAATAGTTCATGCCTTGGCACCATTTTCTCATGTTCTCACATCTTTCGACACCACCTTAACTTTCATTGTTATACATCTTGAATCAAATGGCTTTTTCTTTTTTTTCCTAAAAAACTTCAAACCAAACTAGAATTTTGAATTGTCAACTAACTCCTTCAAGCTAACATTCTAATGCATGCCATATTTATTTGTAAATATTTTTTGTAGGATGGTTTTTGAACACCTTTGAAATTGTTTTCACCTTGAAAATTCTGCAAGCGGATTCACACAATTGTTTCAACTTTGTTTTCATATCACACAAGGTCAGATTCCACGTTGAATTACACATGTCTTTTGGGTAGCCCGCCTCCTAACCTTGACCAAGTCCTTAAGTGAAGTTCGTCCCATAGTTGTAATGAAAACATTGTATTGATTCATGAGCTACATTTTATGCCTTCAATGTTTGGATGCCTTTGCAACACATTTCTCCCCACATCAATTTGGAGTAGTAACCAAAGGTGGATGTGAAACAACAATTCATGGCATTAGGTGCACCTTGGACCTTCACCCAACTGGATAGTTCTCCAACTCGACGTAACAAATGCCTTCAACTCAATGTCTAGAGGGATCATATTTCAAAAACTTTGTGCAACAAATAAGAACATCATACAACTCATTCCTTTTGTTTGTGCATTCTACGCTTTTGAATCTCCCTTTTATCATAACCATAATTGTAAAAATGATGTCATGGTCATCCCATGGGAACCCACCAAAGTCATCATTTGGGAGGGGCTCCTCCCCTAAACCCAACACTACTACCCCAATACCAATGGGGGTAGTGCAAATTTCTAGGCAATTAGTGATAAGGTTGGCATGGGTGTTCTTAGGCACTAACCCATTTTGGTCACGGGACCCTGGCTAAATGCTAAAAGTTTGGTAGTAATCAACCATTTGGTAATAGGCATTTTACCTTACTCATTTCCAAAACTTAACCTCTAAACAAACATAAGGTCCCTAGTATGTACTTACAAACATGGGTTACTCAATATTTAAACCATTTTTGAAAGCTTGCTTTCAAAGGTTCATAAATATCTGCTAGAAATTTCCCAATGTACTTGGAAATACCTTTATAAAACATAATTTGTCATCCAAGAGTGGGTGGGGCTTTATGTTTTTCAAAAGGACATTACTGAAATAAGGATGTAAAGAGATGACAAACAACCAAGTGTGGCACCATGTGTACCTTTATTTACACATGGTTGGCAAATGCAAACTAGTGCTACATGGGTGCACATGGTTTACACCTGACATCGCAATCTCAAATTGTAGAATATGTTCACCAAAACAGGTTCCATCATTTTACAACCTACATGTGTTAATTTAGATCATCCTAAGACCTTCATGTTAAGGAACATGTCCATAAAACCCATTCTATTGCCTAGTTTGTACCTAGAGCTCAACCTAACAACCTCACTCCAAAAGGTCGAATCCATGTTTTTTAGTACATGAACCTTAGTGTTTATTTTGGGGTCAATTTTGTGATGTCACAAAGTGGCAATCATCCATAGGAAAATTTAGCCAAATTTGGCCACAAGCTAAATATGAAAGGAAAAATAATTTAAATATCCTTCTATATTTTTCACTACCTACTTGAACCATGTATAGAAATTTGGTGATTTTTCTTAAATTTTTTTCAAATTTTGGCAATTGAAAATCATTTGAGTTTATGTTTAATTTCCCTTTTTGGAAATATATAGCCATTAAAAAAATAGGTTACCACACACATTCATCTTTCTTCCCTTTTGCTAAAGCCTTGGTTTCTTAGTTCACAAAAATGTGAATTTTGTTTCCCAACTCATTTATCACACCTCTATTTCTTTCTCTTTCAAATCCTAGTGATTTTTGTTGCAAAACAAAAATAGTCATCTCGAGAATTCAAAAAATTCAACAACAAAGTTCAAACATTATGTTTGTTTATGTTTCTAATTCATTTACTTGGGGTCAACCTTGGAATCCTTTGGTTTGATTGACTTCAATTACATTCTAAGCTTCTTGCCTCTTTATATCATAAATGTGTTTTAGGACCATAGAGAGTAGGGGGCCTCCTTTGCAATAGAATAGTAGTTGAACGTATCATAATAATTCATACCTTCATAATTCGATGGAGTATAATTTTGGAGACTTGCAGGTTTGGTCCACATTGTTTACATTCCTACTCATGTTAGTGTTGTTGTGGGCTTACATCATTATTGGGATGTTGAAGAAGTTTGTGATCTCTCCCCTAAGAATCAAGAGGATCATGAACACGTAGGGTGTGCAAGGGCCCCTTGGTCACTAGCTCTTGGGAAATGTGATGGAAATTGGGAGGCTTAAATGGGCGGAAGAAGCAAAGGACATGACAACTAGCGACTACGATATTCTATCTCACATTTTGCCTTATCACGTTCGGAATTGCCAAGCTTATGGTGGGTTTACGATTTAGGTGTCCCACACAAGTGCATGCATTCAGAAAATTGAATTTACTAGGCATTTTCATTGTTCAAAAGTTTTTTCTCATTACTTTACTTCTTTGAAAAACAAGTTTCATATATGTGGACTTGCTTTTTGTTGAGACATGTTTAGGGCAACTCAGTTCCAATTTATTGTTTTGGTTATAATTCCACTTCCTCACAAATTGTGCATGATGCGCAATCTTTTTAAATTTTCTCATTAGCTTTTCAACCTTTTCAATGTTTGTGTTCATGCTAGGAAAGAGGTATTTGTGGTGGTTCAAATGGTAGGCAAGGATCACCATATTAGAACTTGATCTCATTAAACAAGCTTTCACAACCAAGAATGCGATCACAAAGTGTTAGATAATGACAAGAAATACAAAGGTATTTTTGGGAATGGGGTTGTTGACCAATAGTGGAAAGGAATGTGCTCTCCATTGCCAAATTGCGAACCTTGCCTTCTATCAAGAAAAGTTCCATGTACAACAACACTTGCAAATCTCTTCACAAATGTCTAGGAAACATTTTTTAGATTAAAAATTCTTGAATTGAAACACCCAAAAATAATAGAGAATCAAAAAATGTATAAAATGACCCTTTTTCATCTTGTTTCATATGTAGTTGGACCCATCTTATAATGTTGGGAACATTCATGAAAATTATTGAACTTATGCATCCACCAAAACCCAAACCATAAGCACTTAAAAACAATTTATATCACAACAAAGGTTATCTCTTTTTGGTGTTAGTGTATGTTTGTCAACTAGTCTAAATGGAGATACTTGCGATATGGACCTCATGCTTTTGAGAATTTTGTGATTGATTTGGTTGGAGATTATGCATAGGCAATGATAGGGGCAATGAAAAAAAGTGCAGTATCAATGGCAAATGGGTTGGAAAAGAAAGTGAGGATGGTGGTGGCTGTTTAAAGCCCCACATGAATGGTTACATGAAACATGTGACAACTAATATAATTGTTTGTATTGTCTTTGGGAGTAGCTATGAAGAAGGAAGGAAAGTGTTTGAAAAACAACATGCACTTGTCAATCTTGTGTGTCAAAGATGATCTACACAACGATTTGTTATAATACCAGGATACATGTTCATCTAATCATTCTTGTCCTATTCCCTAAATCCCATTTGGTTGTGACTAATTTAATTTGGAGGTGGATGTTGACCTAATTGGATTATTTTAATTAGTTGTATGGAATTGAATTTTTATCATTATTCATCCATGTGATCATGTTGATGTGTGAAACATCATATAAGTTTGAGAAGCCCATTAGTCTAAATGTAAATAATTTCCTAGCTTCCTCATGTTGTCGTATTCCTAAATTTGTTGTTATGTGTGTTTTGCAACCTTTTTTCGCTACTAATAAACATCAAAATAATTAAAACTCAAATTGCCATTTCAAGGTCTCTAAAGGAAATTATTGAATCTTAGAAAAATATGGTGAAAAAAACCAACAAGGCTTCATATGGGTCGTGTGTTCCAAGGTTGGCACCTACAATTATCATTATCATCATATTCACACACATAACATAAAAATACCCTAACTAATACACCACATCCAAACTTAAAATTATATTCATTTGCAAAACACAAAAATCCAAGTACCAACAAAAACTTCAATAAACCCCTTGCATAGCAAGAACATAATTCAACACAATAAAACATAGCAAAACTACAGTGTGATTCAAAATCTAGAAAATTAAATTTTGATCACACATTGTCTTTACTTATCCTGAACACCAAAAAGTTGGAATCTAGTTCACATTATAACTGGTTCCAAACTTACTTACCCCAAATTACCTATAATAATTAAGATAAAAATTTGTAATTATAGTAAAATTCTTGACAATTGTCGTGCATTCTAGGGTTAGTGCCTACAACTATTATTGTCACCATACTCACACACATAACATAAAAATACCCTAACTGGTACACCACATTTCAACTACCCCCCTATTTGGGGTTGAGGTCCCCTAAAACTAGATAACATGATAAAACTACTGTTAGTAATCCATCATGGTGAATCTTTTAGTTCCAAGGTAAAAGGATCATTAAGGTGGGTGCAAATGTGAACCCCATCGTTAGTCGCTTATATGGAATCCTTCACATCCTCAATCAAAGGTGAAACATCCTGGGGAAAAATCTTAAACTAATCCTATTATGTAACTATGGGAACTGCATCTAATATTGGGTGCACTAAGGGCAAAACCATTTGCCAACTTATACTTGGTCCAAGGGTGGTGAGAAACATGCCATGTGCCATCCTTTTGAACACCATTCACAAACCAACATAATGGTAGCTCATGTAGATTGCCCACACAGCATACACCATAAACCAACAAGTATAATGGCCAAGGATGTGTCAATTTGGTCATCCACATTGGGAAAATGATATGGCGCACAATTATGCACATGGTCCTTCCATGTTTGACCATCTCGTCCCTCCAACAACAACATTCTGGGAGGTATGACCTTTCGAACACACAAAACCACAGGACTTGTAATCACATCCAATGTGTTGGATGTTGTTTGCTATAGGTAAACATAATCCCTTGGCTCAAACCTACAAACCCGAAGTGAATAACCTCTTCCATGAATTGTGGCATATTGAAGAGTATTTTAATGTTAAGTAATCACCAACTTTTCCATAGCCAGAAGCATCATTTGTTTGAACAAAGTAGCCCACTGCTCACATGCCTAAACCCACACTAAAAGATCATTAAAACTAATCATAGTCATAACATCGCATCGATTAAAGGTTGGTAATTCAAGATCCCGATTGATTAGTAGAAACTGTAATGAAAAAAATGCCAATGAAGCATGTCAACTAAACCTATATCCCATGGCCAACCATGGTAACTACAAGTCCTAATCTCGAATGTGGCCTTTTTAAAGGCTATATTTTCGTAATCTTTGTTTCACCATCTACACCATTCGTTCGGCCAACCCATTTGCTTTAAGATGATCTTGTGAAGTAATTCGATGATTTATCAATGCCTTTTCACACAAATTCTAAAAATCCTTTTAGAATTTCGTACCATGGTTGGTGAAAGCTTCAATTGGAACATTAAACTTGTTGAACATTCTATCTAGAAATGCATATGTAGCTCCCTCATTACTATGATTTAACAAGGGCACCAACTCTAACCACTTGGAGAAATGTTCAGTCATAACCAAAACATAATAATTATGTTGCAGTGTCAAACTCAATAGGTCAACAAAATCCAAGTTCCATCAATAACCCAACCCCATAATTGGTAAAGGTTGTAGTTAAGGTGTTGGTGTATTGAATGATGCCCATATTGAATCACACACCACACACCAATAAACAAATTGTTGAGCCTATAGTTGCATCCCATGCCACCAATACTGTGCCTAAAGTAAACCATAGGTCCGTCAGACCCCAAAATGGCCCCAACTCTTCATGAGCATGTCGTACAAGGCCTTCACGTTGCTCTGGGCATGGTACTAACCACATTCACCCATCTGTCCACACCCATAATAAAGAATTACCTTCCCATCAAAACCATTTCACCTTGTGGACAACTTGATCCTGTTTTTTGGGTGTCAATCTCACCAAAACCTCGCATGCCTATACATATGCCATAACAAGCTATTGCCTTTTGGTTCATCATCATCACTCTGGGAATTCCCACCACCCATGTTGCCCTAGGGTACAATCCCTAAAACACCCCAACAAGGTACATAAATATGTAGAAGCATGCCATCCTTGCACAACCTCAAAATCCACCTCTCCATGCCACCTGGCACCTAAGGTATCCTCCTCACTAGAACTTGGGTTTCAATTCAACCCATTGGCATCCCAATTAACCCTACTAACCCTGTGAATAATATCGAAATTATACTCTTGTAGGATTGTGCCCACTTGGGCAACTTGCTTATGAATCGATTAGATTCTATCAAAAAAATTTAAGGGCTAGTGATTGGTAACCAAAGTAAATGGGCTACCATATAGATAGCACTAGAAAGAAAAAACCGCCTAAACAACAACGAGGCACTCCCCTTCATACGAACTGTATTTTGCCTTTGTCTTGTTATTGGATTGATTAGCATATGCCACCACAAATTTTCAACCATTGTCATTTAGTTAGGTAAGCACAACTCCTAGCCCTAAAGTACTCCAATTAGTATGCAATTGAAAAGGTCATCCTCAAATAGGTCGCTTCAAGATGAAAGTTAAAGAAAGCCAAACCTTCAACTCCTGAAATGCTTATTTTTATTCTTCACCCTAAACATACTTTTGGTTGATTTACGTCAACTTGGTCAAAGGTTTAGCAATGTTGTTAAAACCCTTGACAAACCTCTAGTAATAATTACACAAGCCTCGGGAAGCTCATAACCATTTGACATATATCATTTAGGCACCTATGAAATGGCTTCAACCTTGGCCTTTTGTACTCCCAATTCACCTGGATAAATCATATGACCTAGGTATTCCACTTGTGTCTAAAAAAATCAGCATTTGCCTAGATGAAATTTAAGGTTATGACCCTTAAATATTCCAAATATCTCTTGTAGATGATGCTTGTGATCCTTTAATGTCGGGTTGAAAATGATAATGTCATCAATGTAGCAGTTGGCAAAACCAAGTCCTACTAACATTTGATCCATCACTTTTTGAAATTTTGCAAGGGCATTATTCAAACCAAATGGCAAAAGCCACCATTGGTATAGAGAATCCGTCCCATGAGGATTGATTCCCCAAAATGTTGTATTGATCTTGTCACCCTTCTTCAATGGCAACTAATGGTAGCCAAACCTCAAGTCCAAGGTATTGAAAACCTTGGTTTGACCAAGGGCATCAAAAATTTCCTTTAATAAAGGCATGGCGTACTTGTTTGAACATGTGTGCTTTTTAATTGGGAGATAATCCCCACACGTGTCATTTCGTCCAATTGCCAAAAAATCCTTCTTGGTTGGCATCACTATGGCTAAGGCATACTCACCTCTCAATAGTTCCACCAAACCTTCATCCAACAACTTTGTTGTTTGAACCTAAACCAAAACCCTCTCCATCTCACTCAACCTATAAGGTCATCTAAAAGTAGGATTATCATCCTCTAATACAATTTGAACCTCTTGTCCTTGCAACTATCCTAATTCCTTTAAACTAAAGGAAAAATAATCAACATGATCTTATAATAGTTGTCATACTTCCTACACCTCATTTCTTGTAATCGTGGGACCAATATCTAGTTCCCATGTCCCTACAATTACTTATACCTTGGGCTGAAATGATGGAACATCCTTAGCACTTGAGGTTGAGGGCGAAACCAATGATTGTTATGCAAAACATGGCGTGACACCAAAATGCCATGGCACCGCCACATCAAAAACCTCCTTCCTTTTTCCCCATAAATTTGTGATCCCATAAATGCTAAAGATGACCCCCCCTTTGCACTAACATAGCTGACCTAGATATAGGTGAAACAAAAGTAAAGGAAGGGTGGGTGGATAAGAAGGACTATGCAAATTGGACCTACTCAACCCAACAAAGGCTAAAGATCCATGTGAGATAAATAAAATCCATAACATGTCCTAATATTTGTCTATGAACACATTTGGAAATCCCTCGCATTCTTATGGTGCTTGTGCGAAATCCCATAGTTCATTTTTGTTCATCAGCTTGGGCTCTTCCATCTTGGATGAGTTGGCATCCCAAATCATGCCTAGACTGCCATTTCAAAATGCGTGAAAACACAAAAAACTCAAATGAGTAGGTAGTGTTACCCGAAGTAAGCCAACCCTATTGACCATAACCAAAGGTGGTCGATCATCATGCTAAACAACAGAAGAATGTCGTCTTGGATCCAAAATGTCATCCACCAAGCATGTGGGTGACCTTGGAATGAGCCAATATGTGCTTTGAAGTGCCTCTGGCGAAGCTAGGTTAGTCCATAACCATCAAAAGTAGTGGGCATGTGAAATAATTGTTGTAACATCCACCTACACTGGCTCCCCGATCCAAGCCTTGATTTATTGCCATGTTGCCAATATAATTGGCCAAGAATCCCCTAAAGATGGGACATTCTCCAACACATATGCACATGAATGCAACTGAAAGGCCTACAAATATTGCAACACCCGAATTAATTCCTAGAATAACTTTGATTTGGGGTTTGAAAGTCCCTAACTTGTGCCAACCTGTGATAAACCCTAACACAACCATCTTCATATGACCAAGTCCACTAGTCTAATCTTGTCCAAATGTTGCGCTCTAGCAATGTGATGTTGTTTGGCAAGGCACATCGATAACCTTGGATGGCTGATGTAAACAATAATTCAAGATGTTGTAGTTGCAACATCATAATATGGTGCATGAAGGTTTGTCAAGCTTGAGGATCCTTCTCCACATAATAATATCGACAAACCCTAATGTCAAATTGAAAGACCATTGCAAGGCCAGAACTTATGCCTCCAAAAAGCTCTACTAAGCAAATCCCATCTTCAGGAATATGCCATTGGATAACCCTAGAATCCAAAGGTCGTAAACCAAGTGGTCCATGGCCTAGATCTACAAGTATTTATGGGCTTAGTGACGCTAGAATGTGCCAAGCCTGATGAATATAATGTTTGGTTGATGCACAAAACTTTGACAACGTTTCCATCGATGGTGGAGGATCATGTGATGAGCCGTGAATGAATGGCCCAACATGGGCACATGGTATCTCTAATTCATGAAAGGGGGGTTATCCATAACATGTACATTGCCCTCTAACAAATCAAAACCATGGGGAAGCCCTAATAATCTTGCTAACATTGTTGAATTGTTAGATTTTCATGCATGCCCCCCAATGAAGGTAATTGGTAGAAAAGCCTTATGACTATCTCTTGTCTACCATCCTAGTTGATAATAAGTAGTTTCTTCCCAAAAATCAAGGGTGACTCCCAAGGGATACAAAATTGCCCCCCCAACCAACACATCATATGATGTAACATGCATTACCACTGCCTTAACATGGATCGTGGTATAATCTATAGGTTTGACAAGATTAACCTGAATGACAACCTCATGCTTGGTTATCTTTCGAGCTCTCTCTAACCCACCCATTGATGTCAAAATCTAGTACGAACATGGCTCCAAATTAACATTAATCAACCCTAGACCTTTGAATGTTACTTTGCCCAACATCAAAAGTTAAGCTCCTAAATCCAATAATATCATCTAAGGTTAGTAATATTGTTTTGAAGCCCCCTTCATCTAAAAACCACCTTGTTGATTCTACACCACCATTACACTAGGTAGAAACCCTGCTTGATCAATGGGTGGGCATGTTGGAAGCCCCTAAAGTTTAGTTGTTATGGCATGCCAAGGTGGTACCACCATAATAGGTGGTTGGCCAACAAATGGTTGGTTGACATGTGATCTGCCAATAGGTAGTCCATCGACAGGTGGACCAATAGGTAGGTCGACAAGTAAGTGGTTGACAAGTATGTTGCCAACAAGTATTTGACTGACTAATGGTTAGTTGAATAAGATCTCCTAGGAATCTTTGACATGTGTAACCACCATCCTGGTGTATCCATGCCATCACATAATGTGGCTGTCATTCGAAATATTACAACTAATTGGAAATTAAACATAACCAAAGTTGTAGCGGAAAAAAATGGTGTTTGGTAGATTAACTTGGCCACCCCCAACACATTATTAGGCACATGGGTTCTTGAAGTGGAACTAGATAATCTAGGGGGCATAATTGATCCCCTACTAAGGTTGGACGTGTCCATTGAGGTGCAAATTGTGTCAGTCAACACAAAGGACTATGGCAAATGAACTTGGTATTGGGCCTCCTCATGTTGAGGATTTAATCTCTTGTTAGCACCTTGTGGTTCTTGCACTCGAACATTTGCCGTAATAATTGATGCAGCTATTGAAACTCCTATGAAGGTTTTGTCACCAGCTGCCCATGAAACATGATCATCAGGAATATTCGATTCGATCTCATCTCGACCTAATGGCCTTAAAAATCCAACCCCATAAAAAAATCCAGGGTCAAAAGCCTAAACTAAAGAATCACTTGGCGTAGGTGCTGTGGGTTTCACTTATGATGCCATGTTGGTTGCCATATTTGTTAGTAATGCCTCCAAATGTGCAAATTGTGCCTCCATGGCATTGGGTTGGTTTGGAGTTAACTTCGTGGCTAGCCATTTATTGGCCGCACTTTTCACCTTCTAGCCTTTGCTAAAACCTGGGGACTTCCCCATCTTTCTTGTTTGGGATTAACTTTACTGTAGCTCTGGATGAAACATGAAACAATGGTCTACATCATGGCCATACGCCTTGTAATGGGAACAAGCTTGGTTGGGATTTGGGTTGGAGGTGGTCGTTTAAGGAGGATTAAGATAATATTTCTTTTCATGTGACCCACCACACCTCCAACACTTGTCTTTTCCCCTTTATTTTATCGAGTAGGATGAAGAACCCCCACCGAATTCTTATTTGGCCCCTTGCCTTTTTGTGGTGTAGTCTTAGATGCCTGACCATTTGATTGTTGAATAAATGAAGTAGGAAAAGGTTTTAGGGTTTCCTTATTAAACCCTAGGTAACAACCTTTTCTTCCACCATGTTAAGCTTAATATGCTTAGATATTTGGAAAACCAATGCCAATGTGGGTTGGGTAGGTTGGGTGAGAACCCACGCCTTAATAGTCGAACCGCTACACTACCCCCAAGAGTGGAAGGACCTACACCAGCCCTTATGATAGTGGTTGATGGGGTAGGTGTTGGCGTAGCCAATCGACCCTTAGTGATGGAAAAATAATTTGGTGACCAATATTGGCACCGCTCCTCAATGTTAGCCTCATGGGCATCATAAAACTAGTGATAGTCATCCATGGGTGATCCCTCCAAATGCAGCAATAAACCCTTCCATGTAATGAAAGGTGTAAATTGTTGCGGATTTTGTAGCTACTACATATCACACCAAGTATCAAACTTTTGGATGAAATCATCTAATTCAATGGTGCTAATCACCTTCAAAAATCAATGGAGTTTTTTGGAGGCACCATACATGTCTTCCATGTCCCACACAAGTGGTACATACACTACCGGTGGAAGTTTTGCCTTAGAATTTGAAGAATCTTCTTCAAATGTAAATAGGTGGAATGGGTGATTGGAATTGCACCCTTCACTTGGTAAATCCTTCAGCAAACCTAGCTTCAAAATTTAAGTCCCAACACATGTTTATGATGAAACCTAACTTTAATTTGGGTTTCTTTGAAAACCCTACACCTGTAACCTTGAATATGGTAACCTTAAAATCCTATAACCCCACTATGACCAGAATTGTTGAACCTATATTGGTTCAACTAATCCTACAAGGATGTTAACTTGTTGCAACTTACTTTAACCCAAAAATCCCCCAAACCAAAATGGTAACTAGGGTTGTTTCACCTATATGGTTAGGGCATTTGCATCCACAAAAATGTTCTATGGAGCCAAGCATGCACTTGGGGCCTTCACAATTGTAGAAACAACAAATTTGATCTCATTGGTCATCACCTCAATCTCATCACCACAATAGGACTATTGGTCATTAATCCGATCTCATCCAATAACAAATACATGCACTAGGTACAACCTACCCACCACTAAACCCTAATATGGGGAAATCAAGGGTTAATTAGAGCTGGGTGGTAGCCTTGTCCCATACCTAACCATTAACCATGCCAATTACAACCTTTAGGCTCATTACGTGCTCCAATCAACACACGTGAAAAGGTTTGTAGCCTTTTACCCAAAATTTCTTAATCAACAATATGCACAAATTTGCACAAGATCATCACATGAACATGTGTTCACCTTGTGATGTAGCTTGAAGGCACACAACTCAACATATTTCCCTACCCCCTAATAAATAATTAATAATCCCAAACACGGACATAAGAAATAAGTGCAAAAACTCATAACACTAGGGGGAGGAATTTTTTAACACAAACATGCTTCCACCCATGTAAATTTTGCTCCAAGACTTATGACAACAATTATGTAAAAATTCAAAAGTTAATGATGTAGCTTGATGGTGTGGCACTCCATTAGCTGTAGGTATCAAGAGTATTTATAGGTACGTCATTTGTGTGTTGCTCTTGTGTTTTGTGCCCTCTTATGCACCTCATGCTTCCTTACTCCCCCTTATGCCACACCACTAGAAAAAAGGGTTGGGAAATGACCCTGTGCCAATCTGGCTGAAACCTCCCAAAATGATAGCTTCCTTCACCACAAGAACAAGGGTGAAGACGACACTTGAAAGAAGCCTTGTATGCAGGAGATATTAATTTCCGAGATTTCATGTGAAATACATCCCAAAAATAGGGAAATTAGTCTCTGGACTCCCAAAATCACCATCTCCAAAAGTGGTTGCAAGCCCACTATAGTGTAAGGTTTGCCAAAACAAATCCAATGATGCGATAATAGCCAAAATCCAAACCTGTATGTAGAAAATATGGCCCATTGAAAATCACGAATGGATGAAAAATGAATAAAAATAAAAATAAAAATAAAACTAAATGGATGAAAATATTACATCCAACTTATGGATGAAAACCTTTCACTTTCATGAAAATTGAAATATATAATATTTTTTTGACACATGTCAAGATTGGATTGGTGCTAAACCTGATTATTAGGTTCGAAAAAATAAAATAAAATAAATAGCAGGTTCGGATTGGACTTGAACCTGTCCCCACCAAAACCTACCCCTAGCTGCCACATGGCCCCTGAACCTCAAGTTCGGAAAAATAATAAAATAATAATTATAAAAAAAAGGCTCGAGGCGGGTCCAGATTGGACCTTCTTAGCATTATTTGCCTGGGCCTCGCTCGAGCTTGGTAGGCCACCGACACCCCATTGAGTTGACAGGCTTGGCTCACAACTCAACTGAGCTGAAGTTCAGTAGTGATGGCCGCTAGAGTTTCACAGCTTGTGTGCACGCAGCCACAACACGCGTGAACGTGTTGCCATGCTACGACACTGTACACTGGTTGCACACTACAGCTGCACGCGTAACCAAGTTCCACCCCCCCCCTTCCTTTTTCTACTCCTCCTCCTTTTTCTTCCTCTTTCTCTCCTAGGGCGCAACATTC
>Ga0209611_10003876_pt1 | contig 25716 bp, 23 predicted proteins | sample S1TSphgellanicum_3_FD_187693 | JGI IMG/M metagenome (GOLD analysis project Ga0209611, IMG submission 187693) | Host-associated microbial communities from peat moss isolated from Minnesota, USA - S1T2_Fc - Sphagnum magellanicum MG (SPAdes) (version 2) | ecosystem: Host-associated > Plants > Peat...
ATTGGATCCCCCTTCCCCTTGCAGCGGGATCAGGCGTTCCGCGGTACGGTATACGGTTCCATCGGCGGCGCGCAGCGAAAAGTACGGACGCTTGGTGCCGAGACTCGGGGTTTCAAACGGGGAGTCGCGTACCTGGGAGGCCAGCAGCCGCATCGCCGATGCATTGGCATCCGGCATGTCCGACACCAACACATCGAAGGGGCCGTGCTCGGTCCAGCTCAAGAGGTAACGGGAGTCGTCTTTGGCGGTTACCTGGACATCCGCGGATGCCGGGGGCGGTAGCTCCATCAAAGCCACCGGCAGGGCGATTACAATCGCGATCAGCGGGCGCGGCATCATGGCACCGACTCCATCGAAGCGGCCAAAAAAATCACTATGGACACCCTACCGCGGATCTCTCAGAGCTCCGATTTACAGCGCTGACCTCAGCCTATTCACCCGCCGACCCCACCGATACCCGTTTGGACACGAGTATCGGCGGAGCCGTCACGAGCGCATCGCCCGAGGTCATTCCTCTACCCAACCACGAACCTTGCATTTCTACCGCAACGTGACCGGGCCGAACAACCAGCACTTTTACCCCAACGTGACTGGGACGAACAACCGGATGTTTCCGCGCTGCACGAGCAGTGCGATCTGCTTGTCATGCCCCTGCACCAGCTTGCGCAACTGCTCGACGCTTTGCAGCGGCGTGCCGTCGACCGAAAGAACCACGTCGCCCGGTTCAATCCCCGCCTCGGCCGCATGACCTTGTGCATCTTCGACCACCAGACCGCCGGAGACGCCTGCCTGCTGACGCTCCTGGGGATTGAGGGGTCGCAGCATCAGACCGAGCCGGCCTTGGCCGGCACCGGCGTTGGCCTGCAAGGTCCCGTCGTTTTCGGGCGCGGACCCGATGGTCACGGTCACCGAAAGAGGCTTGCCGTCGCGCCACACATCGAGCGACGTCTTGTCGCCGGGTGCCTCGGCACCGATCCGCGCCGACAACTGGCCGGCATCCACGATCGGTTTGCCATCGACTTTGAGAATGACGTCGCCGACCTTCAAACCGCTTTGAGCGGCCGCACTGTCCGGCTCGACCTTGGCGACCAGCGCGCCGTTGGGTGAGGGCAGTTTGAACGAGTTGGCCAGCGACTGATCGAGGGTTTGCACCTCGACACCGAGACGCGCATGAGCGACTTTTCCGGTCTTGACGATTTGGTCCTTCACCTGCACGGCCAGATTGATGGGAATGGCGAACGACACTCCCTGATATCCGCCCGAGGTGCTGTAGATCTGCGCGTTGATGCCCACCACGGTGCCGTTTTCGTCGAACAGCGGACCGCCCGAATTGCCGGGATTCACCGCGGCATCGGTCTGAATGAAGGGCACATAGCCCTCGCCGGGCAGCGAGCGGCCCTTGGCGCTGACGATGCCCGCGGTCGCGGTTTCTTCCAAACCGAACGGCTCGCCGATGGCCAGCACATAGTCGCCGACACCCAGTCGATCCGAGTCGCCGAGCTGCACCGTCGGCAATCCATGAGCGTCGATTTTCAGCACGGCGATGTCGCTCATGCGATCCGCGCCCAGCACCTTGGCCTTGAACTCGCGATGATCGGACAGCTTCACCGTGACCTCCTTCGCACCATCGACCACATGCGCATTCGTCAGCAAGAGACCGTCGGGAGTGATCACGAAGCCGGATCCCTGAGCATGCATCGGTCCCCGATTATGGGGCATGGGAATTCCGTGAAAGAACTGCGAAAGCGGGTTGCCGTCGAAGTCTTCCGGCGCTGAGGCCTTGATCTCTCCTGCCGTGGTGATGCCGACGACCGCCGCCTGGTTTTGCGCCACGATCGCACGGTAGTTCGGTGCCGTCATCGGCGGCACGAGATGCGAAGACGAATCGACCGGCGCCGCCGGGTTGACGACGGCCGCGCCGCCCGTTGCGGGATCCTTTGCTTGCAGCAAGGCCTGCGCAGACAGTCCGGTGGCCGTGCCGACGGCGAGCAAGCCGGCTGCCGACCAAACAAGCGTCCTGGTGTGAATTTGCATGTGTGCTCCTGGAAAGAAACGTAAAGGGTGCATCTGCCGGTGAGCGCAGGCTCGCACCCCTCCCTTAAGCCATCCTTAAAGCGCATTGGACAGATGCTGCAGCGGAGAAATGCTGGAGCGGATGGCTCACAGCAAGCAGGCCTTGCGGCAGCGCCTCTATGGCAGGGGCTCGGAGCAGCAAGGCCTCAACTCAGCGGAACGCTCACGCAAGCGCGCAGACCCCCGCCGGGCGCGTCCTCGAGGACAACCTCTGCCCCATGCCGCTTGGCGATGGCCTTGACGATCGCGAGGCCGAGGCCGGAGCCCGACTCCTGCCCGGGAGCGCGCCGGTAGAACCGGTCAAACACGCGTTCTCGTTCGGACGGCGCGATGCCAGGACCGGTATCGATGACTTCGATGAGCGCCGCTCGATCCAGCCGGAGGCAGCGCACCTGCACCCTGCCGCCGCTCGGGGTATATCGCACGGCATTATCGACGAGATTACGGACCAAGGTGCGAATCGACTCCTGATCGGCCCGCACCAGCAAATCCGGTACCGATTCGAGGCTGAGATCGATGCGGCGCTCCATGGCCAGCGCGTGGGTGTCGGCGACTCCCATGGAGACCGCCGTCGCGAGGTCGATCGCAGCGATTTGCAGCGGCGTCTCCTGCGGCTCGCTCCGGGCGAGCGCGAGCAGCTGCTCGACCAGATGGATGGAGCGCTCGATCGCGCCGCGCAGCGCACGCATCGCTTCGTCGCGCGCCGCCTGGTCCGGAGCACGGTCGAGGAGTTGCATCTGCAGACGCAATGCCGTGAGGGGCGAGCGCAGTTCATGAGCGGCATCGGCAATGAAGGCGCGTTGCGCCGCGAATGCTTCCCCGAGACGGTCGAGCAGGCGATTCAGTTCCGCCACCAGCGGTGCGATTTCCCGCGGCAGGCCCTCCGTGGCGAGGGCCGTGAGGCTGCGCACGTCGCGGCGTTGAACCTCTGCCGTCACCTGCCGCAGCGGCATGAGCCCGCGCCGCACGATCCACGTCACGAACAGCACCATGATGGGCAGCAGCAACAGCAGCGGTACCACCACCCGGAGCGCCGCCGCGCGCGCCAATCGCTCGCGCACTCGGATCGGCTGGGCTATCTGGATGACGCCGTCGGCCGTCTGCAGGCCATAGGCGCGCCAGTTCTCGCCCTGCAGGGACAGATCGGCGTATCCGAGCACCACTTGGTTGATGACAGGGAGGCCGGGGCGCGACAAATACAGCCGGGCGCCGAAGGGGTCCCAGATTTGAATGACGAAGTCGGTATCGCCTTGTTCGGGGGGCACTTCGATTCTGGGGGCGAGCGGCACCTGGCTGCGCAGCGACAGCGCCATTTGCCGCAACTGATAATCGAACAAGGTCGACGTTTCACTCAGCACCCGGCGATAGGTCACCGTCGCCGCCAGCAAGGAGACCAACGCGACCAGCAGTATCAACGCGATCAAGAGTCGCGTGCGGATCGAGGTCATGCTTGGAGCCTGTCTGAGTATTCCGCTTGCGCCGCGTTGGCTCCGTACTCGCGGCGGAACGTCGCCGTCTTGCAGAAGAGATCCTCTTCCCTCGGGGACGCGCAGAATGTCATATCTTCGGCACGAAGTAGCCGACTCCGCGCAGCGTGCGGATGCTGTCGCTGCCGAGTTTACGCCGCAGTCCGTGAATGTAGACTTCGACGGCGTTGCTGCCGATCGGCTCGTCCCAGCCGTAGAGTCGGTCCTCGAGCTGGGTGCGCGACAGCACGGCGCCCGGCCGCTGCAGCAGCGCTTCGAGCACCGAGTATTCATGCGCGGACAGGCTGACGGGCACGCCGCCGCGTTCGACGGTGCGGGTCACGGGGTCTAGGCTCAGTTCACCATGCCGGATGGCGGAGTCGCCGCGGCCGGCCGCACGGCGTAATACCGAGCGCATGCGAGCCAGCACTTCGTCGAGATCGAAGGGTTTGACGATGTAATCATCCGCTCCCGCATCCAAACCCGCGATCCGGCTTTGGACTTCGTCGCGTGCCGTGAGGATGATCGTGGGAGTCGCGTCGCCGCGGCGACGCAGCTCGCGCAGCAGAGCGAGCCCATCGCGCTTCGGCAACCCTAAGTCGAGGAGCACCAGGTCGAATGTCGTGGTTGACACGGCAGCGAAGGCGGCATCGCCGTCCCGCATCCAATCGATGGCGTAGCCCGCCTGGCGTACGGCCGTCTGCAGACCTTGCCCGATCATGAGATCGTCTTCCACGAGCAATACGCGCATTCTCCGTCCGTTCCCGCGCCGACGCGGCGCTTGCCGCCTGTGCCGATCGGAGTATGGCAAAACGCAAGCGGAATGGCGTCGGCGAAGACCGCTCTACGAGGGACGGAGCCTGCGTGCACGCCCACCACCGCGGGCGGTCGATCGGGCCGCAGGGCCCTGGGAGCCAGTCGGGCTTAGTTGGGTGTTGGTACGCGCCGCGCGCGCCGCCGAAGAACGTTTCCGCGGCGCGCGTGATCTTGCCGTCACAGATTGGCGGCCAAACGATCGGTGAGCTGCGCCATGAGTTCGCTGAAGGACCGCGCGACGGCGGGCGCGTCGCCGCCGCCGATGGGCGTTTGCAACAGCGCTGTTCCTTGGCGCCGCTCGACCTGCGGACCGCCGGAGGTGAGCGTCCAAGTGACGTGCATGGAAGCGCGGGGTGGACGCGTGTCGAAATCCAAGATGTCAACCGCGATGCCGAGCTCACCGTCGGCCCTTGCAGCATGCGGAAAAATGACCTTACCCGGGGGTAGGCGCGCGAGCAGGTCGGCCGTCAGCACTTGCTGCGCAAGCCGTGCGAGCGGGGCGGACCAGTGGTCGAAGTCGCTAATTTTCAGTTCGCCCGGCGCCGACGAGGTCACGAGCTCGATACGATCGAACTCGGGGGGTACGTGTACGGTGTTCACCCGCACCGCGGGCCCCTGGTAAGGGACGACAGGGCCTGCAAGGGCTGCGGTCGGTGCGATTGCCTGCAAGGTGTACAGGCGGGTCGGTGCGCTGCCGCACGCGGTGAGACCCAGCAACAGCAGTACCGCGACGAGGCGCATGCGATGCACAGGGGAGCAGGGGCCGGGCCTCTTACCGTTCAATTCTCTGGCCTCTTGCCGCGGATCAAGGCGTCCGGGTGGCGATCCAAGTAGTCCGCCAGGGATTGGATCGAGCGCAGCGCATCGTCGAGACGATTGATGGTCTCTGGCAGGCTGGTGTCGGATGCCTGCCCGTCGCCATCCAGCAGCCGGCGCGCGGCAACGGCGACGTCGCGAAGCTGACCCGCCGCGTCGTTCAGCTTCGTCATGAGCGGGCCGATCTGCGGTTTGACCTGCGCCATCGTCTCATCGATGTCGGCGAGGGTGCCGGCGAGGTGCGCCAAGCTGGCTTCGGTCTTCGGCGAGGAGGCCAGTTCGTGCAGCCGGCTGGTCACGACCGCAATATCGTTGCCGATTTTCTCGATGGGAATGCGATTCACCTTGGCGAGGATCTGATCTGCCTGTGAGGCGATATCGTCGATTCCGGTCGCACCGGGCGCCGACGGAATGCGTGGGTTGGGTCCGTCGTGCGCAAGATCTACGAACCCCACCCCCTTCACCGGGACGAGGGCGATCGATCGGGCGCCCACCAACGCGGGCGTTTGCTCGAGCCGCGCCCGGTAACCGAGATGCAACAGCTCGCGAAGCCTGGCATCGAGCGACGACCGGGGATCGGCAGCCGCGCCGGGAGCGGTTGCGCTCGGATCGAGTCGCTGCGGATACAGCAGCGCCGTCACTAGGGTGATCGGCTCATGCGTTCGCTCATCGTAGTCGAGTCGCGAGGTGGTTACTTCGCCCACTTCGAATCCGAGCAGCGTGACGGGAGCACCGCGCTCGAGGTCGCCGCCGGACGCCGTGAAGACGAAGTCGTAAGGTACCGAGGGTCCGGACAACCCCTGGCGGGCGGCATTGGAATCGGCGTACAGCTTGAATGCCGATTCTGGCGGACTTTGTGGAGCGCGCGGATCGACGCTCGAGTTTTCCAGATCGATACTGCCCGACAGCAGCGTCGAGGCGGGCGCGAGCGTCACATTGACGCCGCCGCCCGCGAAAGAGAGCCGTACGGGACTCGATTTCCAGAAGTGAACACCCTCCTTGATGAGTGCATCGTAGGGCTTGAACACGAATATTCCGAGATCGAAGCTGCCGTCGTCTCGAAATTTCACATCCGTGACCTTGCCTATCGGCTGGCCCCGATAGAGCACATCGGCTCGTTCGCGAATCGATCCCAAGGTGGCTGCTTGCAGCCGATAGCGAGTCCCGCGATCGCCGGGCAGAACGATGGGCGCTTTTTCCAAACCCTCGAAGCGGCGCGTAGGAGTGCCCCCGGTGCCGGGGGCATAGCCGATCGCGACGCCGGCCACGAATCCCTTGAGGGAATTCAAGTCCTCGAGATTGGGCGACGCGCCGATCAGCCAGAAGCGGGCATTGGTATTGAGCCCGGGCTTCGCTTCCGGGACCAGCCGCAGCTCGAAATCGATCCGGCGCCCGTCCTCGTTGGGCAATATCTTGATGAGGTGTCCCGCCTCGGCGCCTTGATACAACACCTTGGTGTCCCCGGGCTGCGCTTCGGCGGCCGAACTGAAGGTGACGGTCACGACCTCACCGCGTTCCTGGAGCCACTGAACCGCGAGCACCACGACGATGATCAATGCTCCGGCCGGCAGAATCCATACCAGATACGGTTGCCACGATCTGCGGCGCCCGGCGGGCGGTGCCTCGGGCGTTTCGGCTGGGGTGTTCACGCCGGCCCGACCGCCCGATCCCACATGCGTCGCGGATCGAAGAATTTCACCGCCAACGTCGTGAATATCACGACGGCGGCAAACGGCGTCGCCGCAGCCTCTGCGCGGCCGTCGATGAGCGCGTTGAAATGCATGACCGGGGCGAAGCACGCGATCGCAAAGGGGTCGACCATGGACCAACGGCCGATTTCCTCGACCCACCGATACGCGCGGGTTTTGCCGATCAGGTGTCTGGTCGACCCCAGGGCGCTCGATGCCGTGCACCAGCAGAGTGCGGCGATCTTCAACACGGGTATGGTGAAACTCGCACAGAACACCAACAGGGCCAAGCCGATCATCCGGGCCTTGAAGAGATCGATGATTCCTCCCCAGACCGTGTACGCGATGGGCTTCAAGCCGATCGGAATCGTCGCGATCGGCAGCAAGTTCGCGGGCAGATAGAGCAGCACTGCCGCAACCAGCATCGCCATCGATCGCAGCAGACTGTGCGGCAGCCGACGCCGCAAGGGGGCATCACAGCGAGGGCAGAGATGGCCCTCGCGGCGTGCCGCGACGAGCAGGTGGCAGCTCGTGCATTCAATGCACGGCCCGGGTTCTTTCGCGACAACCTGCGGCGCGATCAGCTGCCATACCTGCCGCTCGTCGAGCGTTGCGCGCGCCACGAGCGACAGCACCGCCGCGCCGGCGAAACACAGTGCTCCGCTCCCGGCCGTGACCAGAATCGACGCATCCAGCCGCACGTACGCCACCACGGACCCCAGCAGGAACACGTCCAGCATGGCCCATGTCTCGAGCGAATTCGCGATCCGGAAGGCAACGCTCAGCCAGCGAGGCCTGCGCCTCGTGCGAATGCCGCCGAGCACTGCGGTGAGCGCGGCGAAACGAACCAGGGGGAACAGCAGAACGAACAGGAAAACGACCACGCAGAGGAGAGGCCGCCCCAGCCGCCACAGGTCGGTGACGCTCGAAGGCAGGATGCTGGTGCGCGTTGCGCCCAAGGCGGACGTCGTCAGAAAGGGTTCGAACAGGGACCCGATCAGGAGGATCAATGTCGCGGCCGAGCATGCGAACGCCACGTCGAGGCTCCGCCCCGCGCAATGCACCAGCGGGGTGCGGCAGCGGCGGCAGAACTCGAATTCGCGCGCGCTGCAGTCCGTCGTCCGTTGGACGAGGCTGCAAGCCGGGCATGCAATGAGAACCGTCGACTCCGGCAATAGGCCACTCCTGCTCATCGCCCATCCGTTGGGGGCGCCACACGCTGCACCAATCCGCATTCCCCGCCCGGGCAATGCGAATGCGCTGCCGGCCAAAAAAAAGGAGCTCGAGGCAACCAACAGCCTCCTTCCGATGAGGGTTGAGGTCAGGGTGCGGCGGACTTGCGCGCCCAGGGAATGAAACTGCTCGTTCTCTGCTGGTAGTCGCGGTACGCCTGCCCATGGGTTTCGAGGGAATGCTTTTCGGTCAAGGGAATTCCCGTCACGCGCAACAGGAAGTAGACGATCAACACGGGACAAAGGATCGCGATCCATCCGAGCGGCACGGCAAACGCGGCAAGCGCAAAGCCGATCCACACCACCATCTCGAAAAAATAATTCGGGTGGCGCGAGTAACGCCATAAACCGACATCCAAAATTCTCTTGTCGGAACGCGGACTGCGCTTGAACGCCTCCGACTGGGCGTCCGCGATAGTCTCGCCGAGTGTGCCAACGGCGGCAATCGCCAAGCCGAGCCATTCGAGCACGGCCATGTTGCCATCGCCCGCAACGGAGGCCAGCAGGAACGGCGCGGAGAACACCACCGCGATCAGCGCCTGCAATTCGAAGAAAGCGAGGAACTCGGCGGGACTCTTCCAGCGCTCGCGCAGGGTGCGGTAACGCTTGTCCTCGGCCGGATGGTGGCGCAGCACCCTGGCCAGCACGAACAGACCCAATCGCAGGCTCCACGCGAGGCCGACAATGGTAAACATCATCCGTCGCGCGACGGGCCCCGTTCCGGCCACGCCGTCGATCAGCGCGAGCAGGCCGATACACAGCGTCCAGGTGACGTCCAGAAAACCGTAGTTCTTGACGCGCACACAAATCCACCACATGACCGCAAACAGCGCCACGGCGGTGGCGGTGTTGACCATCAACAGGGTTGCCATGGCATGTGTCGTTTCGAGCATCAACTGAAAAGCGCCGTTGGCGATATGGTCATCTGGTTAATGAGCGGCATGGGCGAAAACTTGTGCCGGGCGCTGCAATCAGTGCAGTGCAGCCGTCGCCGGAACCGGCTGTTGCGGCACCTTCTTGAATCTCGACACGTCGTATCCTTGTGCGGCCAGGCTCTTCAACACCGCATCGTAAGTCGCTCCGTCCAAGGTTTTAGAGCGCGACATCACCCAGCCATAGTTGCGCGACGGATGACCGACCGCCACCCATTGATAGTTGGGATCGAGATCCAGGATCACGTACTTGACCGATATCAGCTTGAAGAATCGGACGTGCCAGACTGCATTGCTGGTCTTGTCGTCGACCACAGCGCGGGCGGTCGCCTTGCGCTTCATGGGTGCGTCGAACGACTTGTCGCGGCAGCTGAACCAATTGTCGATATCCCCGTCGCTGCGCAGCGCATAGCTCTCGATGGAATCGACGCAGTTCTTCTCCGCGAAGTAGGGAATGTTGGCGATCACGTACCAATCCCCCATGTAGCGCGGAAGATCGACATGCGGCACCGGCCGCAGCGGTTCTTTCATGGAAGTGCACCCCGATGCAATCAATAGAACGAGCAAACCGGAAAGGACACTGAAGACACTGTGGCGTCGGTTCATAGGGACGTCCTTTATACCCGGGCCGACAACCCTCGAACAGGCGGAGCGAGCGGCATCGCGCGTCCGACTCGTCCCACACGAATCGCGGCTGTCCGGGGTGTCGCAACTGCGGGTAACCTGCCGACTCTTTCGTGTCAAAGCACGAGGCGGATTCACGCGATGAGATCGCGATGATCGCGATGAGCTCAGGGGCCGGGGTCGCCGGTCACCGCAACGAAGACGGGAGAGCCGTCGCGCACCACGCGAAGCAGCAGTGGAGCCTGCGGCGTGGGTGTGGCGACCTTGGCGATCGCCGACGGTTCGCGCAACTGAGTCGTGCCGAGGTGGGTGATGAGATCGCCCACTCTCAGCCCCGCCAGGGCCCCGGCTCCTGCCGGCCGTAATTGCGTGATGATCAGCCCGGACGGCTCGTCGGCCTTGAGTGCCTTGCGGATCTCCGCCGTGGTATCGGCCACGCCGATTCGGAGCGACGGCACCCAGGTATCCTGGCCGCCCGTCAGTGTGGGATCGGACACCGGTTCGGGCAACCGGCCTATCTTCATCGCCACCGATTGTTGCACCCCCGAGCGCACGATGCTGAGGGTAATCAGCGCGTTCGGGACCAGCCGTGCGGTGATTTTGCTGAGGTTCTTGAACGTCACGTGTTCCGACCCGATGGCGAGCAGCACATCTCCGATGAGCAGCGTGCCGCTGGCGGGCCCCTGGGCATCCACCGCCGTCACCAAGGCGCCTGTGGGAGTCTTGAGGTGCATGGCCGCAGCCAGTGGAGGGGTAATTGACTGCGCGGAGATGCCGAGGTAGCCGCGGTCGACCCGGCCATGCGCCTCGAGTTCGCGGACGATGGAGGCCACGGTCTCGGCCGGGATTGCGAACCCAAGCCCGACGGATCCCCCACTGGGTGAGAAAATGGCGGACGTTACGCCGACGACGGTGCCGTCCACGGTAAGCAGCGGTCCGCCCGAATTGCCGCGGTTGATCGCGGCATCGGTTTGCAGAAAATCGACGTACGGATCGTCCTCGAGAATCCGCGCCCGGGCCGATACGATGCCCGCGCTGACGGATTGACCCAGCCCATAGGGATTGCCGATTGCGATGACCGCATCCCCGACGGAGACCGCTTCGGAGGAGCCGAGGCGAAGCGCCGGCAGGCGGCCCGCATCGACCTTGAGCAGGGCGATATCGGTGACTCCGTCTGAACCGACGATCTTGGCCGGGAGTTCTCGTCCGTCCGACAAGCGTATCCGCACCGTACGTGCGCTCACGATGACATGCCGATTCGTGACGATGAGGCCGTCCTCTCGAATCACGAATCCGGAGCCGAGGCTGCCGTTCGGGCCATCGTCGCGCCTCGATTCGCCCGACGGCGCGGACAGCAGGCGTCGAATGATGGCGTTGATCTCATTGGGGTCGGCATCGGCCGCGGCCCGTGTCGCGGCTCGCTGCGCGGCCCGATCCGCGGCGCCGACCCGCTCCTCTTCCACCAGCACGGTGACCACACTGGGCGCGACGCGCCGCACCAGTGCGGCGTATCCGGGCGCCGCCCCGCAGCTGGCGGTTCCTGCCAGCGGACCGCAGACCGCGATGAGCAGCAATCCCGCCCGCCGCACCCACATCGCACCGCATTGACGTGGCGAGGCCATAGCGCCGTACCTAGCGTTCCAGGTCATCGCGCAACCGGCTCAACTGCGTGTTGTGAAAACGCAGTAAGGCGATGCGATCCGCGTCGCCGGCTGCCGGACACACCAGGCCGTGGATCACGGTCTGCGATTCCGTCACGGGCTGCAGGAGAAATATCGCTTGCGCCACGCCGTGGGCCGCGGCGCCCTGGGCTGCGGCTGCAGCAGGGGCGGCGGATACCGTGGGAGTCGCGGCTGCAGCAGGGACCGCGAATCCAGTCGAGGTCGCGACTGCAGTGGGGAGCGCGGTGAGTGTGAATTCATCTTCCGCCGTCACCGATGCGCGAGTGGCTGCATCGAGATAGTAGCCGCGCAGCAGCCGCGGTCGTACCGCGCCCGCCGGCGCGTTGACGAACATGCTGCGCAACGTGGTCGCGCTCGCGGCGGCACGCACGGGCAGCCGCGGCGATTCGAGTTCGCGGCCGAGTCCGACCCAGACGTAGCCGTGCATTTCGACGGCGCGATGCACGGTCGCATGCAGGGTGCTCGCGGGCTTTTGGCCCGGATGCGCGGGAATGAACGTGCATCTTCCGCTGCCGGCGGCGAATCGCCAGCCGTGATAGCGGCAGCGCAATTCACCGCCGGTGTGTATGCCGATCGACAGGCGAACGCCACGATGCGGACAGCGGTTGGCCCAGGCGTTGACGGCGCCGGTGTCGTCGCGCCACAGCGCGATTTCCTGGCCCAGCAATTGCGCTTGCACCACGTGCCGGTGAATCAGCTCCTCGCTGCGCGCTACGGGAAACCATCGATCCGCCGGCGCATCGCCAATATGAAGCTTGTTAATCGTCGTCCTTAGATTTCACGTTTCGCTTGTCTTCAGACAAGCTCCTCCGACGCCGGAATGGCGCCGAACCGCACACCCGAGACGGCGAGCCAGCGCCGATACGCGGCGGAGGAGCTGTCCGCCCGCACCGAGATTTCCGCGCGCGGCGCGAGCGGCAGGCGCTTCGGCACCTGGTTTTCGAGAATCGGCCTGTCCTGGCCGAAGATGAACTGCTGGAAGCGGCGTACCGCGGGCGGATGAACCTCATGCGGTAGGTAGCAAGTCAACATGTGAGCGACGCAGCTCTCCTCGGAGACCGGCTGCACGAACAGCGCAATCATATCCTTGCGCGCCTGCTCCAAGGGATTGGCTTTGAACAGCACGACGATATAGGGACGCACCACTTCATACACGTAATCGACGTCGAACCCTGCGGAATCCACCGGCGAAGGCTTCGGTTGATACACCCTGCAGCGGGTGGCGAGGATGCCGCCTTCCGGACGCGCAGCCACGTCGTACGGCGCAATCTCGGTATGAGGTTCTTCGCCGAGGTAGCCCGCGTGCACGAAGGCGAGGTGGCTCAAATCCAGGAAATTCTCCACCGCCCGCAAACCCGACACGGCAACGCCGACGGAGCCGGCCGTCGCCAGCAAGCGGTCGGTCTCGGCACACTCGTCGAAGGCAACGATGGGGCGCGCCGGCCGCCCGAGGCAGATCCAAACGAAACCGTAGCGGGTGTCGACCGCGGCGATGCGCTCGCTTTGCGGCGCATCGAGTCGCCGCGCATCGATGCGGCCGGTGCCGGTTTCGAGGTCGAGCGCCACCCGCACACCGAGAAGTGTGGTCTCGACGTGCCGGGTGCGTTCCAGCCGGGATAGTTCGGCAACCACGTGCCAGTCATCCCAGAGAACGGATTCAATCGCGCTGTCGGTCATTGCGTCCGACGATAGCAACAGTTCTATCCGCCCGTCCATCGAGACTCGGCGCCGCGGGCGTAGTCATCGATGGCCGTGAACCAGCGTAGCTTGGCCGAATCGTCCAGAAACGAGGCTTCGATGGAATTGCGCGCGAGCGCCGTGAGGTCGCTTTGCGTGAGGCCGAGGCCACGCTGCACGGCGAGGTAATTCTCGAGCACATAGCCGCCGAAGTAGGCCGGATCGTCGGAATTCACGGTGACGCATAGACCGCGATCGAGCAGGCGCTTGAGATTGTGCTGTTCGATGCGTTCGAATACCTGGAGCCGGACATTCGACAGGGGGCACACCGTCAGGGGCATGCGCTCGCGCGCCAGCCGCTCGAGCAGCAGAGGATCCGCCTCGCAGCGCACCCCGTGATCGATGCGCCGCACCTGCAGAATATCGAGCGCCTCGTGGATGTAGGACGGCGGGCCTTCCTCGCCGGCATGTGCCACGGCCATCAGACCTTCCCGGCGCGCCCGTGCAAACACTGCGGCGAATTTCGCCGGCGGGTGGCCCGCTTCCGATGAATCGAGCCCGACCGCGGCGATGAAATCCCTGTAAGGAAGCGCCTCCTCCAGCGTGCGCATCGCCTCGTCGGCACTCAAATGGCGCAAGAAGCACAGAATCAGGCGGCTGGTGATTCCAAATTCTTGCTGTGCCTCGAGCAGCGCGCGGCGCAGTCCATCGAGCACGCTCACGAGCGGGACTCCGCGGGCCGTGTGAGTCTGCGGATCGAAAAATATCTCTGCATGCACGATCCCTTCCGCATGGGCCCTGCGCAGATAGTCCCGTGCCAGGATGAAGAAATCGTCGGCGTCGCGCAGCACGGCGGCCCCGGCATAGTAAACATCCAGAAACGATTGCAGATTCGCAAACCGGTAGGCGCCGCGCAGCTCCTCGACCGTGGCGTGGGGCAGGATCACGCCGTGTTTACGGGCCAGCCGGAACGCGAGATCAGGCTCGAGCGTGCCCTCGATGTGCACATGCAGTTCCGCCTTGGGCAGCCCTCGGATGTAGTCCGCCGCGGATTGCAGCATCAGAACTCCACTTTGACTAAAGGCAGCCAACTCCGGCCCCAATGTATAGGAAATCATCGGACAATGTTTGCAACCGGCTTGGGATTCTCGTTAGCATCTTGCGCATGGGCCAACTTACGACGCACGTGCTCGACGTCAGCGCGGGATTGCCGGCCGCCGGGGTGCGTATCGAGTTGCATGAGTTGGCTGCGGCGCCGGTTCTGCTTGCCGCCACCGCGACCGGCCGGGACGGCCGATGCGCCGCGCCGCTGCTCGCGGGCGCCGACTTTCGCGCCGGCCGCTACGCGATCAGCTTCTATTTGGCGGAGTATTTCCGGGGACGCGGCCTCGACTTGCCCGAACCGGCGTTCATCGAGGAGGCAGTGATCCGAATCGGCATTGCGCACGCCGAGCAGCACTACCACATACCGCTGTTGGTATCGCCGTGGAGCTATTCTGTCTATCGAGGAGGCTAGGACGAGGGTGAAAACGTCTATTGTAAGCAACACCAATCCTCCACCTCGGAATGGCGGCCGCCTCCCCAGTACCAACCGGCTGGCCTCCGAGCAGGAGACGAGATGAACAGCGAGGTGACTCTTCCGGCCGGCTGCACTTTCGAACCCGGCGACTGGCCGATCCTGGCCCGTCACTGGTATCCGGTGGCCCATTCCGCGGACGTCGGCGGCGCCCCGCACGCCGCGCAGCTCCTCGACGAGCCCTTGGTTGCCTACCGCGTGCGCGGCGAGCTGGTCGTCGCCCGCGATATCTGTCCGCACCGTGGCGTGCCCCTGAGCCTCGGCACGCACGACGAGGAGGGCATCGTGTGCGCGTATCACGGGCTGCGTTACGGTGCCGAAGGGCGCTGCAACCGCATTCCGGCCGCCCCGGGTCAGCGCATTCCCCCCAAGCTGAAACTGCAGACCTACCCCGCGGTCGAGCGCTACGGTCTCGTCTGGACGTGCTTGCTGCCGACGGCGGGAGCGGCGCCGGACCTGCCGGCCATGCCGCACTGGGATGATCCGGACTTTCAGCAGATCGTCTGCCCGACCTTCGAGGTGGCGGGCTTCGCCGGCCGCCAGGTCGAGGGATTCATCGATGTGGCGCACTTTGCCTGGATTCACACCGCCACGTTCGCGGACCCTGATAAGCCCGAGGTGGCAAGCTACTCGACCGTGGAGACGCCGCAGGGGTTCTACGCCGATTATCGCAGCCACATCGGCAATTATCCGATCGGCGTCGAAGGGCGGGCACCCGCGGATTTCGAGTGGCTGCGCCATTTCGAGGTGCATCTGCCCTTCACGGCGACGCTCACCATTCATTTCCCCGAAGCCGGCCGGTTGGTCATCATGAACGCCGCCTCACCGGCGTCGGCGCGCAAGACCCGGCTGTTTGCGCCGATCGCGCGCAACTTCGACAAGCACCTGCCGCTCGAGGACGTCTACGCCTTCAATTTGCGGATCTTCGAAGAAGACCGGCACATCGTCGAATCGCAAAAACCTGAGCGGTTGCCGCTCGATCCCACGCTCGAAATGCACATTCCCGCGGATGCCAGCTCGATCGCGTATCGGCGCGGACTGAAACGCATGGGACTCGGTAGATTCTTTACGTGACGGGGTACCTGCTCGACTGGTGCGGACTGCTGGTGCGCTGGCTGCACATCGTCGCGGGGATCGCCTGGATCGGCGCATCGTTTTACTTTGTCTGGCTGGACAATCACCTGCAGCCGCCGACGGACCAGGCGCCCGCCGATCCCGGCGTCGCCGGCGAACTTTGGGCGGTGCATGGCGGGGGGTTCTATCGGTCTCAAAAGTACCGTGTCGCGCCCCCGGTGCTGCCGCAGACGCTGCACTGGTTTTACTGGGAGGCGTACACCACCTGGCTGTCCGGTTTCGCGTTGCTCTGTCTGCTGTATTTCTTTCGGGCTGAAGCCTATCTGATCGATCCCGACGTCGCGTCTTTGAGCAAGCCGGCCGCGATCCTGATCGGGGTGGGTACCTTGATAGGCAGCTGGCTTATCTACGACGGCCTGTGCCGCTCACCGCTTGGGGAAAAGCCCCGCGCCTTGGGCCTCGCGGTATCGCTCGTGACCGCCGCTGAGGCCTGGGGGCTGTGCCGGATATTCAGCGGCCGCGGCGCCTTCATGCTGTTCGGCGCGGCGCTCGGCACCATCATGGTGGCGAACGTATTGTTCGTGATCATTCCCGGCCAGCGCGAATTGGTGCGCGCCAAGCTCGAGGGCCGGCCGGTCGATCCCGCGCCCGGGCTGCGCGGCAAGCAACGCTCGGTGCACAACACCTATTTTACGCTGCCGGTGCTGTTCGTGATGATCAGCAATCACTACGCCATGACCTACGGCGGCCGCCACAACTGGCTGGTGCTCATCGCCCTGAGTTTCGCCGGCGCGTGCATCCGGGCCTGGTTCGTGGCCCGGCACCGGCCCGCGCAGAGCGGCTATCGCGCGGCGGTACCGGCGTTGCTCGGCGTACTGACGCTCGCCGCACTGGTGGTGGCGCTCGCACCGCCCGGCGTCTCCGGCGCCGGCGGTGCGCTGGCCGGCGCACCCGCGGCGGATCCGCTGCGCGTACAGCTCGTGGTCGAGCAGCGCTGCGCGCCGTGCCACGCCGAGAAGCCGACCCAGCCGGGATTCAGCGCCGCGCCCAACGGCATCGTGCTCGAGACGCTCGACCAGGTGCGCGCGCACCGGCCCGAAGTGCAGCAGCAGCTGGCGCTGCGCGCCATGCCGCTCGGCAATCTCACCGGAATGACGGAAGCTGAACGCTCCTTGGTGCTGGTGTGGCTCAACGGCGCTGCGGCGGGCTAGCGCATGACAGCGGATTACCCGCGCGATCTGCGGGGCTACGGCCGCAGCCCTCCGCACCCGCACTGGCCGGGCGGCGCACGGATTGCGCTGCAATTCGTATTGAATTTCGAGGAAGGCGCCGAAAACTGCGTGCTCGACGGCGACGCGGCATCGGAGGTATTCCTGTCGGAAATCATCGGTGCCCAGCCGTTTCCGATGCGGCACATGAGCATGGAGTCCTTGTATGAATACGGCTCGCGTGCCGGGCTGTGGCGCGTACTGCGGGCCTTCGAGCGGCACGCCCTGCCGCTCACGGTGTTTGCGGTCGCGGTCGCGATTCGCCGGCACCCTGAAGCGGCGGCAGCGTTCCGTGAACTGGGCCATGAGATCGCCTGCCACGGACTGCGTTGGATCAGCTACCAGCAAGTCGACGAGGCGACGGAGCGGGCGCACATGGCGGAGGCGATCGCGATCCTGAGAGATATCTTCGGTGCTGCGCCGCTGGGCTGGTATACGGGCAGGGATAGCCCGCAGACGCGCCGCCTGCTGGTCGAGCACGGCGGCCTGATCTACGACTCGGATTCCTACGCCGACGACCTGCCGTACTGGACCCAAGTCACCGCCGGCAGCGGCGATACGCAGCGCACGGTGCCGCACCTCATCGTGCCGTATACGCTCGATACCAACGACATGCGCTTCGCGACCGCGCAGGGTTTCAATTCCGGAACCCAGTTCTTCGATTACCTGAAAGCGGCATTCGATACGTTGTATCGCGAAGGAGATCCGAACGGATTGAACGCGCCCAAGATGCTGTCGATCGGTCTGCACTGCCGTCTGGCCGGACGGCCCGCGCGCACCGCCGCGCTCGAGCAATTCCTGGAATACGTGCTGCAGCATCCGCAGGTTTGGATCTGCCGACGCATCGATATCGCGCGCCACTGGCTCGCGGCGCACCCATACGCGCTAAACCCTACAACGGCGCGTCTCGAAGGCCCCTCGTGATTGCGCGCCACTGGCCCGCGACGCAGCCGTTCGCGCTGAAGCTTTCGACGCCGCGTCTCGAGGACCTCTCGTGATCGCGCGCCACTGGCCCGCGACGCAGCCAAACGCGCTGAAGGCTTCCACACCGGGTCTCGAGGAACTCTCGTGATCGCGCTCGAGGCGTTGAACACGCTGCCGGCGGCCGATTTCGCGGCGGCACTCGGTGCGATCTTCGAGCATTCCCCGTGGGTGGCGCAGCGCGCCGCGGCGGCGCGGCCTTTCGATTCCAGGCTGCAGTTGCTCGACGCCATGCGCGCCGCCGTCGATGCGGCGCTTCCCGAGGAGCAATGGGCGCTGATCCGCGCTCATCCGCAACTCGGCGCCCGGGGCAGGATCCCCGCCCCGCTCACCGAGGCGTCCGCCCGCGAACAACGCCGCGCCGGGCTCGAGGCCTGTACGGCGGAGCAGTGGGTGCATCTGGACCGGCTCAACGCGGCCTATGTCGCGAAATTTGCGATGCCGTTCATTCTGGCGGTCCGCGGACATGATCCAAACTCCATCATCGAGCAGGTCGAGCGGCGCCTCGGCAACGATCCGCCGACCGAGCGGCGCACGGCTTTGCGGGAAATCGGACTCATCGCGGGCTACCGTCTCGCCGCCACGGTCGCCGCGCCGGCGGGCGCGGAGATTGTGGCGATGCTCGAGCGGCTGGAGCGGGATGGCGCGCCGACCGAGCGCCTCGAGCCGGATGCCGCCGCAACCCCGCGCCTCGAGCCGGATGCCGCCGCGACGCAGCGGCTCGAGCGCGATGCCGCAGGGACCCAGCGCCTGCTCGAATGGATGCGGGCGGCCGAGTTGCACGTGGTTGCCGACGGGCGCGGCGGACTGGTGGGGCGCCGGTACGGTGACCGGCCACACGCCGGGACCGTGGTTCTCGGTGTGCACTATGCATCGCATGCGCACGCGCTGCGCTACGATGGTCGCATCGGAATTCTCACGGGGATTGCTTTGGTGCAGCAGCTTCAGGAAAAGGGTGTTCGGTTGCCGTTCGATCTGTGTCTCATCGCCCCGCCGGCGGAGGCGGATGCGGAGGCAGGGGCTGCCGGGAGCGCCGTGGACTCCGATGCGCTGTGCGGTTGCGTGACACTGGGGGAGGCGGCGGCTGGTGCAGCCGATGCCGAAGCCGCCCGGTGTCAGGCGGCGCTGAGTGCCGCAGGCTTAAGCCGGGAGACCCGGGTGATAGTGCGGCAGGACCGCGCCGGAATTTTTTATCGAATCGCCGCTACGCCAGACCCTGCGATGCGCACCACCGCAGGCACCGACGCCGAGACGCCCGACTCTGCCATGCGCACCACCGCGGCCGCCGACGCCAGGGCGTCCGACCCTGCCACGCGCGCCACCGCAGGCGCCACCGCAGGCGCCGACGCCACGGCGTCCGACCCTGCCACGCGCGCCACCGCAGGCGCCGACGCCACGGCGCCCGACCGCGCCAGGCGCGCCACCGCAGGCGCCGACGCCAAGGCGCCCGACCCCGCCACGCGCGCCACCGCAGGCGCCGACGCCAAGGCGCCCGACCGCGCCAGGCGCACCAACGGGGGCGCGGACGCCAGGGCGCCCGACCTCGCCCTGCGCGCCACGGGACGGGCTCGATTCTCGCCCGACGCTGCGCTGCTCGACTCGGCGGTCCGCGTGCTGGAGCAATTCTTGCTGCAGAATCAAAAACATGGGTGATCAGCCCCACCCCCCACGCAGCCGCGGCGTCAACATGGCCGATCCGCGGCTAGGCGCTGCCGCGATCTTCTGCACCGACGAGTTCTTTGCGCCGATGACACGGATGTTGAATCCCGCCGAACCGGAATGGCGCGCCGGCGTCTACGACGAGCACGGCAAGTGGATGGACGGGTGGGAGTCGCGCCGGCGACGCGATCAGGGGCACGACTATTGCGTGGTGCAGCTCGCGGCGCCCTGCACGCTCGACGCGCTCGACATCGACACCCGATACTTTACCGGCAACTTCCCGCCGTTTGCCTCCGTGCAGGGGTGCCTTCAGAACGGCCCACCGGACGCCGCCACGGCTTGGGCCCAAGTGCTGCCGCACTCGCCACTGCGGGGCGATCAGCACAACTGGTTCGACGTCGAGTCGGAGGGCGTCTGGAGCCACCTCAAGCTGAATATTTATCCGGATGGCGGCGTTGCGCGCCTGCGCTGCTACGGAACGGTGCATCGAGAGTGGACCCAAGCGGGCGATTCCGTGCTCGATCTCGCCGCTGCGTTGAACGGCGGCTGCGCGCTTCAGTGCAGCGACGAGCATTACGGTTCCATGAACAATCTGCTGCTGCCCGGCCGTGGCGCCAGCATGGCGGAAGGCTGGGAGACCCGGCGGCGGCGCGAGCCCGGCTTCGATTGGGTGATTCTGCGTCTCGGCCATCCCGGCCGCATCCGCCGGGTGGAAGTCGACACCGCTCACTTCAAGGGCAACTACCCGCATGAGATTTCGATCCAGGCCGGCATGCTGCGCGATACGCAGGATGCGGACCTCGTCAGCCGCTGCCTGTATTGGCCCACGCTGCTCGGGCCGCAGCGGCTGCGCGCCGATCAGTTGCATCATTTCGAGGCGGAACTCGAGAATGTCGGCACGATCTCGCACGTGCGCGTGAACATGCATCCGGATGGCGGCTTGAGCCGGGTCAGGCTGTTCGGCACGCCCGACCTGACTTGAAAATCATCATGCGCGACCTGGAACTGCGAGCGTCTCCGCTGACGGCGCGCGAGTTCGCCCCGTTCGGCGAGGTGATCGAGATCGAGGCTCGCGAATCGCGCTGGATCAACGACCGAACCTGCCGGCGATACGACGATCTGGCCGAGGTCGATGTGCAGCAAGCCGGGGGCCGGCCGCTGATCAGCATATTCGAAGCGCTCCCGCGCCCCCTGCCGCTGCAAGTGCGCATGCTCGAACGCCATCCGCTCGCAAGCCAAGCGTTCTTCCCGCTCGACGCACGGCCCTATCTGGTGGTCGTCGCCGAGGACGGTCCGCTGCCGATCGCGGAGCGCGTGCGCGCGTACTGGAGCAACGGTGCGCAGGGCGTGAACTATCGCCGCAACACCTGGCACCACTCGTTGATAGCGCTCGACCGGGTCTCGCGTTTTCTGGTCGTCGATCGGGGAGGGCCTGGCGACAATTGCGAGGAGATCTCCGTCGATGGCCGAGTGCTGGTGACGGCGCCCGACATGCAAACCGGCGAGGTTTCCCGATGAGTTCCGCGTTGCCCCCGATGTTCCATGAGTTCCGCCGTGTCCGCAAAGTTGCCTCGATGAGTTCCGCCGCGCCCGAGGTTTCCCGATGAGTTCCGCCGCGCCCGTCGTCCTGTGCAAGATCATGGCCGCCGTCGCGCTGATCTGCGCCGCCGGCGAGACGCTTGGCGCGGCCGTGACGTCTGCTGCGGGGGTGACCCCCACCACAGGTGTAATGCTTGCAGCGGCGGCGACGCCTGCCGCGGGCGTGACCCCCACCCCAGGCGTGATGCTTGCAGCGGCAGCGACGCCTGCTGCCGGCGTGACCCCGACCACTGGCGCGATGCTGGCGGCGGCCGTGACCCCTGCCGTGGGCGTCACTCCCACCGCGGGGACCCCCAGCGCGGCGGCGAAAAAACGGCTGGTGGTCATCGATCAGGACGGCTCGGGTCCGGGCGGCTCCAATCAGATGGCGATGCTGGTGCTGTTGCAGTCGCCGCAGGTCGAGGTGCTCGGCATCGCCATGGTGACCGGCAATGCCTGGCGCGACGACGAGGCACGGCACACACTGCGCATGTTGGAGTTGATCGGGCGCAGCGACGTGCCGGTGGCGCTGGGGGCTGTATTTCCGCTGGTCCGCACCCAGGAGGAGACCCGGATCGCGACCGCCTTGGTCGGGCAGGTGGCCTGGCTGGGCGCCTGGGGGCAGAAGCTCGCATTGAGTGGTCCCATTGACGCGGCGGCGCCGAAGCTCGGCGTATCGAGTGGTGCCGTTGACGCGGCGGCGTCGAAGCCTGCGCCGGCGGTGCTGCCCGGGCCCTGGGATATCCCGCCTCTCGAGGAGGGTGAGCCGCACACCAAACCGATCGTCGAGGACGCGGCTCACTTTCTGATCCGGCAGGTGCGTGCCCATCCGCATCAGGTGACGGTGTATGCCGCCGGGCCGCTCACCGACATCGCGCTCGCGATTGCAATCGATCCGCACTTCGCCGAGCTGGCGCAGGGGCTGGTGGTCATGGGCGGCAGCTTGAACCCACACACGGACGATCCCGAGTTCGCCACCAGCCCGCGGCATGAATTCAATTTCTGGTTCGATCCGGAGGCCGCACGCATCACGTTGCGGGCGCATTGGCCGCGCATCGACGTGACGACCGTCGACGTGTCGATCAAGGCGATGTTCACGCAGGCGATGCTCGACGACATTTCCAAATCGCCGAATCCGGCCGCGCGCTACATCGCGAAGTACTCGGCCGAGCGCTACTACCTGTGGGATGAGCTGGCGGCGTGCGCGTGGCTCGATCCCAGCATCATCACCCGGCAGCAAACGTTGTACATGGACGTCGACGTAAGCCACGGGCCGGCCTATGGCGAAACATTGACCTGGAGCGAGGTGCTGAAGCCCAAGGTCGATCTGCAGCGGGTGCATGCCCAGCTGGATCTGGATCTGCCGAAATTCAGCCGGATGTTCGTCGACCTGATGTCGTTGCCCTCGCACTGACTCGAGCCTGTCTGTTGGCCGAAGCAATGGTGCCCCGACAGGCAGCTCGCGTCTTGGCCTCAGGCCTGCGTGCTCCAGGCGCGCTCGAATTCCTCGGCCGCCGGATACGAGGCCTGGGCACCGCGGCGTGTCGTCGACAGCGCCGAGTAGATCAGGGCGCGGCGCACCGACTCGTCGCGCGGCCGCCCGAGCGCAAGCGAGGCCGCCAGGCAGCCGACGAACGCGTCGCCGGCGCCGGTGGTGTCGATGGCCGCCACCACATGCCCGGGATAGTGGCGCGCCTCCAGCCGATCGGCGACCACGCAACCCCGCGCCCCCAGGGTCACGATGACACAGTCGATTCCCCGCGACTGCAGGGACGACGCAGAGGCCTGCGCCTGCTCCACGGTCTCGATCGGCTGACCGCCGATCTCCGCCGCCTCGGTTTCATTCGGCACCAGGTAGGAAATCCGTTGCGCGAAGTGGGCGAGGTCCAAGCCACGATACGGGGCTGGATTGAGGATGACCGGCGTCCCGGCCGCGCCGCACAGCTCGATCGTGCGATATACGGTTTCCATCGGGATCTCGCATTGCAGGACCACGATCGCTGCGCCCTCGATCAACGGCCGAAGCGCGGCCAGATCCGCCGGCAAAAGGCGTTCATTCGCCCCGGGGACCACGATGATGCAATTCCTGCTGGAGTCCTCGACACCGATCACGGCGAGCCCCGTGGCTGCGCCCGCGATCGCCTTGAGCTCCTCGCAGCGCACCTGGCGGGCGGCGAGACCGTCCTCAATCATGCGGCCGAATGCATCGGCGCCGATGCGCCCGGCGAACCGGGTTTCCGCGCCGCAGGCGGCGGCCGCTACTGCCTGATTCGCCCCCTTGCCACCGAGCGTAATGAGGGCCCCATGGCCGATGACCGTCTCTCCGGGCCGCGGCAGCACCGCCGTGGTCACGGACACGTCGATGTTGGCGCTGCCGATGACGAGCACGTACGGAGCGGCGCGGGCGACGGAGGCCATGCGGGGTTTGCTGCGGCGTCAGGTGGCGCGCGACAGAATGCCGATCGCCGCCAGATAGAACACGAACATGGCGGCGAGCGCGCGCGTGGCGGCGGGTCCGGCACCGACGAATTCCTTCCACACGACTATGCCCCAGAGCGAGGCCACCAGCGGGGCACTCTGGCCGATGGCATAAGCCACCGCGAATCCCACCGAATTGCCGGCCACCAGGTTCGATGCGGTTCCGACGGTCCAGACCAGGCCGCCCAGCAGGCCGAGAAGGTGCCAGCGAACGCCGCCGGCAAAGTAATCGCGCATCGACACAGGGACATCCAGCAGCGGCCGGCGCATGAAATAAATATTAAACGGCACGGTAGACACCAGCACGGCCACGCAGAAAACGGCGAGACTCTCGAGCGGGGAGAGACCCCCGGGCATTTTCTGCGAGGCCGCCGCGAACGGCTCCCAGCTGCCCATCAGTAGCCCGCTGACCAGGCAGACGATGACGCCTTTGCGCGTGAGACCGGCGGGCGTCAGGTGCGCAGCCCGTGCGAGATGGGCGGCTTGCGCGCGATAGGCAGCGGCACAGCAGACCAGGGCGATCGCCGCGAAGGCAAGCCCCACCGCCAGACCGACCGGCGCTCCCTTACGATCGACTAGGAAGGTGAGCGCGGTGCCGACGATCAGCGCGGTGCCGATCGCCGCCGGAAACGCCACGGCGAGTCCGGCAATCGCGATGGCCGCCACCAGCAGCAGGTTCGCGAGGTTGAAAACCATGCCGGCGATGGCGGCTTGCGCGAGGGCGGATGGGCTGGCGGCAAGCACGCTGGCCAACGAGGCTCCGCCGGTGGTCCACGCCAACAAGAGCGCCCCCAGCGTCAAGCCGACGGCATAATCCCAGTAAAACAATTCGAAGCGAACGCCGCGGGTTAGCTTGAAGGTGTTGGCCCACGATCCCCAGCAAATCATGCTCAGGATCATCAGTGCCCAGGCTGTGCCCGCTGACAGAACCACGCCGCTATTCCCCAAAAAACAACACGATTGTTACAACGATCTCAAGCGTCGCATGCGGTGCTGATTTCTTTACAGCTCAGGACGACGTGTGTTAAGTGTAGCGCGTCACCAGAGGGTTGCAACGATCCCGGTGAGAACGCGTGCGCGGCGTGGGGGAGTGAGCATGCTGCCTGTTTTTGCACCAGCGTTCGGAGGAAAGAGGGATGAAAACAACAAACTGCGATGCGCGCTCGTCGGCGCGGATGGCGGGGTATTGTGCGAGCGTTCTGGCCGTTGTCGCGGCCGGGCTGATCCCGACCGCCGGCCGCACCGCCGACACGGCGAGCGACACCTCGTCGGACACCTTGGCGGAGGTCGTTGTCACGGCGACCCGCCGCGAGGAAAACGCACAAAACGTGCCGCTGTCGATCTCAGTGCTGAGCGGCGATCCGCTGCAGGTGCTGGGAGACTCAGGCGATGACATCAAGCAACTGGCATTCCGGGTGCCCAGCCTGCAGATCGAATCCTCGAACGGCCGCGCCTTCCCGCGCTTCTACATCCGCGGCTACGGCAATTCGGACTATCACGATTTTGCATCCCAGCCGGTGGGCTTGGTGTATGACGACATCGTCCAGGAAAACCCCGCCTTGAAGGGGTTTCCAATTTTCGACCAGGCCGACGTCGAAGTGCTGCGCGGACCGCAGGGCACGCTGTTCGGACGAAATTCGCCCGCCGGCGTGGTCAAGCTGGAGTCGGCCAAGCCCGTCATCGGCGAAACTTCCGGCTTCTTTTCGATCTCCGACGGCACCTACAATTCCGGTGTGGTGCAGGGCGTCGCCAACGTGCCGGTCAACGACCAGATGGCGCTGCGCGTCTCGGTCCAGGGCCAGCACCGCGACGACTGGGTCAACGATCCGGTCAACCAGACGTCGCTCGGCGGTTTCAACGATTGGGCGGCGCGCGCGCAGCTGCTCTTCAAGCCCGCCGACGACTTCACGGCGCTGCTCAATGTTCACGGCCGCGACCTGACGGGCTCATCGACCCTGTTCCGCGCCAACATCATTCAGTCGGGGAGCAACGCGCTGATTGCTGGCTTCAATCCCGCGGAGATTTACACCGACGGACCGAACAGCTCGAAGCTCAGGACCGGAGGCGCGAATCTGCACCTCATCTGGAACCTGCCG
>Ga0209611_10003877_pt1 | contig 25714 bp, 21 predicted proteins | sample S1TSphgellanicum_3_FD_187693 | JGI IMG/M metagenome (GOLD analysis project Ga0209611, IMG submission 187693) | Host-associated microbial communities from peat moss isolated from Minnesota, USA - S1T2_Fc - Sphagnum magellanicum MG (SPAdes) (version 2) | ecosystem: Host-associated > Plants > Peat...
TTTTGTTTTCTGTGTCAGTTAAACTGCCCGGACTTTTTTTTTTTTTTTTTGCTCGACGGGTGCATTATGCACCGGGTTCACACTAGTTTGAATTTGATGGTAGCCAAAGAAACCATCCAAAAACAAATATACTTCACATCCCACTACCTTGTCCAAGACTTCATCTGTGAAGGGTGGATGGATACAAGCATGAACCAACATGTCACATGTTGCAAATATTTATTGTTAAAATGTTTATTCAAAGAATATGATTTAACCATGCACTACATTAAAATATGTATATTATGATTATAATTGCAAAAGACATGACTATATGTGCATGAACTGGCATTTATGATTATGTCCATGTCCATGATTGGATGGTATTTAAACTACAAGTTTAAATCACCTACATGTGGCAAATGTGACTATGAACATAATCATGGATATAGTTATAAGTTGATCTCTTCAATGTAATGCTTTACTTGGTTTTAAAATGTTTTGAAACTTATACATATTTTTACCCCATTGATATAGTTTTTGAAATAATGTATGTACTTTTATTCGCTTTATATATTAAAACTAATATACTTGTGGGCAACACTAGTCATGACACCTATATCAAAATGGTAAATTTCTTGAGACTCAAATGAGACATATATTCAATTTCAAGACAAATGGTGTTTTGAAATTTCAAGCAACCATAACTATGTCAAAATGGACTTAAATGGGACATGCAACCCCAAAGATCCTTTCAATACCATATCAAACACTTGATTTGAACATGATTTGTTCCACCAAATTGAATTCTAAATGTGTTAAATGCTTATAGATAATTGGAAACATTTACCTAATTCATTTTTGTCCTAATTTTCAAATGGTTATAACTTGAAGCCATTGTATTTATTTTGGCAATATGATCCCATCATATTATAACTCACATTTTTAAAAATTCAACAAGCTAAAGATAATTTGAATTGAAGGAGATTTGATCATTTAAATTGTTTTATAATCATTGATCAAGATTCCTTAAGTTCTCAAAATGGGAGTTCAACTTGTATTTCTTGGGAATGCCTCCTTTTTATTCACTCACACATTCATTTGAGGTGAAAATGTGTTTGCATTCGTTTCAAGTCTTGGCCCCTTGTTTGACCTAATCCCAATTTCATCTTGCAAAAACACTTTATTGCCCATCTCAAGAATTTGTTACACAATCAAGTTAGGGTTGCAACAATAAATTTTCATTAGAAATAAAGCCTTTGGCAACATCCTTCCCCATATTCAAACATGCATTTGGCATCTACTTTGCATGAGCCCTTATTCTAGTAAAGTTTGAAGCAATGAACTTTCCTTATAACTAATCAAACAAAGAAACCACAAGTGGCTAAGAGGGCATTAAAGATTGCTAACACATGGAAAAATATTTTTAAAAATGTGTTAGTTAATAAACAAATCAAATAGTAAATTGACAAGACTAATAATTTTTTACAACATGTTTAATACTAATGAGCAAATCATATTTAAGTTTTCTGAGTCATTTTGTTTGTCTATTATAAGAAAGAAAACAAAAGAGGAATACACTACTTGTAATCTTGTCTTACCTTCAACACCTTGTTTTAACATAACACATTGAAACCTATTATTTCACAAGCGTATATACATTTCCTAAGAAGATTCAAATTCTTACTAAAAATTAAACAAGAAATTGAATTCCTCATTTAAATAACTTTATAATTAACCATTTTGACCATGTTTCCAAAATGATTCTAGTACAAGTCATGTAACCACCACCTAGGGCACATCGTAGGGAAATATGTTAAACACCCTTTAACAAGCTCTATTTAGTGTAAAAAATAGTTGATAGTGCTCAACCTTTTGCAAAGCTACCTAATTCTATTGTAAAGTTTGACTAGTTTGACCTTATTTTTATGTTAAATCTTTTTTAAAATGTTATTGTTCAAAGCTCGAAATATATGCTATAGGTTTGTCTGTTTAATGTCTTTTTAGAGGTGAGGGGTTTGAAATAATTATGGGACAATAATTTTTATTTATTTATTTTGCAAAACATGCAAAACAAGTAGAACCATGAAATGCAATTCTACTCAAAACCATGCCATGCATAAAGATATAAATGCAAAAATGCATTAGAAAGAGCTCATTAGGGGGTATTTTACATCTCACCATGGAAGGTGAAAAATATTAGAATTTCTTGTTTACCTCTTTAAGTGGTTAGAAATTAGTGTGCCTATTGTTTCATCTTTCTTCCCATCTTTCATGACTCTTTTGATAGTTTAATTGCTTAACGAGCAACAAAATCACAAATGATTAATTGGTTCCAAACATGTTTCTAATTTATTAGTGTTAGACAAACTAATTTACATGACATTATGCAAAAAAAAATTGGATCACATGTTCAACTCACACCCTAGGAAAAACATGGCTATGTTAGAGAGGGAGAACATAATGCCACAACATTTCATATTGGAGCATGCATGGTGAAATTCATTTATCAATATGAAAGGAGATCAATTCAAGATCCACTCTAGTTGTTTCTAACTTAAAGACATGTTCTTGAATGTAAAAACACATTCTAGTTTTTCAATGTACATGAAGAACACCTTAACTAACATATAAAGTGGATAGGCTCTATGAAAATGTAATTGTGGGCACCTTCATGCACATTACATTTTCAAAAAGTTTGTTGTTTTTTCCCATGATATTCAACGTGTATCCAATCACTAAACGAAAAGTTATCATTTGCAACCAATTTTTGCAACTAAAAAATGTGATTACAATTAAAAAGTTGTTTTGAAAATTACATTTCAATTGCATATGATATTTTTAAATTACAAAAATTGATTGTAAATGACAATTTTTCTTCTAATGAATAGATCTCCCATGAAAAGAAAATTCTTAAAAAACCATGCAATTTTCACACCATGGAAAGCCCTTGGGGGCAAGCTTTATGAAAATTAGGCCCAAGTTAGGTTTCACCTAGTATGACTTTTATTTTTGCAAAGCCCACCCCTTGGGTTTTACTTTACATTGAACGCATGAATGTTCCAAGATAAGGTCATGGAGGCAATTGAGTCAATGATGTCAAGCAAATGAGTGCACTTTGGACAAAGATGCCCACAAAGACATTAAAATTATATCCTTTGAATCGAAGGACATAAAGTCCATGTTCCCTCATTTAAATGAACAACCATTCATCATCAAAACCATCTTGTCTATTATCTTCTCTTCTCTTAAGCTAGATTCACATAGAGGGTTAATAAGGATATTTTTATTTCATTTAATCTTCTTTTGATTTACGGGCTAAATATGGTTTTTAGCATCCTTTTTTTGGGATGTCCCAAGGACAACCCACGAATGTCCTTAGGATTTAAAGGATAACCTAAAAATGGTGTCCTTGGTAAGGTTTAGGATAGACATGGTTGTTTAGGTTTGGAGATGTCTCATTTAGGGTTGGGAAATGATGAAGATAGGCTTGAAGGATGATAGGGAAGATGAAAAGATAATGAACAATGATAAGGATGACATGATGAGATTTGGGGATGTTGGGAATTTTTTTGGGCAATGACAAGGGGACATTAAGAAGATGCCAAGGCATATGCGAAGGGGTGTTGAGCAACTTCAAGGTGACATCCATGGACATTGGGTAACCTTGAAAAGATGGCAAGGGTACTTGACAACATTGACAAAATGTTAGTGGACATCTAAAATTATTATTATTATTATTATTTTCAAGCAAACATTAGGGGATGTCAAGGAGATGTTGGTGGGTGTTGAGCAACATCAAGAATGTGCCAAGGAAATGTTGGGGGTTGTTGGGTAGTGTTAGGAAAATGTTAATGGATGTTGAAAAAATTATATTATTTTTATGGTGACAATGGAAGGATATTGAAAAAATGCTAAAAATACCTTGAGATATGTCGAGCAATACTAGGGAGACACCAAGGGGTGTTGGGCATCATCAAAAAAAATTTGTGAAACATTAGGGAACATCAAAAAAAATTTGTGAGACATTAGGGAAAATTAAAAAAACTTTGGGAGATGTTAAAAAAACTTTGGGAAATGATGTGGGGTGGCTAGAAAACATTGGGAAAATGACAAGGGATGTCAAGCAACATAAAAAAAAACCCATTGCCCATAGCATTGGGAAACCACTAGACAATGTTGAGAAAATGGTGGAAGATGACAAGAAAAGTCCAAACCAAAAAAAAATCTGGTAAAAATGTAAAAAACATTTATAGTTGCCAAATATATGTTAACATCCCTAAAACCTTGGATTAAAATGACTAAAATATAAGGAATAGACTAACCCTTTTATTGTTCACAGAAAGGGGATAAATGAAATTGTATGATGGGGTTAATTTAACCCTATATTGAAACATTTGCATTGGAGGGGTTTTCAAAACTACACCAAAATGTTTGGGCAACTTGCAAAAACTTAGGGTTTATTTCATGTTGCCCAAAAAAAATGCATTATGGAGAATTTTTGAAAAATATTTTCTAGGATGCTTGAAAAAATTCAATAGATTGGGAATTTTTATGTTGTTCAATAATTTTGGGCATAATATTACATAAGTTGAAAATAATTTCATTTCTAGTCAAAAATTTGGGAGCTCAAAAAATTCTGATGCTTGAAAAAATTCAAGTGAATTTTTTTCTAAAATGTCCAAAACATTTTAGGCAATTTTAGAAATTTTAGACTACATGGTAAATTATAAATGTTGAAAAAAAATTCATTTTTACCCAAACATATTGAGCCCTTTTGAAGAATCATAATGATTTAAACAAAACATTTAGGCACTTTGGTAATTTGCATGTTGCCTAATAATGTTGGGCAAATTATAAAAGTTGATTTATGTTTTTGGTTGTTGCCCACCATTCTAGGTCTTCTTTCACATGAAATCTAGGATGTTGGCGAAAACAACATTAGAAGCTCTCTCGAACATGTATTTTAAAATTAAAAGGTCAAATCATTTCCTTATTTTGTTTTCTTTTCATCCCAAATAAAAAAAAAGTGAGGATATTTATTCATGGGGTTAACATATTCTAACACATTTATCCCCTCTTAACCCAAATTCCATGTCATTAGCCAAATCAATTTCTACTTCTTTTGTGTGAATGGTATAACATTGCATGCAATTTGAATTGAATTCAAATCTATATAATTAAAAAAATGTTTGTTTATTGTTTGTTTGTGTCATTCATATTTACCTATTTCAAACCTAATTATTAAAAATCTATTCATTCATATGCACATGAAAAGACACATATTATGTGCCTTTTTATGTCTATGTTATCTATGTTATGAAATCTTTGATTTTATTTTTTTTGTTTTCTATTGAAACAATAATTAAATATGATTCTGAGAATTGAAACACCAATCAATGATAAATTAAAACAACAATTCAACATAGTCGCAAAGAATTGAAACTTAAGAAATTCAATTAGAATTAATATGTCATTTCAATATGATCATGAGCAACTAAAACAAGTCAATATGATGATGAGAAACAATAAAACAACCAAAAATAAAAATTAGATATGAATTTAATAAACATCTAAAATCATCATGCATGCACATGATGATGGCTTTCTCCCTTTCATATTGTATCACATATTTAACTAGTTTAAATGAAATGAAATGAGATGAAAATTGATGCAAAAAATATTGAAAATATAATCATCATTTTCAACATTTGTGATTATGGTATTGAGAAAAAGACATTTAATTTTTTTTTAAATTCCAAATTAAAATATATTATGATACAATGAGACAACTAATGGAACACCTTCGAGATTTATTTGACTTAGAGGATTCAATTTTATTTTTTTTCTAGTTATTCCTAATTTGCTCTTATGTTATTGTTGGGTGTATCTTTAGTAGTATAGTTAGGCTTTTTGGTGTTGCAAAGTTGTTAGTTTTGACCAAACCTTCTAATGGCATTTGGTCAATTATGGTAGGCGAAGTTTTATTTTCATTGTTGAACATGACCTTTTGCCTTGAATTTCATAATGCATTGTCAATCCACTTGTCCCCACATGATTTCGGGGTTGTAATTAAGGGATGTTGTGAAACAATGGTGCATGGTATTTTGGCAACTTTAGATGTTCACCTTGATTGGTGGTGTTCTAAATAGACATTGCAAATGCCTTCATCATTGTTTCCTATAAAGTTATATTCTAGGAGTTGCATGCTATGAGTAAGTAGTTGTTTCAATTCATAATTTTCATTTGTTCCTTCTACGCCTCACATTTTTTCATTTTTTTTAGTCACACCTCCCCTTAGGGTGCCTTATCAATTATTTAGTCTTCCATTAACACCCATTAAAAGGATCCATTAGGTGATCATTTTTTTCCCTTAATTCACTTTTGCACCTTTCATAATTCACTTAGCCTTTTCTCGTCTTGTTCATTTCCTTCCATTGTAGATGACACTCACATCATCAAGTTTATTTTAGTTATATTTTAGGTGTTTCATCATTTTTCTTCCCAATTATATTTGATAAGCCTTGTTGTTGAACACTGCAAATGTGCTATTTGGTTTCCTTTAGGGTTGCCATTAGGGTTTTTACTTCCATTAGGTTTTTATATCCTTGTTGGGGGCATTAGGGTTTTGGGTGTTCCCTTGGGATCCTTTTTCTTCACATTTTTTTTTCCCAAGATGCTATGAATGATGATGTTCACCACATCATGCCCTTCCTAGGTTGGGGAATGTGTAGGTGGCATTTGGGATTTCATTCATTGTTTTGCCCATAGGCTTAATTAACTTTTTTGTTCTCCCCCCCATTCTTAGATTTTCAATGCCAATTATCTTCTTTTGAATCGACCCTCATTCATGTATTTGGGAAAATTTTAAAACTAGGTTTTTAAGATTATCCAAAGGCTCTTTTAATTCATTGGTAAATTTTTTTTCCCATCTCTAGAAGGATAGGTCTTGTCTCTACAAAGGTTATCACCTTGATTGCGTACTTGGGGAACTAAAGGCTTGTTGCCCTTATCATTGCATTTAGATTCTTATAAAATGAATGCCCATTTTTATTGGGGGCTATAACAGTTTAGGTCCATTTTCCATTTTAAGTTCACTTTAGGTGGGTTCATGATCTTTTACTTCCAACTAGTTAAACTTGCATCCCCCCATTTGAGTAATTATTAGAAGAAAAAATGAATCGTTTTCAAGAAAACGTTTTTGGAGAATGTGCACAAACACTCATTTTCCAGCATCATTTTAAAGTTGTCTTTTGATTATTATTGCGATTGGTTGAGATCTTGTGTAGGCCCAGGTTCAGGTGCTAGGTTTTCTACCCACTTAATCATCCCATCTTTTCGAATGGCTTTTGATATTTTTTCCTTAACATTACACATCAGATTGTGCTTCCCCCCATCCTATGACTTGTGGTCTTTCTTGATGCATATGTGGTTAACCCATAGATTTGACAACGATACACTTATTTCATTGTGTTCATGGGAAGAAACATTGTCACACACAATGTAGTTTGGAATTTTTTCACCTCGTTTGTTGGGTTTCATGTTTCGTGTGAACAAACTCATGTTTTCCAAACGCCATTTCTCTAGTCATCATGACAATGAGTGGATATTGTGCTTACATCAAATGGTATTTGCACTTTGGTAAACATCATCGTTGTTGATTTGACCTGTGTAAATTTTGTTTCATGAGTTGTTTCTTTTCAAGGAATGGCCATGACAATTGTAACTTAGTCAAAGGTTGTGTCATACCGTGATTAACACCCTAAGGATGATTTTATTTTTTTAGCAATAGAGATATTTAGATGTTTACACCAATAGGCTAATGATTTTTTTGTTCGATGTGTTAACATGACATGGTTGACAAAAGGTTTTTGAAGTCTCATCTTTTGATTTTATGTTCATTTTATAAGCAAAGGAAGTTTGTGGTGTCACCAAAAAGAAAAGGGAGTTACTTTCTATGTGTGTAAACCCTTAATGCTGGACAAATAGATTCAATGTGAATTGCTAAAGTCTTACTGAAACAAAAATATTTTGCTTCAAATATTATTTCTCCATCAAATTCCATACATTCCTAAATTTTATTGTTTTATTTCTACAGACCACAAGGGATCAGTTTCTCTTTTGATTTCTTCTCGAAGAATCAACTGGTTGCTTAATGGGAGTGGTAGTTCATACCCCAATAATAGGAATCCCACAGATACTAACTTGACTACATCACATGGTTCCTTTCAGAGACTACACAAAGATTCAAGACAAGATCAGTGAGTATAATCTATTCCACTTTCCAGCATCCCCTTGTTCCCAAAATCCTTGGAGTTCCCACAATCCAATAGGTATTCTTTCTTCAAGATGAACACATTGCACATTTAACTTAAAATCCCCAAGCCATCAAACATGGAGCTGCCACAACAACCATTTTAGAAATCCTTGACAAACTCATCATCTCCCTTGCATTGGTCCCTAAAAAAAAACATGTAAGACCTCTAGACCTCTTTTTGACGCTTTTAACATAGTGGAAGTTCAAATGTCAAGATTTTTATGAAAGCCAATAGTTTCAATCAACTTCTACCCCTAACTAATTACAATCCAGAATCCAAATCCACTACACATTTGTTAATTATCATCAAAATTTATAAACTTAGCTTCATTTCTTCACAAAAAATCTGTTCCATTCTTTTAAGCCCGCATCATATTAATTCTTCCTCTCCTCGTCCCTTTGCTCCCTTGAAATCTCCTCACCAATCCCCTCACAAAGCTGTGATTCACACAATTCATAAAAAGTCTGCATTGAGTAACTAGGATCGTGTTCCATCACTGAAACTAGCTCACCAACATCCCTTCGCAATAACCTGCACAACAACAAAACAAACCAAAAACAGAAACAAACCAAAAAACTTCTTCAGCACCCTTGAAACACCATGCCACCAACAATTCAACCACAAAACTGAATTAGGGTTTGCAGCCTTCATCCATAGAAAACATTTAACACTGTTTTTAGGTTACTGTGGGTCTTTTAGAGAGTTCAAGTTGCCATTGCCTTGCGACGAACAATTATAGTAGTTGGAAAGGCCTCTTCTAAGCTAGATTTTTTTTAATGTTTTTCGCCCATCTTTTTGCATAACTTGCTTTGTGTTACTAGTGATGGGTTTAAGTCCTAGGTTTCTTGATTTCTTCTCTTAAGGCTCCCCTTTGTGCGTTTTGCATTCTTGGGTGTGGTCTTTTGTTGGCCTTGCCTAAGGCAAGGATATTGTGTTTAGATTCATTATAGACTATAGTAGTTTAAGGGATTTTGGCTCCCATGTAATAGGTCTATTTTTATATGAGGACTTTTGAAAGATGATATTTTGGCTTGTGTTGAAACTTGAGATTAGTTATAGACTTATAATATCTGGAAGGATTTTGGTTTCTTTTAGAGGATTTTTTGAAGATTATATATTTGCATGGTGAAATATTTGAGTTTTCATAATTCTTCTTTTGCCTTAAGGTACTTTTTAATGAAAATGGTGTGACACACCCCTTGTTTGGATATTGGTCCTTTCTTTTTTCTTCTCTTGTTCCCTTGCTGGGTGTTTTTCCTTTATTTATTTATTTTACCTTAAACCTATCTTAGCCTAGGCCAGCGCCTGTGTTAGAATCGTCCCTGGAATTATATTGCAAAGCTTTCTCAAGAAACCAAAGAGGAAATGATTCGGTACTAGCGCAGTTTGCCCTTCCTTGGGGCCTCCGCTCTTCGTTCGCGCTTCTTCAGACGGCGGCACCAAGCAGCTTGAGATGGCCACCACTGCTGCCCTTTCGTTCTCCTTGTCACGTCTCCACGCCCGACTGTCTTTACGATCTTCTGTTTCCGGTAGCATACTACTCCTCCACATTTGTATAGTTGGAATCTGCATGTGGCGAGGTGGAGTCATGACGCTGATGAGTGCGGTTTAGATCTTTTACAACTGTGTCTATTTCTTCCCTTTATTGCTCTTTGCTGAAAGTCGGAGATTGGGCGAATTGCCGATTGATTTGCGTTCGGTAATTTGAGTTTTTTCTCCCGATTTTTGCTTTTCGATCGTGGGATAAAACTGAGAGGTTTAGCATTTTCGTGAAATTTGTTTTGCAGATGCTGCAGTACCAGCACCAGCAGCTGCAGTAGTAGTGCGACAAGGCAAAGGCGTTGTACGGTTCCGTCCTTGCATTGACATTCACAAGGTACCTCTATGTCTGAACCTCTGCTTACAACCTCGCGCATTGAGTTTTAGAGAACAAGCATCGAAGCTTCTTGTATCTGAAGGTGTTGCAATTTATAACAAACAAGCAAACAAAAGAATTGATTTCGCTATTGCAGGGGAAAGTGAAACAGATAGTGGGATCCACATTGCGGGACTTGCCGCCACATGATGACGAGGATTCTGGAACGGCGGCGGCCGCGCCACTCATCACCAATTTTGAGTCAGAACGATCAGCCGGTGAGTTTGCCGAAATGTACAAGAACGATGGTTTACATGGTGGCCATGTTATCATGCTCGGGGCGGACCCTGCCAGCCACTCTGCTGCTTTGGAAGCTTTGGCAGCCTTTCCAGGCAAGTAGCTCACCTTTATTCTCTTTGTCATGTGAAGGCCTCTTCCAAAATGGAGGTTACGAGCTTGTTAGTTTTCCATGGCAGAAGCTTGATGGTGGTTCATAATGTAGTATTAGGGTTTGACGCCAGAGCCTACAACCCTATTTCTCTAGTTTCCCTTCTCCTTTTCTCTCTTTTGTTCAGATAGAAGAAGCTTAATAACAAGAATGCAGGTGGGCTGCAAGTTGGTGGAGGCGTAAATCTGGAAAATGCAAAGCTGTTCTTGAGTGCTGGAGCAAGCCATGTTATTGTCACTTCGGTGGGGATCAATTATCTTTTCCATTTATTCTCAGTTTCATAGTTCGGGGTGAATCATGTTGCAGCTTTTTGGTACTGTATGTCCAGACTTGAGATTTTATCATGCATCATATTGCCAACAAAAAGTTGTGGTGGGACTTTTTGTATTACTATGAGAACTGACAGTAGCTAAGCTGGAAGAATCTTAAGCAGTATTGATGAATCTGGAAACTTGGATCGTCAACTGGCCAATTGGCAGCAAGTGTTGGTCCATAGTCATAAGCCCTAAACCTCAAGGTTCAACTTCTTTTGTAATCAAATGTTGGTTGTATTTGTGGTTCAGTTTGTGTTCAAGGATGGAAAGATGGATGCCGAGAGGTTGAAGCAGTTAGTGGATTTGATAGGGAAAGAGAGGCTGGTCTTGGACCTCAGTTGCAGGAAAAAGGTAAAGCAGCAAGGTGTATCTCACTGTGAGGTGTGTCTGTCTTGTATAGCATATGGATGCTTACAAACAATCTGAACAGGATGAGAGGCAAACAGAGATGCAGGATGCTTTGCATTACGTTTTGAAGTACTTAGTGCTACTCTCCATGTGGCTGCAACAACCTTTCTGTATCTATGACTATGTGCATATTTCTTAGTCTGGAAGGATGTGAATATGCTTGTGGGGCAGGATGGTCACTATATGGTTGTTACAGACCGTTGGCAGCGTTTCAGTGATCTTGCCTTGAATGAGGCCACCTTGGCCATGCTTGCTACTTCTGCTGATGAGTTCCTAGTGCATGGTGTTGATGTTGAGGGCATGAGGTATGACTCTTGGCAAAATTTGTTATGAGATAATACTTCAATGTGATCTTGCATCCACAGATTCATAAATAAACTGTGATGAAGTGCAGTGGTCACAGCTTTCAAGTTCACATCAGACAAATTTTTTTTCTGTGAACAGAAACTTATTGTCATGTGAATTTGGCAGGCTTGGAATTGATGATGAGCTTGTAAGCATCCTTGGAAAGTGGTCACCGGTATGTTTGCTCTCATTGCCTCTTTGGAAAATCTTGCAAACAGTTTGTCGGGTGGATTTGTCAGGTGGATTGCTGCAAGCACTTGAAATCAAGCTCTTGTGTTGGAAAGTTACTTGGTATGAGTGTCTGGGTTGGTCAATGATCTCTGACTCACACAATCCTTATGTACTTCAGTTTCTATCTGCAGTTTATTGTTGACCATTCAAGCTTGCACAAAGCTAACCCATCCAGTCTTCTCTTAAAGTCCTCCAAAACTGTTGGACTCAAAGATGTGTTTTATTCAACAGCCAAGGTCAAAAAATCTGTTTTCCTTTCTATCCCAACTGAGACTTCATCATCACCGGATGTTTACAACTCGAATAATTGCTTTTGTGCAAATTGCTTCAGATTCCAGTGACATATGCTGGGGGAGTGAACACTCTGGCAGACCTTGAGAGAATCAAGAATGCTGGTTTTGGAGGTGTTGATTTCACTGTTGGAAGTGCTCTCGACATCTTTGGTGGTGACTTGCAATACAGGGATGTGGTCAGTTGGCACAATCAACAGCTGGTAGCAACCCAATGAACTTCAAACATGGAGAACTCTTTTGGATGTAACTTCTTGCTTATTATGAATGAGCAAACAACCCCATACTCATCATATCAAGGAAGTTGAAAATCGGTCTGAGCTTTTCAAAGAAAATTTCTACTGATCACTCCAAAGGAATTACAACTTGAGGATGTTGATGAGCCTTGCACCAGAAGGAGCAGGTTGTTGTTCTCCATAGCCACCATGTAGTTGAGTTTGCACAACAGGTTAAGCAATCAATATTTTAAGTATCAGCTGAATGGTTACCAACAGTAAGCCACTAGGGTTACACACAGTGGGGTGATTACTTGGATTCAAGTGACGGGCAGAGAACAATCTGAGACAAACAGTTCTTGATGAGGATGTGAAGACATTCTCTCCAGTTAAAAGGGAAGTGGTTGAAATTGGACCACCCTACTTTGAACTGTATCTTGGATATAAGCGCAATGCCATTAGTTGTGTAGATAACCATCAAACATCCACCTGTGACTGCACTTCAGCAACCAAAGTCCCCCCCAGAGAAGTAATGCATCTTCTGAAACTGATTCTCCTGTATACTTTGGAGAGAAAAGAAACAACGAATGTCAAAAGAGATCATGAGGAAATGAATTGCTGCCCACTATGCATAAGCAGTGCTTCTGTCTTATTGTGTGATGTTAGTCATGTTTGGAGTGAAAACATGTCATTTCAATTTGTAAAAGAATAATCTGGAAGTTAGTTTTGTGGCCATGAATGGTACAATGCAGTAACTACTATATGGAAATGTTGTAGTTCTTTTTTATCCCTGTTTATTTGTAATTGTTGTTTAAAGACTGGTCACTCCACTGCTTGAGAGCTCTTCTGGTTGTTGTTTCTTTTTACTTTTTTCAGCCTCAGTGCCTTGCTGACACACGGTTTGTACAACAACTAATCTGTTGCAGTCACATGCCCAAGTGATGTTGCATAGATTGAATGATGTGCATTGGAGTTGGCTGCAATTTTTGAGCCAAAGATGGGAGGAATTCTTAGGAAATGAATGCATGGTCTTCCACCGCCCCATGAGGGCCCGTGCCACACCAAGGTCAAACCTTCTTATGCCCCAAACAATAAGTGTTTCTGCATCCAATGGTGCAGTTAAGGGCTTCTGTTGATGGTGGATACCTTGGCCTGTCCTTTGCACCTGTCTTTTGGTCATAGAGGGATGCAGATGTAGAGTTTTAGGGACCTGGAGCCTTCCAAAGTGCTTGCTTCTTGTTGCAATGAACTGGAATCAATAGTTGACCTATTTTGAGTTCATGAAAGTTGTTGAGGTTGCAGGGTTTACAGCAAGCACTTTGTTGTGTACCAGAATCCTTAATTTTGTGCTGATCTGGGGTCTGTTGCAATCATAATTGTGAGCCCTAGATCTGGACTTTTAGGTTTTGGAGCAGGAATTGCAGAGATTTTTTGGGTGAAACGACCTGTTTATGGTGATGGTGCACAGCAGAGAAGCTTGAGGGTTAGGAAGGTTCAGGGAAAGACACATGTAAAGAGAGGAGTGAGAGAAGTGACACAATGAAATACCATTTACAAAGCTTGGTAGACTGGTCCTCATGAGACCATTGAGCAAGCCCTTGGCTATCCAGTTGAAGCAGCAGGTGGTACACCACCCTTGCTTCTGTGACAACTGTCATCAATTTGTGCAGGTTTCTTACATGTTGCTTCTGCTTGATTGTGTCATTGATTATGTCATTGAACAGAATTTGGTTTGCATGCTGCAATTCTTGCATTGCTTCTTGTGGAGGATCAATTATGGCATGTGCTTTCAACAAATTGAGGCATGCTTCTATGAATGTTTTCTTCACCTGTACCTTGACTTCTTTACATGGGTCTGATCCCTATCCAAGGCTATGCCTTTACATCTGATTGTTACTTTATTTATGCATTGTCTAGAAAATTCATTGCATAGTTCCAAGACCCTCAATCTTCACCAAATGGATCCAGTAATATGATATTGAGGACTGATTATGCAAATCAAGGCCCAATTGTTTTGGGCAACTGGGAGTTACAACACTCATAGACTCCCTTGTAGATGAGCACAGTGGCTAGAAACTTCTCAGGTGGGTTTTGGTTCATTTCTCTTGCTCTGAAAGGTTTCTCTGTCTCAGAAGAGACTAGCTTACAACTATTGCAGGGAGGAGGAACTAATCTGAGAATTTTACTGCATTGTTTCACTCAATCTGTGGACAAGGCTTACGTCAGCAGCAATAAACCGATGAAGTAGAGAGACATTGGAAGATTATGGAAGTTTATGAATTGCAATCTGACAATGCACTACAATGATTCAACTTTGGCAGTACCACTTCTAGCTTTTCAGAAAGAATCTGAGCTGCCTAGATCACTACTGAAGATGTTAGGCTTTGGGGAAGTTGTGGCCATTAATGTCCAGTGAGAGGTTGCTCTCGTGCCACAGTATACGGATGTGCCCTCAGTTGTAAGTCTTCTACTGATATACAAGAGCTGCTTGAGAGGTGCAGATTTAAAAATCACAGGTTGCATGTGAATTGGCAAAGTTGCATCTATGGCCCTGTAACTGATGTTGAGATACAACCTCTGACTGAAGAAAGTGTGGTACAAGGAGCTTCAGTCATTTTTAAGACTCCATAAGGGTGTCATGTTGCGCATGTAGTTAGCACTTTTACAAAAAGGAAATGTTCTAAGGTATTTAAAATGAGGGTATTAGGAGCAAGCAATGGCATGCTCAAGCACATTTAGGTTGCTTGTTTCAACACTGTATTGATAGGTCGATATGGCAGACAAGGATTGCTCATTCACTCTTTTTCTTCACTGGTTATAACACTAAAATTGTGCTCAAAATCAATGGAACTTACAAATGCTTCAAATCCGTTTTAGAATATTCTATACTCAGGAGTTAAGAAAGTATATTCACAAGTGTAATGCTCTTCCAAACTCAGCAAAACCCTACATGCATCCCCCTGCTCCCCACCCCCTTTTTTTTCTCATTTCTCCATACGATTCCCAATAGTTTATTCCAGATCTCAAAATTATGCTTTTTCATGTTATGTATAAAATATATGATAACATGGACATGCAAGAGCACATGTAAAATTGTCTTTTCATAGCCATATGTAAGTGGGTAAGGGAAAGGAGTGAAAATAGTCAGGTTTGGAAAAAGTAAGTTGAAATGGCACATGTGGGTAGGAAAAGGTGTGAAGAAGTTAGGCTTGGAAGAGGTGAGTTTAGATGGTAAGGCCTGGAAAAAATTAGTTCAGATTGCATAGACAGTTATCATGTTTTTTTCAAGATTAAATTTATTAAAAAAAAAAATCCCAAATACAACACACATTAAAACTTAATACACCACTTAAACCAACCATGGTTTAAACCCTAACCCAACCATGTAGGATAAACACTGGGTTAGGGTTTTTGTATTGCAGTATATTGCATGGTCAGATGATCCTCCCCTCATCCCCAGCCAAATGGTACCAAGTTTTAGTTCTTTGTAATTTGAGGTCACACTGAACTGAACTGAACTGAACAGCTTCTTATTACCACAGGTGTAAGCTGCTGCTGATTTGGCAGGTTTACTTTCAGGCTATGGCAGCTTTGAGCTGAGAGATCTCAAAACTGCGTGAGTATCAGGGAGAGCAGGAATTGCACCTCTCTCAGTGGTAGTGATAGCCCCACAAGCATTAGCAAATTGCAGAGCCTGTCTCAATCTGGCCTCATTCTGGAGCAAGCTGAAATCCTGGACCAGCTTGCTCAAAAGGCCTGCAACAAAAGCGTCCCCTGCACCAGTGGTATCAACAGCCTGCACCTGGAGTGAGGCCACCTTACCTTTGAAGCTTGGGGTGTAGTAGCGACAGCCATCAGCCCCATAGGTGACCAACAAGAGCTTTAGATCTGGATGCCAGAGGCAATTCAGCACAGTCTCATCATCATCATCATCATTATCATCATCATGGAGAACAGCGGCAGCAGTTTGGACATGATCTGCATCAGATGCAGCAGCAGGGGTGGAGCAGCTGTAGCTAGATGTCAAGAACTTGACCTCTTCATCGCTGACTTTGATGATGTTGGCTTGTTGCCAGATGCTCATGATCCCTGCTCGTGCAGCTGCAGGAGATGACCAGAGTGGGAGACGTAGGTTAGGGTCATAGGAAAGCACCACGTTTGCTTCCTTTGCTATCTTCAAAGCCGCCAAATGGGTGGATCTGCAAGGCTCTGAAATCAGGCTGATTGATCCGTAGTGGAAGATCCCGGCACTGCTGATGAGCTCACTGTCCAATTCTCCAGGTACCTGCAGCAGTACACAATGTTAAAACACTTGTTGTTACAAGTCTTTAGACCTAGCTAGCTAGCTAGCTGCTGGAACTGCGTTACCTGATCTAGACCGGCAGCATCCAAATCTGCAAAGGATGATCTGCAAGGATCAGACATGATGATCTGCGAAGGACTGATGATTACGGCATGCATGCAAGGATCAGACATCTTGATGATGGAGATCTACAGTAGTTCTAGAGGAGATGATCTGATGATGAGTTGTTGTTGTTACCATGAGCATATCGGCAGATGGATTTCGGTAGAACATGAACTGACGCTCCCCGTCGCTGCGAAGCGAGACGAAGGCCAGAGCCGTTCGCGCCTGCGACTCGAAACGGACACCGCGTGTCTCCACCCCGTGTTTCTTCAGCACTTTAACGAGCGCGTATCCGAACTCGTCGTCCCCTATCTTGCCGATGAACGCGGCGTTGCCGCCTAGCTTGCAGATGCCCACTGCGACGTTGGCCGGGGCTCCCCCTGGCGCAGTCTTGAAGGCCGGCACGTCGCCCAATGCGAGGCCGCACACTGTTGGTACGAAGTCGACCAGCAGCTCCCCGAAACACACCACCTGATTAGTACTGGATTTTTTCTGCTTAGTTTCGTGATCCTCCGCCGCTGCCGCAGCTCCAGCAGCAACAGGCTGCATCAGATGATCACAAGCTGTCGCCGCCATATGAAAAACTCGTGTCGAAAAAACGCAGTTCGGACGTAATTCCTAGGATCACTTAATTCAGATCCCAGTACAAGAGTCTCTGCAAAAACAGACCAACAATTCACATGAATACCATTTACAACAACAGCATACATGCATGCATGCATGCTGCTGGAAGACAACAAGCAAACGTCCCAGCAGATAGATCTTGCAAAAGATTGTTCAACAACGATCAGCAACTCTGCTCTATGCACACACACACACACACACACACAACCATACACACACACAATACATCTCTTCTTTTTTTCGCTCCACACTTACAGCTCCGGATTGGATCCACGAGTTCCTGAAATTCTTTCCCCAGTCTGGAAGAATCTGTGGAACAAAATCGTGGAGGAATTACGAGTTCGAAATGTGCGCAACTCGCAGAGCAGATTGTTGCGACTGCCGCTCCTCTCGAGAGGAAACCGGAGAGGAGAGATAGCCTGTCAGGGGAGACCTCCATGTGCAAGGCCCTTAAAAGAGATCGGTTCTGTGCCAGGCCCTTGAAAGGATGGGGTCGGCCCTTAATCGGATGGAGATCATTCTGTTCTGGCTCTTACTATATAATATAGGTATTATAGCCAGTGATTTGTTTTCGACCAGAAAAGTTGGGAAAATTTTAGAAAAAAACGCTAATTTTATATTTCACAAATTTATTTCTATTATTTTATTTTTAAAATTAAAATTTTAATTAAAAAAATGCTGATCTGCAGCCTAACCTTATTATTTTGGGCATTTTGGATTGATTTCCAATACAAGCAAACCTTTTTTCTGTGTATTTCCAAGGTTTTCTGGGTTTTCTAGTCACCAAATTTCGAACAATAAAATGAAATTATTATTTTTAAAAAATTCAGATTCTATATTAAGTTTCAATTTACATAGCCAGAATAATAAATTGGTTCTTCATTTTTTAAAAATCTTTCAAAACTTTTTTATAGCTAGATTTGGCTAAACTATCTTATGGATGATTGTCCCTTCAGCTATATCACAAAATTGAAAAGAAATAAATGTTGCTGCGGTGACATCACTTACACTTTTATTAAAAATGGCATTAGTTTCAAATAAGGTATTTTATTTTGGAGGTAAGAATTTATAGAAATTTACAGAATAAATTTAATGGATGAAAAATTTGAAGATATTTATTTGAAAAATAAGGCATTTGAGAATATAATTATTGAAATTGTTTCATTTACAAATAATTTTATTTATTTATCAGTTGTTAAATTTTATCATATTTTTGAAGGGAAAAAAGAAAAGTTGAAATTTGATGTTCATGTCTCATTTATAATTAGGTGGAAAAATTATATCCTTCAAATGCAAGGAGTAGTACCTAGCAAATACAAAAAGTGACTTCCCTAGTGTATTTGTTGGCTTTTGGGTAATACTTTATATCTCTTATGATCAACATGATCTAGTAGCAAGCTGATCTCCCAGCTAAAGTTAAGTACTTGTTTCAGATGAGCTTTGTGATATGTTTTATCTTCATGACATGCAATTGGGTCCATCTCACAGTTTTTTTTTCCTTTTCTTTTTTCTATTTTGTGACATTGAAAAGTGGGCAAATTTTTGCAAAAAAAATTAGCAAAATTAATTGAATTCACACTAGAAACCCTAAATTTTCTCCCCCAATAACTCAATTTTTTTGTTGAAAGAGTGACCAAATTTGTCAAAAGAAAAATGGCCAGTCCATCTAACTTTTGGGTTTGCAATTATTGGCTTTATGTTTGCTATTATTTTATCATGCAGATTGCAATCGATCTTTTATCTGATCTTTGCAATTTGACATCCCTTTCCATAAGCTTTCAGGTGGAGCAAGTAGAAGTATTAGGTGATGGCGATTAGGAAGACCTAGCCAATCGCGGATGGCCATGGATCCAACCAATGGCCGTTTTCTAGCATAATTAGCATTGAGGAGAGATTCTGCCACATCATTAGAAACTTTGTTGATGATTTGCAAGAATTCATGATATTCCGTATGTGCTGGTCTCATGCATTTGAAAGAGCAGTTAACCCTAAGAAGCTTAGGGCAGAGGGCGGAATCTCTCCTCCTGAGTGACAATTATAAAGATAATCAAGGCTCTTTACCTAGAGGGAGGGTAATGGGGGACCCAAAATTTGGGGATTAGTTGCTAGTTCAAAGTACAAGAATTTTGTGGTTTTACTAAGTTTGATCTCAGAAGGTTTGGATGTTTGGATCTCGCATTGATTGAAACGCACATAAGATGATTCCCCTAATAGATCATAACCACTAGTGAAATCTTGGGTGAGTAGAAATTTACATAAGCTTTGTAGTATGTGGAAGGGTCTAAGGTGTAGGAAATACCTAGTTACTAGATTTCTTGTGGGGTATGTGCCTCTCTCCTTTCATGTGCCCAGATTTTGCTATGTGATGATCAACCAATAATAATGGCCTATCGAATCAATGATCATTCAAGGGCTGATCATTTGAGATGAGGCCAACCCAACCATTTAGCCTAACCTAAAAGGGAATGATGTCATGGTTGTTTCATGTGGTGGGAACACAAATGAAGGCTTGAAAGATGTGTTTATTTAGATAATTTGCACTAATGTACCAATAGAGTAAAAATAGTTTTTGAAGTCAGTCTGAAGATGGATAGTGAGTACAGATATGACATGTAGTGGCATATGATACTCATAATTATACAACTATAGAATTGCCCATTTGATTTGGATGAGTGATTCTTCACTTGACACAAAGGACTATCAACATATTATTGTCATAAAAGAATTGAATTCACATCAATCTATTTTTAATTAACTCATTGGAAATTAAAAAAAAGAGTTAGTGTATGATGGGTTATGTCACACCCTTTCCATTGACTTTTAGTTAAATTACAAGGAGTTAGATATTTACAACTTGGGTTAGCGTTATCATAAAAATGATTAATTTAGTGCAACCACTTACATACCTACTCATTAATGTAAGTCTTTTATTCATTAGATCGTCACACCAATTTTTTTAACCATTGGAAGTTTGGAGGTTTCCACCAATATTGGGTAGGTCTTAGAATGAGGTGAGAACCAGCCAAGGTTTCAAGTTGATTCTCACCTTGAATATTTCAAGGTCTCACAATGGATGATACCCTTTTGAAAACTCTTTTAGAGGGTCTTGTTGGGTTGAAAACTGTTCATTTGAAATCCTTGCATTATATATTTTTTATACCTTTTCAAGCTATTAAAAATCATTAGGGTTAGATTGTCAACAATCAATAAATTAGTGGTAGGTAGTAGGTAGGGTTAGAATATTTTATAAAAATTTAGGGTACCTTAAATAGGCGTTGTAGAACCATAACTGCCCCTAACCGTTAACCCTTAATTTTTTTTCTCCTCCCTCTTTTTATAAGGATAGTGTTTAATGTCGGTTAAGCTTAATGCTAATTTTTTTTGCTTTATTTCATTAGTGCATTGTTGAATTGTTCCTTGCTATGCTTTGTTATTGTTCATTGTTGTCATTTTGTTGCATTTTGTTGTTGTTTTGTTGCGCTTTGGTGGTGGTTGTCAATGTCTTTGTGTTATGTTCTATTCGTGTTAGTCATTGCTTTCGTGCTGTGTTTTATTAGTGTTCATCAGTGTCCCCTTGTTGCGTTCTATTGGTGTTTGTTGTCATCCCCTTGTCGTGTTTTGTTGGTGCTCGTTGTCGCCCTCTTGTTACACTTTGTTGATGTTCATTATGGCCCTTTGCAATGCTCTATTTATGCTTGTCATCACCCTTTTGCTACATTCTATTGATGTTCATTGTGACCCCCTTGCTACGTTCTATTGGTGTTCATTGTCACCCCCTTACTATGTTTTCTTGGTGATTGTTGGTGCCCCCTTGTTACATTCTATTGGTGCTCATTGATGTTTGCTTGTTGTGCTCTGTTGGTACCTCTTTGACTTGTTTTACTCATTGACACTCCTTTGTTGTGTTCTGTTTGTTGTTCATTGATACCCCTTTTTTGTGCTCTATTGGTTTCTTTGGGATTCCAAATTAGTATTTCCCCCTTGCATTTTTTTTGCAAGTTTGGAAGTTTAAGCTTCTTTCATAGCACATCTTCCAACATTCACAAATAACAAGGTATGTTTTTATTTTTATTTTTTGGATTTTCTTTGAACTATTGTTTCCTTTTTTTTTTTGCAATTTCAAGTTTTTGAATTGCTTTTCCCTTTTTTTTTAGAATTTTTTTTTTTTTTTTTTTTTTTTTTTTTTTTTTTTTTTTTTTTATTTTTTTTTTTTTTATTTTTTTTTTTCTTTTTTTTTTGTTTTTTTTTTTTGATTTTTTTTTTCCTTGTTTTTCCTTTTTTTGTTAGCATCTTCAAATTTTACTAGTGTAATTTTAATTGATTATGATACTTATTCTAGTATAGAATTGTAATTGATATAATGTGTGTGTTTTTTTTATGCAAGACCAGAAATATACTTGCACAAAATTCTCACATTAAAACTCTTTTCTAACATCTTTTACCTTTTACCTCAATAATCTTGTAAATCTTTTAAATTTTCGTAATTGTTTTATTTTTGTTTGTAATTGCTTAAGTTTTTTTGTTAATATTGATTCAATTGCTTGTATTTTTTATTTGATATCTTTTTGGATTTATTAGATATTGAAACTAAAACCCATAATTTTGACAAAATTTATATTTATTTTTAATTGCTTCTCCAACCTATTTAATATCTTGTAAGAAATGGAGTCAAATCAAAATCAAAATGTGATGATAATTGATGGTGAAAACAAAATTGGTTTAAATGAATGGAATATGGAATCTCAAATTATGAATGGAAGCCTTCAAATAGAACAAAACACAATAGAAACAATAATAAACCTCAATGAAAACAATAAGATGGAAAAAGAAAATTCCAAACATTGCACACTCAAAGAAAAAAATGGAAAGGATATAATAAAAATGCAATTTGTTAGGCTTTTTATTATGTAAATGGTTATAAAAAAGTTGATCCTATAGATCTTCAAGTTGTGAGATGCGCTCTTTGTTACAATAATCTTATATGCATTTGATCCAAACACTAAAAAAAGAAAAGGACTTATAACATATTTTAACATATGGTATAACAACTTTGAAAAAACATCTGGATTGTGATCATGTAACAATTATCAAAAAAATTGAATAGGGAATAAATGTTGTAGTAAAAGGTCCATTTGAAAAACAACCAATTAAAAAAAAATGAATGTTTTAAAAAGTGCAATGTTTCAGGTTTTTTTCTATCAAAGACCCTTTTAAAAAGGATGATGAACTATTTGAAATTTTTTTTGCAAACCTTGGCCTTTCAATTATGAAAAATCAATTGCTATTATAGTTTGTGGAAAGTGCTTGGTTCAAACATTTAATTTTACATCTATGTCTTCGAATTGTCTTTCCTTTTAGAAAATAATTTTCTCATGAAATATTACTTAAATTGGTGGAGAAAACAAGCTAAGCATATGTTTTGCCAAATTTGAGAGATTGTATAATATCTACAACATCGAGTTTTGATTTATGGATGTCCAAGGGGGTAGATACTTTTGCTCTTGTGATTAACTTCTTGCAATTTGATTAACAACCTTAACAAATGACTATTGGGCTATTTGAAGCAATAGAAACTATTGAACAAGCCTTGTCCACTAATTTGACAAAATTGTTTGATCAATATGGAACGAAAAAAAATAAAATTACATATGTGAAAGATGAAAAGTCAAATTTAATTACAATGTGAAGTTTTAAGTTTTCAAAGCACTTGTTTTGGCCATGTTTTTTTTAAGGCATGTTATTATGCTACAATTGATGAAAAGGTTTGCAAAAAGTTTTAATTTATTTCATCAAGTACTTGCAATTAAATTTGCATAAATATATTAATTGGCCTAAAAAGTCGAAGAAGGGCAGATATGAATGGAACAAGGCATGTTTAAATTCAAACATTTGTTTTTGAAAATTGAATACTCTAGTGAAGACAAGGTGAAATTTTGATCTTTTACAAATTATTTTTCTTCTTTTTCTTTTCTGAATTGAGTGCATGTGTTTTGAACCAATTTAATAACCATTGGTTATTGTCTGATGCATTGTAAAATGCAAATGCATGTGTTCAAAAAGTAGGGAAGAAGTTACAAATTCACCTGCCCCAGTTAATTTGATTAATGATGATTTTGGAATTGTCTTTGAATTACCTTTGTGTGCTATCAATATCAAGAAGAAGGTTTATGATGTTCTAGAATCATTCCTTTCTTTTTTTTTAAACATGAAGAAATAAAATCCTAAACATGTTATGTTTAATGCTAGACCCTAGATTTAAAAGCCTTCATCTTGTGTTTTCTTTTATTTGTTGTGAAGAAGGGATGAACATTGTTGAAGAATATAATAGATGATCATTATATCCTATGCTTTTAAAATGTTATCATTATTTACAACCAATGGCAGAATAAAATTGAATGTGCAAATGAAACAAGGGATGCAAAATTTGATCTAAATAGTTTTTAACAAATTCTAAGCACAAGTGAGCCAACCATAGAACTTGTCACCAAGGTAATGTTGGTATTTAGGCATTGTCAATTGGATTCCAAGGAAATCAAGTGCTTTCTTCGATGGTGGGCAAAATATGAATCCATGTTTCCTATTGTTGGTTTTTTGGCTTGGCAAATCTTAAGGCTTGTTGAGTCACAAATTGAAATTGAAATTGAAATGATTTTTTCTTTAGCAATAATACTTACAAAGTTGAGGAAATGTCATTTATAATTAGAAAATTTAAAGAGGTTGATATTGTGAGCAAAAATTGGTCAAATGATTCTAGAATTGATTTTAAGCCACCTTCCAATTTGCTAGAGGTGATTGAAAAGGATTTAAATTTTGAAGGCTTAGAAAAATTTGAAGGTTCTTTTGGGTGGGATGAACTTTTGGACATATAAAATGTAAGCAGAATTTATTTGATTTTGATTTTTTTAATTTTTTAAAAAATAATTAAAAAATTCAATGTTCAAAATAACAAAACTTTTGATACCCTTTGTGTAAGAACCACCTTAGGAAACCAACTGGTATGAAATGTCTAAGAACCAGGACTTTGAAACTCAGGGGATTTTTTTAAAAAAAATTTTGAAACCCTTCCTGGGTCTGGTTTTTTAAGTAAGAAAATGTTAAAATAAAGAACCAAGTCAGGTATCAGAAAAGCTTCTGAAACCTGGACCTGATGGGTCTCTAAAAAACTAAGACCCACCCAACACTGGTTCCACTTTGTGTATGTAATAGATTTCATGGGAACTTAGAAGATTTATTGTAATAAATCAGCTATACAATGCTACAACACATAGTCTGAGAGAGGATTGTATATATATACATTTATATATTTCAGGTTTGCCTTTGTGCTTTTCAACTTAAACCCATGACCCTAAACCTAATTTTTGTTGCAATCAACTCTAAGAGCTTCACTTACAAATGCCAAACTGTAGCTGTATGACACATAATTTTTGCACTCATCAATGGCTTGCATAATAACAAACTTGAGACTGGTGTTGTGCAATTATTTGAACTTATAAAGATAACCGCCTGCTCCAGATTTTCAAATTTCCCAAAATCAAGAAACTGCTGGTTCCAAGTTTGGGAGTGAGGCATTGGGAGGTCAGGTTTACAGAATCAGAGAAGCATTGGTTCTGGTTATTTCAAAAACATCAGAAAAATGGCGGTTTCCAAGAAAAACCTAGTTAACACCCTGCAGTTATAACAAAGGCAGTTATTTGACTTTTTCAATTGCTATAAGAGCCATGCTTGTATATCAGAACAACATTATCAACCCTAAGAATCACCCTGCTAACTGCAATGGGCTGTTCCTATTTCTGGTAACCACCCAACACTGGTTGACATCTAACCGTATCTCATTAATCGGTAAGAGCCACAACTATCCCTTCTTACAGACTTCATGATGAACCCTGCACCCATCACTCATTAACTGTTTTCCACCTGCAACCCTTTCTTCTACAAGAGGGGGAATTCGATAAATCGATATCATCTCTATTTGATCAACAGTAACTCCTGACACCGAAAGCAACAGCCTTGACTTCCATCTTTTGTACCTCCATTGTGAGGAGTTAGAATACTACACTCTTCACTCCCAAAGGGCCAGAGGTCTGAAGATTGAAAAATCACCTTCATGCAAACCTTGATCATTTGGTTCTGCACAGGCTTACCTAACAGGGTAATATACAGTCGAACACCAGGCTTCAATGGTGATGCCCATTGGTTCATAAGCAACTAACTATTGATGTAGGGGAGTTGAGGATTGTGGCATTGGCAAAATCCTATCAGCCAGCTCTGAGTTCAGCTTCACT
>Ga0209611_10003878_pt1 | contig 25714 bp, 18 predicted proteins | sample S1TSphgellanicum_3_FD_187693 | JGI IMG/M metagenome (GOLD analysis project Ga0209611, IMG submission 187693) | Host-associated microbial communities from peat moss isolated from Minnesota, USA - S1T2_Fc - Sphagnum magellanicum MG (SPAdes) (version 2) | ecosystem: Host-associated > Plants > Peat...
AACAAGTTTGCCATTTTGGATTACACTTCACTTTCTATATGGGACAAAAATCAACTCACCTAACATGAATTGTTAATCGTTTAACTTTGCTCCAACCCCAATTTGGATGATGAAGGTTCTTTTCCATTTGCTTACAATACATTGCATGTTGCAAAATGTACATGTACTTACAATGCCCTCACTTCCCCCACCCACCCAATGAACTTGCAATCATTGTGATAAAATTCATGCAATTGCACAATAATTTATTATTATTATTATCTCATATTGTTTTAGGTTTTGGGGCACATTGGAGGTGATGTTGTATATTAATCCATACATTGGTGGAAGAGATCATGTGGGTGGCAAAACAACCAACCTCCCACTTGTTTTGTTGTTGATTAAAGAGTTTAAACATTTTAAGGCATTGAATAATTATATTGTTGCAAGATTTGCATCTAATGGTTGATGCACAAGGATAGAACTCTCATTTCCAAAAACATTTCAAGGAGGATATTTGCATCGCTTGCAAATAATAGAACCAACTTCTTCTAACATTATAACCTCATCTTGAATGAAATTTGTCCTTTCTTGCACATGTTATATCCCAAGCATAAGTGGCCTATCAACTACATACTTCCTTCTTGAGTCTCCCACACAATAATTAAAATCATTGTGACAAAATTAAAGCTTGTGATAGTCATGAAAGGCACCTTTAACTAGTCCAAAAATCATCATAATCGGTGCAATCACAATCAAGCTAAAAACCATATCAAACAATTGCCAAATTACTAACTTTGTTACATATATTTATGTGGCGCCATTTTAATGCCATGCTAATCATGAGAAGTTGTGTTAAATGGTCAATATGAAGAATTCAATTAAGAATTCATTTAATTTAATTTTGATTTTTTATTTAGTAAGAACTTTTGAACTTGAACACGAGTTGTTTTAAAAGTAATCAATTTTGCAAAGGACTAAATTAAGGATTTTTTTAATAAAATAATTTGATGGGAATTTTTTTGAAATAATATTAATTTACTACCCACATTCAAAAAACACTCACAATTTTAAAGTCATTGGGTCCTTTGTCATTGTTGGTTTGTTTGGTTGTGAGTTGATTCTAACATGGAAGAGGAATCCTATTAGTTGTTTTTTTATATGATTTTCACCATGCAAGAGTGTTTGGTGTTCCTTTGCAATGTAACATTGAGTGTTGGACGTGGGAGGACATTATTGAATATGGCAAACACCATGATCATATACACTTTCACCCACTTTACCACCATTGTGCATGATAATAAGAATGTCACATCTTGCATTACCAATGGACAAAGCACCATGTACATTTGATATAATGTGGATGCAAATGAAAAAAATGTTGACTTAGGGATGAGAGAAGTTAACACGATCATTTTTGTGCGAATCCCCTTTTAACCCCAGGGGAAGATTTGTGCTTTTTTTTTTAGATTTAGAAACCTCTTCACCCTCCAAGTGTGGTAATATGTATAATGTATAAAATGAACCCAAGGTGCATCTTGTAGCAACTACTACAATTTGTAGTAGGTTGTTAGATTAGCTCATTCTACACAAATTGAGTTCATTCCTATCATAACCTTGTCCAAATCGACCACCCTTCAAATACTTCAAGTACAATGAACTTTGCTTGAAAGTTTAGACATAGTCATAAGAAGTGATATTGTACAAACACACACCTTTTTCCCAATTTGTTGGAGCCAAACATTATGGATTGTCTTTGATAGATTACAAGTTAGCATGTTTGTGAACTCCTCTAATGTGAACTCCTTTAAGTAAGTTTTAAAAATGATCTAAGATGAAAAAATTGCATGACATGTGAATTATGCAAAATGAAATTGACAAAATGTTGGGGGGAAGTTTTTAATGTAAAATGAATCCTCTCCATTTTATAACATGAAAGTGCCAAAAGGTCACCTAGTTATTGAAACTATGAATTGCTCTTTTGTTTGTAGCCCTAGGGGAGTATCACCCACACCAAATTGTAATATATTCAACATTGGCATCTTCTAAAGATGTGGCGTTCTTAAATTAATGTGTAACACAATGCTTTAAGTTTGTCTTGGAACTTGGGTGTGATCAATTGCTTAGTGTGTTTGACAAACGATTGAATTCAATGAAAAAACAAGTTTGTTCCTTGCTAATTACCATCTTCACAATGTGATTTCAAAACCCATAAATAATTATGACAATGTTCTACAATAAACCCTTTGAAGTTGGTTTCAACGGTTCCATACTTAAACATCACTTTGTTAATTAATCACAATGGCACTTGTAGATTTTGATTTCGTGTCATAGACAATAATGGTTGTGATTTTGTAGTAAAATGGGTCATAAATGTGACACACCATAGTAGTATATTTCTCTCCATGATGCTTGACATGATGAAACATCATCCATGTATTCTTTAGATCACCATCAAGTTGCATCAACTTAACCAATTCCACATTACGACCATAACCATCAACAAATAGCTTGAAAAGGAAACCCTTTTTAATGTAAATTTGTCCTAGAAAACAATTATTCTAAATGTAGTCATAACAAATTTTGGAATTCAATAAAAGTATGTTGTTAATGTAACTTCTATAGATGGGATGGTGCTTGAATGATGTTATGAGGTTGTGAATGTTAGGAAAACACAATGACATGCATTTGTCCATTGCCATGTTAAGTTGTTCACCTTTCAAAATCTCCATCAAGCCATTGGGTCATCTTCATTGAATATGTATTACAACATAAATGACACATTTACAAACAAATCAATTGCAAAGTTCTTTTTGTTGGGTGTGTGAAAAACCTCTCTTTCAACCAAGACCTTGTTAGCCTCCCTACACATGTCATCTTGAGTTGCATGAACATGTGCCTTGAGGTGAATTACCAGGAGGGAGCATATTGTATTTCTTTCATAACCAAATCTTTGGTCCAATTTGCCATAAATTGTATGACAATCACTACAACATGAATTCATGCAATGTTGTAATAATCTTTGGTCCAATTTGTGTTATGGTTAATATGAATGATATTTGTAGATATTCAATATTTTAAATATTTAAATAGATGAGACAATGTTTTTGAATGACATATGTGAATGTTCATGTTTCATAGACAAAAATCACATGCATCATGATAATTGCATGGATTTAGTTAAAATGTAAATTATATGTACTTCACATCAAAATATCATAAGCAAAAAATACATATCATTTATATATAAGTTATATATATATATATATATATATCAAACATTTTTACATCTTGAAGCCCATGGATATTGCACATACATATTTTTTATGATTTTTACACATATTTTATTGAAATTTTGTGATATTGTAAGCTTGTGATGGTGTGATTAAACTTCCTTTAATATGAAATGTTGCCATCAACAATATTTTACCAAGCCAAGATTTAATAGCAAAAAAAAGTGTAACCTTGAGCAATTGGGATCTTTGAATCTCACAATTGATAGCTTGTGCAATCCACTATGAACATATACAATAATACAAACCAACCATTTTCACACAAGAAAATAACATTATGAAGTTCATAAAACAATATAATACAATTAACACCTACAATGACATAAAGTTTACTTTATATTTACAAAATTTACGAGTAGAAATGAAATTATAAAACACACATAATGATGAAAATTACATAAAACACAAATGGTGAACATAATTCAACAATATAATCTACACATAAATGTATTTAAAAATTCAAATCATTTGACACATATTTGATGAATATTGATTATTAAATTATTATAGATAGGAGGTTAAATATTTTTTAACTTTAACAAAACACATACACAATAATGGTATCAACTTGAAGCGTGTCACATGATCCATCATGATAGTTTTAGTCTTGTCCCTTCCATAATACTAAACCTACCCCTTATTAAAACCCATACACGTGCACTTAGTAGGTTTATAGTTGCACAAAAAATGCAATTTTTTTTCATTCTACCCCCATGGTTCCAAGTATAAAACTACCACCCCATATGGCAAAACATATTAAGTAGAAAAGATAGAGGTCAAAAGATAAATATTAGGATAAAGAGATAGATTAAGGATGGAAAAATAGAAATGAAAGAAGAAATGGAAAGTGAAAAGAAGATGAATTCACCATAAAAACAAGTGTGGTCACCTGCATTTTGGGCCTTTTTGTATTAAATATTATAGTATATACCTTCCAAAATGTGGTGCATTTAATTTTGGGTTTAACTTTTTGTGTTTGAACCGTAGGATTTTGAATTCATAAGTTAATGACATTTAATATTATTTGAAAAAAGAAATAAAATTTATCATTTAAATTCAAAAAATTATGGGTATAATTATGATATATACAATATAAAACAACTTGTTTTTCATTTCAAACTACATTAGGTATTTGATTTCATTCATCATTCAAATGTGTGTTTGAAATGGATTTTATGCATTGGCTTGATTCACAATGCTTGTCACTTTCCATTTCAAAACGATTGTTTGTCAAAATCTCGATTTACCACATAGTTATGGTCAACACCTTGAAAAAACCTCATTTGTGAAATTTCACATGATTCCCAAACATGGTTTAGACTATGTGGAATCACATGTAAAATAGATACTATGGGTTTCATAAAAATTAAAAATCATTAAAAAAATTTGGGAGTATATTTGCATTTTCCAATACAAAGTTACATTTATATTTTCATTCAAATATATTCCAATCCACCATGATATACATAGTAAAAATATTAAATTTTTTTTCTTTCTATTGTTTGGATTATGCTCTACCATAATATGCAAAAACATTGTGAAACTCCTTTTTTGCGTTGAAAATTTGGTCTATGTCAATTTGATTTAAAAACATTCACCCATAAAAATAGTACAATATGATTACATAAAATGAGTCATTGTAACATTCTTTTGCCATCCAAGTAGGATCCCTTGTCTCTAAATATCCAAATCTCCCCCCACCATTCCTCCCCCCTAGAAGTTAACCAAATCACTTCAAATCGTGCCCTAAATGAGTTACATTTTTAGTGATAGCTTGTTTCTAGAACTACCTAACACTAGTTAGTTGATTTTTCAAATACCATTCCCTAGAAACTAGTTAACTAGTTGGCATCTCCTCCAAAGTTAGTGTAGATAGTAGGTAAACCTACTACCAATAACTTTGGACTAGGCTGCCTTACTACCCTAACTAATAACTAAAAAATATAACTTATCCCACTAACAAAGGCGTCATAGTGAACATGAAGTGACCAAATTTTGTTCAACATAGGCATGTCATGATATAGGTATATGGCAATTTACAACTAGGAACTTATTGCTACTCTTGAGTTGGAAGACAAAATGCATCAACAAGTGAACCTTCAACATTCCCACCAGCATTTTTAACAACTAAAGTAATGCCTTCACCCATGTATACACAACCCTTCACCACTGAAACTCCTCCTGCTAGGGTACTATTTACCTTGTATTGCCACAATACTTTCCCAGTTGTAGCTTCTAATGCTAGAAGTGCACCTAATGGTGTTCCCAATGCCGCGGCAAACATAACTCCATTAGCAATAGTCACAGGTCCATATGCAAAGCTACCATTTGGTGCAGCAGTGGACCATAAGATGGTGCCATTATATACATCCATAGCTACCCACCCACCTCCAATCACAACTTCACTAGATGGAAGAAGTGTAAAATTCTTCTGGTTAGCATTAGCAATGTTTGTGTAAACCCGTTGGCTGTCAATTGCCAAACCAAAATTTGCTCCTCCAACACCTCCTCCAGGACCTGCAACCTGTTCAAGTTACAGAAAAAAAAGATATATCAAAACCCCTAGTTCATTTTGTAGGGGAGGTTCTCATACAAGTGGGTATTCCTAAGGGTGGGTCGCACAAGGCCGTTCCTGACTGATGGAGAACACATGAGTATGAGAACCTCCACTTACGTAAAAATTTCTTCTTTTTCTTTCCTTCATTCTTTGTTTCTTGTTTTTTTGAGTTTTCGTGATCTGCCCCATCAAAAAATCTTTCCATGGGAACATGGGAACATAGAAATATAGCAGGATCTCCCCCACCGCATAACTCCCTAGGATCTTCTGCTGGGGGAGATCCCTCAAAATACAAAGAGAAACAAAAAGAGAGGTTTTTACGGAAAAACCCAAATCACTTGGGCTCTATATCAAAAGAGACCAACATGGTGGACCAAAAAAACAAAAAACCTTTATGAAAATATTGGATTAATTTGTTTATTGTCAAAAAGGAGGATTGTTTGAAACAAGTTCCATGTCAAGAATTTCATGACCTTTCATTTGAATATTTAAAGGATTAATTAATGGTGAAATTGACCCTAGGGTATAATGGTATGTAATATACATATACAATAAGGAATGAACTTTTACCGTTGCCCACACGATGTGACCATCATCACGATCAAGAGCCCATATAAATCCATTCTTTTGTCCAACAATTGCCAAATCGTGCCTTGAATGCGGATGCACATTGTCATCCCAAATGGTATGTAGTGCGGGGGCTTCACCAAAGTCTGCATCAGTCCCTGGGATTGGTGGACAATTTGAGTTTTGAGGTTTTAAACAATAAAAATTCCAAGTATCATAACCACCCAAACTATGACTCCATCGTATTGTGCCATTCTCCAAGTCTAGTGCAAGGACAGATTCAGAATGATCATCTGGTTCAACGCACGGGTCTGGGACAATAGGATGCTTCTCTTTCAATCGATTCTGTTCACATTCTGTTACATTGTCAGGTGTTCGGTAAAGGTTTCCAGTGGCTATGAAAACAAGGTTTCTATGAATGTCAATGGAGGGGCTACTACCCCATACTGCAGCCCCAGCATACAATTTTTTGCTGCCATGATTGTAAGGTAACATAAGGATCCTCCATTTGATATCACCTGTAATGAGATCAATTCTCAAAAAACTTCCTTGAAAATAGCAACAATTCACAGAATTGATGCCCAAATCTTCTTCCAGAGATGATACACCTACAAAAAATGAGCTGCAATAATAATAATAATAATAATAATTATTAGGTGAAAAAATGAGTATCACCCAACATAATGTTAAACCCTTAAATGCCACCTACCCTTTGAAAAAAATTCAAAATCACTTTATTTATTGATGACCTTATATCACAAATGGTGAAGTGAAAATTAGAAGGTGTAGGGGTGAAAAAATAATAAAATAATTAAAAAGTAATAAAATAGAAGGTGTAAAAATTCTTTCATCTAGAATTTTGTATAAACCCCAAAATAAATAAATTGAGGGGAAAGTTTTACTTACCTTTTATAAGCAGTGCCAGACATTGTGATAACAGCAAGTGGATGGGGGTCCAATAAAGTGGACCAAACAAGGTCACCCGTCTTTCGATCCACAGCGAGCACTAGAGCAGGACCAAAAATGGCAACTAATAATAAATCCTTGGTAACAACAGGTGTTGTTCTTGAGAGTATTGCTATCGGGCTGTTTGTGATTTGTGTCAAATTTTTTTGCCATATAACATCTCCCGTTTTTGCACAAATTGCATACAAATTGCCATTGTAACTTGGAACGTATACTACCCCATTCCATACAGCTGGTGTAGCTGTGACACTATCGCCTGTGTAAAATCGCCAATGTGTTGTAAGTTTGGCAACCACTTTGGGGTTTATTTTGGTTTCATGATGAGCTTCACGTCTGTTTAGAATGCCCCCACCATGGTTTGGCCACTGAAACAACAATGCCACAAGTAAATAGTATTGTGAGAGATCAAGATTGTAATAATTCAATGTTTTATGGATATGTTCTCTTTTTCTTCTCTTTTGTCACAAGTTTGTGAAATACCATGGTTCCTAAAACATAGTCCCCTTTTCCACTGATTTTACTAGTGGGCTTGGAAGAAGGCCTGCTTTTTAAAATGGAAATTTTAACCCAAAAACAAAAACATCCAAATTTTGATTAAAGGAGGAAAGTGATGAGAGAGTTTCAAGAGTGCGGCATCATCACTTGCAGCTGCAAAGACTAGTGTTGTCATAGGATGCAAGAAGCATCACTTTAATGAATAGATCCTCTTTGATCTAGCCATGTTATCAAATGAATATCATATGTTTGTTCTAGGATTTCCAATTAGGTTAGCGGGATGTGGGGTTAGGTTCTTACTTTGGTTGAATGTGCATTATGGAGGGGTGTTGTTGCCTACATCCTTGTAGATTCATTTCATAAAGGTATTATCTTCATTCAACATTAGATTAAGCACTTCAAAGTTGGGATATGATAAGCAATAAGGTCTTATTAATGGATGCAACTTGTATTGTTTTTTTTGCCACAAAATTTCATACTGTTGTTAATTTTTATAAATTTTTTTTCTAAAATTCGAAAAAAAAATTCACCATATTTCCATATGGTTTAGGGTTTAGTAGGCAGCCAAATAATATAAACATATGAAAATAAATCCTTACATATTTTGTTAATAGACAAGTTTGGCAAAATCGGTTTATGGATGATTGCCACCTTGGTACATCACAAAATTGGAACAAAAAACTTGGACGCAAGCATAAGCTTTAACTTTTTGAGACCTAATAATTCAATAGCTACTTAGAAAGCCCTATAGCTAATTGCCCCTAGTTGATTACCTTACCTTGGAGTATAAGGCCATGGAAGGAAGAACACATTTGAGGCAAATTGGTTGAATTTTAGGTGTAGATAAGGGGAATGGAATCAGAACCAAAGACCCTTGGTTCTTGATGGCACTAGAACTAGACACAAGATTGGATGACACACAATCTTATTATGCCTCTTACTGTCCATTACATGCCCAGAGTCTGAACAACAAGACCCAATTTGTGTCTGGGCATCATCACATTTCCTATTTCACCTCTTCTATTAATTAGATGAGGTGCCTCCCAAGTTCATTTTATTTATTTATTTATTTTCTGCAACGAGCCAATTTGATTGGCACATCACTAAAAAAAATGAAACTATAGAGGCTCCCCAACATAGAAGGTTACATTTTGAAATACAGAGTTCCTCCCCTTTGGCCCACCATATCCATAGGTGAAAGGATGACAACATTTGCCAAAGCATATGGGATAAAAGTGAGGTGCTATGGAGAACATTTTGGGAACCCATTGGGAACTTAAAGGGAACGTATTGGGAACCAGGGAAATTGAAAACCCCTTCCCCCCCTTTCAAACTTAAAAGAAACTTTAAATGGTGACGAACTCAAGGCACCTTGAGTGCATGCTTGGGCCTTCCCATTGGCTGCATGAAATTTCTCTTCCCAAAAGAGTTCATCACCATTTTTGGCTTGAGCTCACACCCCTTGCAAAGAACACCCTACCTATTTATTCACCTGGGGTACTTATTTTCTGTTTCATATTAATTTGTTTGGGGTGCTTCGTAAGTCCAACTTTTTTGATATTGCGTAACAATCATTCATGAAAAATGATTGTATTGGTTTCAACCTATATATTCAAATATTATGTATAAAGCATGTTGATCATTGGACCACCATACAACTTCTCAATGTTTAGAAGTTGCATGTTCAAAAGTTGCATGGTGCTCCAATGATCAACATGCTTTATACATGATACTAGTTTGAACCCTGTGCCTAATGCACAGGTGTGTGTGTACTTGACGGTACATATTACAAAATTACAATTAACTACATTTCCAAAACCTCTTTATATGCGACATTCCGCATGTATCCCATTGGGACCCTCGCTGCCGAAAATCTTGATGTTTGCACTGCTTCTGACCCGTGAGATAGCAACATACAGCTGACCATGGGAATAAACCGGGAATAAATCGGGGACGGCAAATATATCCCAACGTTGTTCAACTTGTAAGTAAGTAGTAAGTTACTTATTTAGTAGGTATCAATCTGTTGAAAATTATTTCTTTGTTTTTGTATGTTGATAAGTTCTAGTATCCAAACCCCCTCCCTGTTCATAATGGTTAGGGTTTCTGGTGCAGCCAATTTTCACATGCATCATAATAATACCTTTGGCATCCAGCATATTATTATTATTGGCAGAATTGTTTTTCTGGGCAATCTGATCATTGCAATTACCAATTAAGTTTGTGTGCTAAAATGGCAACTGACATCCATTGCCATTATTATTATGGCAAATGCAAGCCTTGAAATTGCCAATATCTAATAAAAATGTGCTTAATGGCTGCTCGTTCTGGCATCCATTGAACTATAATAAAAAATTATGGCAATGTAAAAAGCATTGAAAATTTCCAATATTCTAAATAAATTTTTTTAAAAAATAGAAAAAAAAGCCCAACCCAACTCTTTCAGTTGTTGAGAAAGAGACAGGATGAGTGTACCTAAGTCCAAAAACCCCAAAGTAAAAAATTTAAAAAAAAATTTACAACACTATAATATATTATTCTCTTCCACGCCGCATCTGTATTCCACTCTTTCTTTGCCCCGTTGGAGTAAACAGACCATGACGGGACGGATGGATGACAGGACAGATGGATGAAATGATGCTTCATGACGTCCTTTACTATATGTAATTTGAATATATAAGTTGAAACTAATACAACCATTTTTCATGAATGATTGTTAAAAAAAATCAATAAAAAAATCTTAAGGTTTAAAAACTAGCATTCCATATTATCTGTCTTACAACTATTCATTGGGCAAGCGGAGTGGGAAGTTGGGAGAGTGATATTTCAATTATAGTTGAGAAGCTTGTTTGATGATGGTTTCAATTTGTGTCGTTGACCTTCAACATTGAAAGTCCTGTTAAGTAAAATTGAAAATTTAGACTAGAACTCAAGAAGATAATTGTTTGTTTCTTGACTTGACTTCCATGTATGGTTTTGTTTTTTTCATTCTCTTTTCCTCCAATAATACAAAAAGTCATTCAAACGCAATCTGCCATTTCAACAAAGTCAAAATCATGAAATACCAAACCAGTATTCGTATTGGCTGGTAATCAAGTTTCAGAAACCATTTCAACTACTGGAACTAGCAACTATGACACCCAACAAGTCAAAACATTTATATCAACCTATCATTAAATCTAAAAAAATTCTTAAATCTAAAATTAGGTGCTCACCACAGTTGCTACACAACAAAACTGAAACAAAATTGACTGCCATGCAGGACCCGGTTGGTAGGAAATCCCTCCAAAATTTAGACACTGGAAACATTCAAGTCTCTTTAAAATATGTAACCCAGCACCAGTTAACACCCCTTAACCATGAATGGTAAACTTGCACCTTGTTAGTACCAGATAAGTGTGTGTGTCCATTAATCTTGGGCCCCCTCACCCCGCCCAAATGGCTGCTAATTATGAATAGTCTCATTGAGATGCTCAATCCAACTGCCTCAAGGGATGATATGTAATATGTCCAACATACCTGAGAGTCATCAAATCCTTCAAATGCCATCACAACTTTGCAGCTGATGCATAATAACAATAACCATATAGTTTTTGCAACCATAGTGTCATCTTCCATCCTGCAACAGTGAGCAATAGCTTGAGTACAAGGTTGGGTTCAAGAACATGATTGTAACAACTTCCAACAACCGTTGATTAGCAAACCGAGAGCCACAGGCAATTCAAGGCCATCTTGTATGTTGTTGTAACATGTGGGTACGTCACCACTAGGCGGTGCTAGAGTTACTTTCATTAGCCAAGAGCATACCTGGGTAGAAATCCACATGATCGATTCATAAAAGAAATGAATGATGTTAATTTAGATCACTATCACACCTGACTATCTTTTACTTGTACTCATTTTCCAAACTACATACGTGACATCTTCATAGAATGAGATCCTACCAAATAACTTCCAACAGCAAGATCATGAACATAAGACGAACCACATATGCAATGACACATATATGAGAAACATCCAAACATCAAGCTAGCTACCTCTAGAGAAAGTATTGAAGAAGAAGAACTATAAAAATCTTCCCTTACACAAGAACATCTATATTCATAAGGGTATATGATGAATGACAGAACTCTTGCTGAAATTGAAAGATCAATCTGTAGAACTATTCCCTTAAACAAGAACATCCATAACAAGGGTATGTGAAAGAGAACGACGTGCATACACACCTCTTACTCAAACTGAAGGATTTGTGTGTATTTTGATAAGTTGGTATCCTGAAAATGTATGTATATCGTGCTACCTGGGTTCTTCACATGCCCATCAATTGCAAAAAACTCTAGTTGACTTCGGTGCAGTGTCATTCCATAATGCACATTTGCACTATATTGCCCACATTGCTTCCCAGGTTCAAAACATACATTTAGAACCAGCCAAGAGACTCGATTAGGTGAGTCACCCAGTATTGCCCAGGGTGCCATGGACCAATTGTGATTATTATTTTTTCGGTGGAAAAAATTGCCAATAGGCCACCAAGTTTTCTGAAAATGGAATAGTTCGTCCCTTGTTTTTGGGCTGTTTGGCTTGCCTGGACTTTGGCCCTTGGGTGTTGTTCCTTTTTCTCTCCCCTTTCTTGGGTGCTTTTCTTTTAATAAAGTTTGGCAGGGTTTCATCAATAGTGTGTCACAAATTTGCCTTTCTGGGAGAAAAATAATACTAAAAGGCGACAAAAAACTGTCTTTTCGGGGGAAGGGTGTCACCATGTTTAGTCACCTCACTTTTGGCACTTTCATGCTTGTGGGCATCTTTGAGGAGCAGTGCGCTTTAGATGCTTTAGATATTTTGAGCTTTGATCAAGCATTGTGCCTTCATTCTTGGCTTTGATTTTCGTGAGCATAGCGAAAATTGAAATACCTTTTTTCTTTTTTAGGGATTTGAGAAAAAGATGGATGATGCCATACACTTTGAGGGCTCATGTTAGGGCATCTCCAGCCACTGACTCTATTTGGGCCTACACAGTACTTATACCACATCTAAAAATGAGAAGACATAATAATGTTCCACCAAATTATAGGATAGAAAAATATCATCAATTATTGGATATTTGTTTTGTAATGGTGGATTGGCCTGAAGCAAGAAGCTCTTGGGTTTCCAACATTTTTTGTATTTTGCCTTCCCTTTGTAATTTTATTAAATCTCAACATTTCAAACAAAGAATTTGCTTATTATTGTCAAACTTGAAAATGTGTTACAATATTAAAAAGCCATCACAAGTCCAATCATTATCATTGGCCAACCAGAAGCAGTCATTTTTTTTTCCACGCACGTTTGAAAACTCCACCATCCGATGCCAAGTTTGCAGGACAAAATAATCCCTTTTCACACGCCATCGTGATGCAAATTTCATCCAAAGAAACCCTTTACACACGCCATCATGATGCAAATTTCATCCAAATTTTGGCAAGCAAATTGTTTTCTTGCTATCACTGGAGATGCTCTTATGCACATTTTGGGTGTGTGCCCATTACACACCCAAAACGTGGGCACTAAAAAACCTGTATTGGCAGCACCAACATGTGCTTGGGCATCATCACACACATCTTGATACTGCCTAAAATTAGGACCCATTACTGATTTTTAACATCTTCCCTTTGCTGACACTCTCTGGGAATCTGGGAAATGGGCCTTACCACTTGGAGGGCCTTTATGGAAAGAGAGACTCAAGGGGGACCCCAGTGATGTCACAAGGATATTTTTAGTTCTAAGCAACATTCCATGGCCATTTGTTGGAGCATGACTCCTCCTTTGTACTTTTTGTTCTCTGAGTAAAATGGATTAGCTTTTGCAATTCCCTCTTTCTCTCTCTCTCTCTTAATGTGGGGTGACCTTAAGTCGAGGACCAAAAAGTTGGTTACTTCTTGACTTCCACCCTTTGCTAACCCATCCCTTTGGTGAACAAGCACGTACCCTGGTATAATAGAAAAAATTAGTGTTGGGCAGTTAGTTTTTGGGAAGAACCTTCGGTTCTGGTTCAGTTTGTTTTCTTTCTTTTCAAAAAAGGGACTCAATTTTTATTCCAATTTTTTAATTTAGAGCGTGGGTTTCATTCTAGTTTTTTCTTATTTTCAGAATTAGGCCGATTTCAGTTCGTAGTTCCATAACCTTTGATTCTGAGTATCCTCCAGTTTTTACTTCCAAGACTCAAAACACCAAAATTTCACAACTAGGAAAACTTGAACTTTTATTCCAAAAAATAATATAAAAATACAAAAGGTTTGACAATGTCAAACTAATACAAAGTAATCAACTTTTAAATTTCTAAACTACATTGATAAGTTTCTTGAGGATTGTAACCACTTTTTCATTGTCATGTGATTTTATGTTTAGGGTTTCATCCAATTGTATCTACCACTTTAAAATATAGTTTCTTGTCATCCTTGAATTCAACCTTAGAGTATCTTGAAGTTTGTCCTAATTTTTCCCAAACACACTTTCTAATTTCACCATCAAATACCCCTCAAACAATCGCCAAAATTGTCCCAAGAAATAACCCTCTCAAAAAATCCCTTAATTTACCCCCTATTAACGTGAAATAGCCCCAAAGAAGCCTGATGTTAGACCCCAAAGAAACCCCAAAACAAACCCCACCCCCCATGCTTGCCAATTTATCCCCAAATTTTGCCATTCTTGTGCCCTCAACCCCCCTTCAAAAACCCCACTTCTTCCCCAATTTCACACCCCAATTCTTCTTTTTTTTCGTTGTGTTTTTTTAATGTTCATTTGCTTTCTTTATGTGGGTCTTTTCTTTTTCTGTATGTTCAGTTGAATTACTTTTGAGCTTCTCTTTTGATTTGTCTTTCCTTTTTTTTTCTTTTTTTTTTAATCTGTTTTTGTTTCCTTCTCTCCTTTAATCTGTTTTTGATGGAGGCCTTCCCCTTGCTGGGGCCATATCTTTCATCCCTTTGCCTCTCCCCCTCTTTTGCCCTTCATTAGTGTTGTCTTGTACCTTGCCTTTCTTCAAGTTTTCAATAGTGATTTTTCATGCCTCTCTTCTTTCCTTTTTCAAGTCTTGAATTTAATTTTAATTCTCCCTTTTCCATCTTGTGTAGTTGGAGCTCATAAGGTCCATGATTTAGCTAATCCATTATCAACTTTTCATAGTAGGAGTTGAACCTTTCCTTAGCAAAACATCCCCTATTTTGGTTATGGGGCCCTATTCATGGGTCAAAGCATGGCCATCTAACAACATGATTCACTAGAAGAAAAACTTTAAATTGCAACTACATTATCCAACTATTTTTTAATTGTAAGTCGCACTTTGTAATTTAAAAAAATTAGTTGTGTAAAACTAGTCACAAGTGCTAATTAATCACAAATAGTCGCAACATTATGATGACATCATTAATTCATGGATTCACATGAAAGATCTTTATTCAGTTTCATTTAATGTATAGAATGTTTCATATGTATGACCATTTGTGACTAATTTGCAATTATTTTGATGTCAACCAATTTTTTTTCACTTAGAATTCCTTAATATTGACACATGGTGACATTTGAATGCATTATATATATATATATATATATATATATTATAATTGAGAAATAAAGGAGATCCAATCTAATCCATTAGATTCATATGTTTGGATAGTTACTTGTGGCACAATACAAATATGTCACATGGCACATTAAATTAAACTTACACTAAATCAATAAAATTAACAATTAAATAAGCATGTAAGTAGGTCAAATTAAGTACCCACTTACCTACCTATCTAAGTAGATAGGCAACTAAGTAGGTTAGGGAAGTAAGTAACGTAGGACAATGCATAAACATTTTTCATTTTATTTTGGGTTAAGCTTTTCCATTTGGTCATCCCAAATGGCACAAGTTTTTTGCTTTGATATTGTTAGATCATAGACTTTTTTTATATAGTTTTCATTATGGGAGTGGAGAACAAATAATATGGGATAAGTTTTGAATTTACAATGTAGTTACAAACTAGGTTACAACTAAAAAGTTTTCCTCATATCTTTGGTTATCACTTTTGGATTTGTAATTGAAATAACTAATTAGCTATCTAATTATGTAATAAATAATTATTTCATATCCACAAAATATTAATTATATATAATATCTATGCATTATCACCCACTTACAGCACTAATAACTTATAAACTAGCTAACTAATTACTTACAAGTTCTCAAAACATAATTAATTAATTAATTAATTAATAGATAAATAAAATATTAATTAGTTAATAAGCATCAATTATAAATTATAAATATTTTTAAATTTGGAAATATAGGTTATAAATTATGCAATTATTTTTATTAATGTATAATTATTTTAATGACAATACTTATTTTAATAGTAATAGCAGTAATATAATTTTCATCTTAATATTAATAATAAATAGTAAATAATAATATCTAAGTTCAATTATACATCATATAACTTATTGTAAAAAACTTATCTCCTAGTCTATATTTTATAAATTATAAATAGTTTAAATATTTCATAATTATTTATATTATAATTTACATATAATTATTCTAAATATAACGGCTTTACAGTAATTAATTTAATCAAAATAATTTTACTATAATTACTATAATTGAAATAGTTTAATTACAGTAAGTACATTAGTTATTCAAACTATAATAAAATTACTGTAAAGATCTTAAGGTTTAATTAAAAATAATGATTACTAAGTTCAATTGTATATTTTATAATTTTTTCATTAGTTTTTATCATTGTAGAAAAATTAATAATTAGGGTAAAATTTTATGTTGCAACAATAACTATTTACTGTAAATAAGTAATTATAAATAATAGATATTATAATTATGGCAATGACAATAATTACTCAAATTACATTATAATTATTTTTAAAATATTAAATATGTATTTAAACTATAAATTATAAATAATTAAATCATTTAAATTTATTATAACTTCAATTTTCTATTTGTATCATTTTTAAATATATATTTAAAAGAAAAATTATACCTTAATTATAATAATTAATTTAGCTGCAATAATTTTATGATAATGACAATACTTTTTTATTATTGTAAAAGTATTTAATTTTTGAAAAAAAAGGTTGTAATAATAATGATTTTTAAAAATAGATCATTACAAGCTATAAAAACAATAATTGATTATAATTTAGATATTATATTTATATTAGATGCATTAATTAATCTAATTACAATAAAATATTTAATTTTTTTTGAAATACTCATTTTAACTATAAATTTAAATCAAGCTATAATTTTATTATTTTGTTGTTATAGCACAATTGCTTGTGGAATCACCACTACCAAGTTCAAGATCCCCATTGCCAGACCTTGTCCTGAGTTAGCTTGTCCAGCAGCAACAGCAATCAAACTTGCTACAAGGTAAGCTATTGGTGATGACAAGAGGAAAGCCAAGAGCAGAAAATAGGAACAGTGCAGTTGCCTTGCAGTGGCAACCTACAACACCTTGTTCCAATTTTGCAGCATTTGTTGTTCCAGTCAGGGAGGAGCTACTGTTCATCATGGCAGTGCATGCCATAGCTGCAAACAAGCTAAAGTTCTCCATGATCCATCATGGAGAAGGTTAGAATCACTTTCTGTGATCCTAACGTTCAGCAAAGTGGTGCAATCAACAAGGAGCTGATTCTTTGCACTATTGAGTTGAATGAGAGCCCAAAAGCTCCTTCTTGTACCCCTTGCCATGGTACAGAGCAACTTCCAATTCATTCCTGTTTGGATTTCCTCAGTGGATCTCCCTTTTCCCATCCAACCGTATAGAACATGAAGAAGGGAAACCAAGCTAACCATGAAAGTGCCATCACCATAAACGCTGATTTCATGAAAGCAGAGATATGTCTGACGCCCATGAATAGCTTTGATAGTCATATGTATGTATGCATAACTAATAAGGAGTTCTGAGTTTGTACTATCTTTCACAAAGTCATGTGGATATATTATGAAGCTGGAAACTTTTTTTTAGCAATAGTGGTTGAGCTTTTGTGAACTTTTTATCTTTCTGAATGGAAGACCCAATTCTCTACCCTTACTTATCAACCCATGATGCTTCTTCTCTAAGCCAATTTCTTCAATTCCTCAGTGGAGCTCTACAAATTTGTCCTCTATTTCTCATTCTTTCTCAAATACATCAACCATTGGATCCATTATGAAGGATGCCTTTTGGTAGTCAGGATTTTTCTTTTCAGTCATGTGACGTAGCTGAAGTGGTGATCATCCATAAGATGATTTTACCAGATTTGGCAATAAGAAAATATGAAAGTTTTAAAAAATCTAACAATCTTGTATATTTTTGGTGACTTGCTGGAACTTAGGATAGAATCTAGCAAAAATAAATTTTTAATTAAGATTTTTTTTTGAAATTTGGCTACTGAAACCAAAAAACACTAGTTTTTTGCCACTTGGAAGAAAAAACATTCACCATTTGGTGAAAGTTTGCAAAAAAGAAATTGTCGCAAGTAGTTGGCCTGGTTCCCACGGATGGAGAAGTATATCCAAAAGTCATTACTTATCACCCCATGCTTTTAGAGCAAATCCAGCCCCAACCAGTATTTGGTCCTTTACTATTGGCATCTCATGTTAAAATACTGCGCACGTTATTTCACATCTCCACCCATAAACATGAAATATTAACCTAAAATCTTGGAGTGTTAAAATGTCATCACATGGATCAATCACAGTTCCATTAATCAATCATATTTCTTTCATAGTCCTTTCAGAGAGCATTGTATCATGCCCGCATTTGCAGGTCTAAACTCCAATTTACACCATTTAAAGACTGGACCTCATCCAAATTACAAGCCATTATACTGCTGCTGGTGGGATTTATCTTACACCTACTTATCAGCCCATCACTTTTCTTGAAACCTTTGCAGTTGTTCAGTGGAGCTATTCAAAGTTGTCTTGTATTTTCAATTCTTTACCTTACATTAGCTTTTCCAAATGTTTTGTCATTTCATAATTGATCAAAATGATGACATATCACCTTATCACCTTATCAAGTATTGTGATACTCGATAACAATATCATCGTAACATATCAGCTTATCAACTTATCAAGTATTGTGTGCATAAAATAAGGTCAGATTGCGTGCATTACACACTTTTCATGCTTAGGCTTTCAAATTTGGGAAATAAAATAAATTTTTTGTACATGGATGATAGGTAGCTATTCTTCAACCTTGCACATGCAAAACAATACATTATTGAAAAGTTACACTAGTATGCCCCTAAATTAACATGAATGATTATTTGGGGCATTATTCTCATGTCCCAAATTCCATGTCTTTCTATTCTAAGAATTTGCCAAAATTTTTGCCTAAAATCACCACAATTGCCTTACTATGAAGGGTTCCTTATGATTTCTACTTTCATATTTAAAATATCACCAAATTTTATTAAATCTACTTATGGGTGATTGCCACTTGAACAACATCACAAAATTGAAGAAAACCCATTAAGTACATGTTTACTGTCGCAGTTTGTGGTCCCTACATCAAAATGATACTATTGTAATAAGTCAAGTCTCACCAAGATAAGTTTAGTTTCAAACACATTTTGTTTGATAAAACTTTCATCCCACACTATCTCTTTGAAAAATGTGCCTCCTTGGTGCAAAGTTTCATCAAAAGCATTTTCCATGAACCATAAAATTACTTTTGAACATTATTTTTCTATGCAAACCTCCAACCAAGTGCCCATGTCTCCAATGACTAATCTATGTGAATTGCTGAAGTCCTAACTTTTACCACTTCTCAATTCAAACTTGCCAAGGAACCGATGTGATGGACTTTCCCTATTTCACGATCATTAGTGTAGCCTGTGCTATGGGCCTGAGCATGAATTGGTTACCCAACTAAAATTTCTTTCCAAAATCATTTTTTATAATTTAATTGAATTATCAATGACAAAAATATTCAAAAATCGATATCTCTTGCACCTTAGGTCTAAAAATTTCCCAATCACCTTCACTAAATGCTACTCACTGAGGGCTTTCCATTAATACCAAGGGCACACCCAAATTCCCTTTTACTTTTAATTAAATAAAAATTCAATGAAAAATTATTCAATATTCAATAACTTCTCCACTGTAGGTTGAAACATTAGGAAACCAACTTGCTCTGGTCCACCCCTTCTCATTGAAGGCTTTCCACCCAGTATCAAGAGTGTGGCAAAAGGCATTGAGGTTTTGAGAAAACTAAATTTGACAAACAAACAAACAAACAAACAACCTTCCTTCATAAATAGATAAGCCATGACAAAATATATATGCAACCAAATTGTTTTCAAACCCACATACCATAGAGATTTCAGCTCTATTGGTATGTAAAACTTGACAATTGACTAACAAATTTATTTATATCATGTAAATGAGATACAAATGTATTGAAAATCTGCTCCTGAATATAATGTTGAAAAAAAAGTTGAAAAAAAACGCAAATTCATAAAGACACCTTTCCACGTCTCTAAACAAATTTTGGGCTAAAATCTAGTAGGACGACATATTATGGGATCCTATAGTTGTCCTACTTAAATAAGGTCCAACAAATCATCATCCCTCAAATTGTCATTGTGTTATATGTACAGCCTTCTTTGAATCATTTGACTTTAGTATGTTATTCCCACCTTCATTGAGATTAAAATATTGCAATAATTATACACCCTCTCCCTTGGTTTGGAAAATTGACCATTGGCATGTTTAATCATAGTGAAATTTGTATGTTCAATACATCCACTGAACACAACTTAGATCAAGATGTAGGTTTTGGTTAGTCAATTCATTGTAGATCAAAATGTATATGGCCGATTTATGAAATGCATCCCATGCCTAGAGTGAAATCAAAGTTGGGGCCTAAAAGAATTAATCTGAATATTTTATGGGTGTCAATGATCATATTAGTATAGCCCTTTGCAATTATTAGGAAAGAAACTATATATGGCCCACTCACATTTTCAAAATTTTTGGCCATGTGGAGCGACTTCTGTTCCTTTCAATTCTAAGTTCCAACTATGTGTCCAAAAATGTTTTCAAAGGTGTTCAAACTTGTTCCTACTCTTCTTCTCAAAAGTTTGATGATATTTCCATTGCATTGCTACTAGCATGTTTTTTTTGGGAGGTAATCTCCAACTATGTCCCTAATAAAAAAATGTATTTCCAAATTTTTCTTTTTGGTGTCTTACAATTATATCCATAAATAATCTCCCAAAACCATTTTGAAGAATCTTGCTCTCAAAGGCCATAACTACCAAGAGATCTACTTGAAACAACAATGGAATCAACGTTTCCAATGTACCATGCACTATCTTCACTCAATTGTTGCCATCAATTCTTGTTGGAAAACCTTTTTAATCAGTACTCTGATAAGGGTGACCATGGTGAAAAGGCACCCCAATCAAGAGGCATTTCACATTTGGGTGTTCATGGTGTTGCCCAACAAGTTGGAGTAGACAAAGGTTTATTTTCCGAGCCATTCGGCAAAATCCCTAATAAAAGTGGGTTTATATGTGTATCTATGAAATTCATAAAAAACATGAAAAAAATTCTTAGTATATTTGGAGGGCACCGTATATCCATGAATATTCATCTTAATAAAGAAGAGGGATAACACCTGCACAGAGAAATTTCCTAGTATATTTAGGGATCACCTTGTATCCATGAATATCCCTCCTAGAAAAGAGGAGGGATAACACCCTCTGGTCAAGAGTGGAGGTGTCTCACAAGTACATGTAAAATCCCTTCCACTCTTAAGGAGTACCTGAAAGAACCTTTCCCTCATTTGCCTTATGATCTAAGTGCGTCTAGCTTCATATAACATTCACTCATTAGGGTAGGATGGGGAAAGCCCACGCGTGGGGGACATTCCCAAAATTTGAGGCCTCTGGACTTGGCCATCACCTCCTCTTGGGCCCCTTATTTTAGGAATGCTTCCACCCCAAGGCTTTACCCTACACCAAATATAACCTCAGTCATTTATGCCCATTATTAGTCTTGGATGATGCAACACATTGCTCACAACCGCCAATTGTTTAATTTCTTAATGCTGACAAGTAGTAAGAAGGGAAGAAAGGAATAAACCCTAAACCCTAACCCTACTACCTATTCACATCTCTTATTAGTTAGATGAGCTGCCTCCCAAGTTCAATTTTATTTTTATTTTTTGCTATGACCTAATTTGATTGGCCCATCACTCCCAAAAAACCAAAAAAAAACTATGGAGACTCCCTTAAATAAAAGGTTCTATTTTGAAGTATAGAGTTCCTCCGGTTTGGCCCAGTTATATAGGTGAAAGGAGGACAACATTTGGCAAAGCATATGGGATAAAAGTGAGGTGCCATGGAGAACATATTGAGAACCTGATGGGAACCCATTTGGAACTTAAAGGGAACATACTGGGAACACAATGGGAACCAGGAAAATGAAAAAAAATCCTTTTCCTCCCCAAACTTAAGAGGAAAAAAAGCAACCCACCTTGAGTGCATGCTTGGGCCTTCCCATTGGCTGCATGAAATTTCTCTTCCCAATTTAGTTCAGACTATTTTTGGCCTGGCCTAATGCACCTTGCAAAGAACACCCTACCTATTAAGTGAGACAATAGTGCAAGACTGATAAGGCAAAAGAAGTCATCTTGACTTAATATGTTGGGAGAGCCCAACACGCATGCACTTCTACTAAGGCAGAAGCAGAATACTAATTTCATGTAAAGCACTTGGAAAAAAAATTGTAGTGTATGTGGATGGCACTTTATATCCATCAAATTCCCTCCTTGAAATTGGGACAGATATTATGCCTACTCCTCAAGGATGTGAAGGAAATTATGCCTTCTTGTAGGTGTAAGGACCCTCCCACTATTGAGGAGTAAGCATAAGAACCCTCCCATTCATATACCTTGTGATCTACACAGGTCTGGTTCATGATAAATTTTGCCTCGCGGTTTGCAATAGGTAAAGCCCATGGGTGGGGGACATTCTCAAAATGCAAGGCAAGACTCCACTATCACCTTGTCCTAGGTCCCTTATTTTGAGAATGCGCCTACCCTAGGGCTTTACATATTCCACTTAATGCAAAGAACCTTGCATTTTAACAACCATTTCTATGGCAGATGAAGAACTACAGCATGGTTTCACATGTAAGTACTATCTCATAATTGAAATATTTATCAAGCTTCTTATTATACTTATGTAGATGCAAACTTCCTGCTCCAATTCACATCATCAAACTTGATGGAAAAAACATTTAATTGTCAATGGATGTTTTCAAATTTACATGTATCTTTGGAGAAAACACAAAACTAGCACACATGCAAATCACAACATGACAAGTACATGTGCATCAATCATCGCATGACAAGAAGTTTAGGAAGTTGCACATTCACAAATGGTCCAAAATTTGTTTCTAGTCAGCTTGCGACTGCTGGAAAAGATGTGCGTATTGCAGGAAAAAAATAATTGTGACTGCAACTTTTCTTTACATATTGCATAATAAGACCAAGATAATCTTTTCTTTGAATGATAATAATCTATGCTCATTTTCAATCTGAAATTCTCACATGTTAGAAAAACCATAATAGCGACTGAAGATTAAGTCTCCATATGAAGACCAAATCGCCAAGGTTGTAGGCTAACCATGTAGTAATTCTCAAAGAGATTGAATGGAAACCAAAAAACTGAAACCAAAACAAGAGTCTTACACAACACAGAACGTATTGGGGGTCATGCTCTAGGTGACATCACATGAAGTAATTCAGTGACAGGTAGTGGGAGTACAACCTTATCATGTATTGAGTGTACAATCTTTCTGAGAATAGTTCTACCCACAACCTCTTGATTCATGTTGACATGTTTTGAGAGGGCCAAAGAGGTTTCAATGTGAGAGAGCCAAGATCTGAATTCTCATACTGATTCCCAAACCCATGACAATTTTCTGGTGCCAACAAGTGCAAACCTGTAGTGCAACACTAGGTGTAGATGTTGAATAATCCATGCATGTTGCCAGGAGTAAGGAAATTTGTAAGGGGATCAATTCCCCTACTCCTAAAAGGAACGAGGCTATCTGTCCCTTTGGAAGATCAATTGATGAAGATGAAGTTTATGAATAGCAATTGATGAAGTCTAAGAAGAGCAAGTGATGAAGGAGTCTAAGAAGAGACATTGATGAAGTCAAAGAAGATCTATTGATGAAGAAGTCTAAGAAAAGCAATTGATGACAAAGAAGTCTCATATGTAGTTTACAACAATTTACGAAGAAAGGGAATTCATAGGAGAACAAGAGGAAAAAGTTGAGGTCAGAACTTGTCAAGTTCACCAGTTGTTACTTCTTCCTCTTGGCAGCTGGGGGTGTCTTAGGTTTGGCTTGAGGTACTTCTCCATGCTTCTCATCCCATTTGTCCAGCTCTATCACCTCTTGTGCCAATGTACTCTTAGTGAGAGCCTTTCTTGCAACTGCAGCAATCACAACCAATACACACATGAACAAGATCTTCTGCTATCTTGCAACGAGAACCTTGAAAGAAAAGCAGTTCTCATTCTTGAGCAAATACATTCAAGGTGGAAGATTCCAAGATTGCTTGATCAAAGAACAAAGAAAGGAGTTAACCATAACATTTTAGCTGGAGAATTGCACATGTACCTGAAGCAGGAGTGACATGATAAAAAGGTGATGAATACTCTCGAGGCTCCTCTGGTGATGTAGATCTTGTAGATGGAGTTGGAGGTTGTGGAACCAGAATGTTGGGTTGGAACAATGAGTACCGGATGCGAGGTGGTAAATGTAACCTCTTCTTCTCCTTTGTCTTTGTTGTGGTCAGGATCCCTGACATATCAGAGCCAGCTTCTGACCCTGCAATCTGGGGGATGGCTGCAGGTGAGCCTGGTGGAGATACTGGCTCCACCTCACTGATGGTAGGTGATTCTGTAGATGTCTCGTCAGAGCTCATTGAAATTCTTGAAGCTAAAGGTGAAAGTGGCCATCGGAGTGACTTCTCATAGTAGAGTTGGTCCAATCTTATCTGCTTCCTCAATTCTGTAATATGAAGTATTGGATGATCAACATGAATTTGTAATCCAATACAGAAATTGAAACAGAGAAACAGAATTTGTATTTGATGCTTTCCATTCAAGTTTTCTCAGACCCTGATGCCACTTTCTACAATTCTTAGATGATCAGCACTCCAAGGCAATTCTCTTGTTTCCTATATATGCAAGTTACACAAGAGCATAGACGTCCATTTGAAAGAGATGGAGAAACAGGGGTTACTTTGGAAGTGGGCACGTTCACACTCGATGGTATGCAGCTTGCGGATTTGGATCATCATTTCATCCTTGAGGAATTGGAGCTGTCGCCAATTCTCCAGCGCATAAACAAGCCTGTTATGCCTCTGCAATCTTCCAAAAGACATACCCCAAAAAGCCCTATTACTTGTGAATATGAATTTCATTTACATAAGTGTCGTGCAATGTGTACGATCCATCTCATCATCCCATTGCAGCAAGCAAGGTCTGTTTGAGCACAAAAGAGGGCTGCAAACATGACTTGACTTTTGCATATCAGACATGTCAAGTTCTTCCTTCTAGTAACATGCTGATACGAACATTTGCATGCCATGCTTTCCAAGATGAAGGAACCTTTACATTTTGCATGCCATGCTTTCCAAGAAGAATGAACCTTTACATTCTGCTGCTTGAGATTCAGAATTGAGGAGGGATTGATGGACACAAACCTTCAAATCCTCCCTGAACTCATAGTGAATGACTAAGTCATCTGGACGTGACGGCCTTGTCATTTTACAGAAGTTGTGGCGATGCCCCCCCTGCAATGGCCTCCCCT
>Ga0209611_10003879_pt1 | contig 25706 bp, 28 predicted proteins | sample S1TSphgellanicum_3_FD_187693 | JGI IMG/M metagenome (GOLD analysis project Ga0209611, IMG submission 187693) | Host-associated microbial communities from peat moss isolated from Minnesota, USA - S1T2_Fc - Sphagnum magellanicum MG (SPAdes) (version 2) | ecosystem: Host-associated > Plants > Peat...
AAAAAAAAAAAAAAAAAAAAGAAAAAATAGAAAGGGAATATTAAAAAGAAGGGGAAAAAAAATGGGGAATAGTTTTATTGGGGTGGGGGAAGCAATGAAGAAGTGGGGACGTAAAAAGTAAATAAAAATCAAAGTTTCATCCAATCAAAAGACCCCAATAAAGTTTTTTAGATTAGTGCATTGATGGGTGTAATTGTTACATTGCAAATGTTGTTGTTTTTAATAACATTAATATATCATGAACACCACCATCACCCATCACTTGCATCAACATAGTCGCTTACATCATCGCTTACATCAGCATTCACCTTGGTAGGTGCACACATGGAAGCCTCTATGGAGGCTTCCTTGAGTTAGGTCCCCAATGGGGTATAATCTAAATTAGTATTTAGTTAAGTTTTAGTTGATTTTTAATTCACTATTAATTAAGAAACTTTTCAAAAAGCTTCCTTAATCAATGTACACACGAAAACTTTTATGGAAAACTTCTTTAAGCTAAATCCCTAATGGGGTATAAATAGTGGTAAGACCTCCCATTACCTTCAATCTATTTAACATTACTTTTGTACATTTCCTTGTCATAACCTTTAGTTTCATATATTATTAAAATAAAGTTTTGTTTGAATTATTTTTTAGCATATACTGTGTTCTTGTTTTGTGTTTTTGTGTTTCTAGTCTTGGATTAAACTTAGGCTTGCATTTCTTATGATTTGTTTTCTTTGTTATGTCCTTGGTTTAGTTTTTGTTCTTGTAGCTTTTTATGTCTGTGACATGATCACAACCCCACACATTGCTTACAAAGCTTCACGTTAAATGATTAATGCAAGAAAAAATAATATTTAGGTTGTGTGTCGTAGTTTCATGTGTTTTCCTTGCATTGTTATTTTGTTATTATTATTATTTTGTTAATTTTGTGTTTATCATGTTTGTGTTGTGTTTGGTGATCCTTTGTTGGTGTTTGGTAGTGGCACACAGATCCACGGAAGTTTGGCACCAAAGCCTACTTACACAAATGTAAGCAAAACTTGTAAATGATGACAAAAATGAATTGTTCATGCAATATTTGTTGGCACAACTAGAAAATGCACTCAACCCCTAGCATGGTGGTTTTTTGTTAGGATGTTGAAGTAATATTGATTGAGAACAAGATGAAAGGCATTTGTGAATCTTGAAAGATTATTTTTCTTCATCACCAATCTATGACAATAAATTTTTTTGCATGATATAGAAGATCAAGTGATTTCTATTTTGCAAAATCATGGATGTTATCTATGATCATGATTCTTATTTTGTGCAACATTGGGACATGCATGGCGCTTGAGCATTTCCGCCATCCAAAAATGCATTACTGCCTTGAAAATGTTGGCATACAGCATTGTAGTAGATGCCACCAATGAATAATAATTTCTATCTAATTAAAAACACTATAATTGAATGGGATAGTCTACCAATGTGTCTATATACTTGTCAATGGTATATATCCAAGGTGATGAATTTTTGTTCAAATGATGCATGAACCAAAAGGTGAGAAGTGACAACATTTTGTGAAATGTCAAAAGAGTGCACGGAAGGATTTGGAACGTTGCTTTAGGGTTTTACAAGCAAGGTTTCAAGTGATTGCAAATCCCACTAGGCAATGGGATAGGGAGGTGATAGTAAATGTTTTGATGGCATATATGGTGTTTCATTACATGATCAATGGTAACAAAGTGATTGAAAATCTGAAGCTAGCTTGGCAAGACCAAAAGATTATATAGTTTAAAAGAGGCCTCATGTTTCATACATTCTTGAATAGCACAAGATGTGATGAAAGATGTTAACAACCATTACAAACTCATAAATGACTTCATTGAAAACCCATGGGCAATGAAAAGCAACAACTTGTTTTGAAATAAATATTTGAATTTTGTTCAAGCCTAAATGCTTCAATGCATGCTTCAATTTACATTCCAATGTATATCGCTATAATTCCAGATATATTGTTTATAGTCTTTTCTACTTTTGTGGTTTTTACAACTTTAAGAAGAGTGATTATGCTAGGAGCAATAGGAGCAAATGTTACATTAAAGTGTGCTCGAAGTTCATAATGTAGCTCCTCACATCTTTGCAACTTGAAATATTCATGTGCATCCTTTGATGAAAGTTGGTTGTCAAGCTTGGTGAACCATGCCACAGTTGGCTACTATTCAAAAATGGCAAAAAATTTCAAATTTCTTCTTTCCATGCTTTTGGTCATGTGTGCTTAAGTGCACAATCTTTCAACATTTTAGCTCTCAACCTCTTTTGCAACTTTCAAACTTTATGGCCTTTTTTATGTAAGTGAATAAAAGTTTGACATATTTTCCAAGTCAAGAATTTCAACTTCAATTATGTTTGTTTGTTCTATGTTTTTTTGCCTTGTGACTGACATGTTGCACATATTCTTTTGCATGTCCACCCACTATAGTGCATCTTTCCAAAATAGCCAATATTGTATCAAGATGAATGATTGTTGTTTTGGGTGTGTGCTTTTGTAAAGCTCCAATGCATCTTGCAATGGGTTCTTAATGGATATCCCAAGTTCATTCAAAGCATCAACAAAACCATGACAACGTGCAAACTTGGAGATGTCATGTTTAATCACCTTCATTTTGTTTTCACGATTCTTCTAAGCTTGTTTGCACATGTTGAAGGTTGTTTTTTATTGTAGTGATGTTACACACTACACCAAAATGTTGTCAATTTTTGTCCACTACAAGTCACATTTTTGCAAAATGTGAAAATATGACTTGCAAAACTCGTAATCTTCTTCAACAACAAAGTTTTTTCCCTTTTTTGACTTTGTATTTGTTGGCCAAAAACTAGAATGCTTGTTGAAAGCAACATGACAAACTCCAAACCTTCCAAAGATGCTTTTACAAAGCTTGACGACACCATCTCTTCTTTCTCTTGATGTTAGAAATGGTCAAATACTGGGTTTCATGAGCTTTTATATCATATATGAAAGTGTCAATGAAAACATAAATTTCTTTTGAAGCTAAGAAACTTTATTCCTGATGGAGTTGTGGGTGGGGCTTAAGTTTTTGGGGTTTTTCCTTCACGGCCCTTATTTGCCATTAGAGAGCCATTTGGTTACCCTTGTGTAGATGCTCAAAATCCCACCCTTTTCCTGGATGTAAGGTGCACCCTTCAAATACATTAGGAAATACCTATGTTCCTGATATATATTTTTATGCTTGTTGAAAAATTTTCCTGGATGTAAAGTGGACCCTCCAAATACACTAGGAAATTTCTATGTTGCTGTAATATATATTTTTATGTTCATTGAAAATTTTGACTCCTTTCGGACCTCATCAAGAGCCTTGTGAGAGAGTTCTAGAAGACTGTTGAGAAATATTACAATTGCAAATTAAGGCATAAAAGTATTAAAGTTTATAAAATGAACTTTGATTGTTGCAAAGACAAGTGTAGGGGGAGAAGAATATGAGGAGGAAAAAAGAGCCGTAGTATGATCCAGAACGGCGACATTGAAGCAAAACCAGCAGCAGTATCAGAAGTAGCAAAGCTGATGCCATTACCTGCATCACTTGTCTCTATCACAACTAGTAAATCTCTCTGAAAAAGTTGCTATTAATATAGTAGCCTCCCACTTAAGTACGCACCCATTTAAGTACGCATCCCTGTTAAGTACGCATTTTATGACAAAATTTTGAGGGATCAACATTTTTCAGTGGAACATATCATGAATCGTCATCTGGCGCAGGTTTTGGTTTTTTTTACGTCTAGCTTTGAGGACGACTGCTCGGACCTTGGCCTGGAACTCTTCAAACGATTTTTTGAGATCGTTGAATGCTTCTTCGGCTTCTGTTTGAACGTTAGAGCAGAGCAGCTGATCCTCAATATCGAGAATTTGCTTATACAAAGATTCAAATCCATGAAATTCAACTCTATCCTGTGACTCAACAATTTGCTCTAGTTGATTAACATCGCTATCTTCATCAAGCCCTGCTTCATTAATCTTCATCGATTCTAACAGCTCTTCGACATCTTCCAACACTACTGCGGCATATTCTTCATTGCTTTCGTCATCAATATGAACAAATTCTTCCAGTTCTAATTGGTTGATCGATAAATTTAAGCTTTCGATGGTTTGGGCTAACTCAGTGGCAATGATGTTATTTTCGCTTTCAGCCCCTGGTTCCGGTTCCAAGTTCATGAGCTCTGCCTTATTGAATGCATTTTTGATAGAGCTTAACGAGACGAAATCCCAGGCTTCTTTTACATAGCTTGCGGCATCCAGTAGGTGCGCTGGATTTCCGTAGGAAACTCATGCTAAACCTCGTCGTAGTCGTTTTCCCAATTCTTTTTTTCGTTGCTTTAACTGCTCGTCAAGCTTGTAGTCGAGGATATCCTTGAGATATAAATATTTGTATCGTTTCTTGAGAGCGGCAATGATTCCCATATCACAAGGTTGTTTCCAGCTGGTACAGTTCGGAAGAAAGAATACTACGTGGATGTTATCGTGTTCGAAGGCGTCAAAGTGTCTCGGCGCATTATCCATCAGTAAGAGAATGGGACGTCCTGTTTGTCTTTTGATTTCTGGAACAAAGACTTCGTTGAACCATTTCCAGTAGGTTTCCACGTCCATCCATGCTTTCGCTTGATTGAAATAAAGAATTGGCCAGTGTCGGTCTTTAATACACGTTGGCTCTTTCGGCTTTCCAATCATTACACAAGGAATTTTATGTGTTCCAGATGCATTGGTGCAAACTATCAGAGAAACACGATCTTTCGCTTTCTTTTTGCCTCTAGTGCTTGAAATGTCTTCGTTTGGCATCAGAATGGAATATTTGGGAAGCAGATGGAACAACAATCCGGTCTCGTCCATGTTGTAGACGTTCTCAGGGTCGTATTGAGCAATGATAGAATATAATTCTTCTAACGCTGATAGTAATTCTGGGTCATTTTTGTCAACCTCAGCTCCTTCTCCATGAAGAAGCATTTTCTGTAGACCTCAGCGTGTCCTAAAACGACTCAGCCATTGCCATGAAGCCTTAAAGTCTGAATCGGAAATGGATAATGTAGAAGCAATACTTTTCGCTTTCGCAATGGTGAGAGATGGCGGTATAGGGAGCTTGGCACGACGCATGTTGTCAATCCAGATGTACAACATATCTTCAAGTTCGGTAAATCGTCCAACTAAAGCTCTGAAGGTCTTCTGCTTAGCTTCTTCAGAGAGTAAAGCAGATCGTTCAAGAATTGAATCTCATTTCTCCTAGACCTTCCGGATAGCACCTTCGTTAACATCGTACTCATGCGCTAGAGCGCGTTTGCTTGGAGGGTTCGTCTTGCTCAGTTTTGAGATGATCTTGCAGCGCTAGGACTCATTCAGGCGCTTGCCGGTCAGTTTCTTCGACATTACAGCGAAACACAGGTGATTTGGGAATGGAGCGTCTAAAGTACGCACTTGGGAATGGAGCATCTAAAGTACGCACTTGGGAATGGAACGTCTAAAGTACGCACCTACCGGTAAAGTACGCACAAAACTCCGAGGTTCAAGTTGCGTACTTAAACGGAAGACTACTGTACCAGAGTCACTTACCGTTATTACATCCATTCCATCTGACTATGTTGCCTTCCCACAACAGGTTTTCATTTTCTTCACCTTGTTTTCTTAGTCAAAGTGCCAATCATCTTGAAATATATGAGTAGCTCCTCTAACTGGCAACTAAATGGACATATTAAAACAGCTTCACTCTTTCTTGACCACAGATGCGTAGGCTGAAGAGAAAGGACCGCAGCAGGAGTGCCACATGTAGAATGGCTGTTGAAAGCCTTGTAATACTGGCCTAACAGTATAAGATCTGGGCTAACAAAGTGGTCATAATTTATAGTTGGCAGCTTAGGTTTTTTTCCTTTTTGAGCCTGCCAAGTCTCTTTCTTAGGACTCAAGTCCTATCAATTGAAATGAAGAGTCGTATGATGGAAAAATTATTCATAATACTGGGCAATGAACAATGTGGTATCCTCACTCTATCTCTCATTGTACTCTTGTAACCTAGATGTATGGAAGTGCATACCCAGCATATTGAGCACAACTCAGCATGATCGTAATGACATATTTGCCCTCATCTCATATAGCTAATCAGCTTCTCTACTTTGCTCTTTCCATTTTTCTGGCGCTGTAGCACATTTATATGTGGGAGTGCCAGGAGCTTTGGGCAACACTGATTATGCAGTCTACAGCTATTCTATCAATCTGTCAGTCCTGCTTTTGAACCTATTTTAATATCCTTAGCGTTGTAGAATTGTCTATCTCAGTTCTAGAACTTCTGTTGGTACATGCTTACAGAGCAAACCTGGCAGGCATGAGGTTTTCCAATTTATGGTGCAGCTCTACACAGGGTGGTTTACCAAGATGCTGTAGAATATGAAGAGGCTGGGTGGTTGAGCCAATACTCCATCAAACCTTGAAACTTTGAAATTGAATTGACATTTTATCTGTTGGGATTGTCAAATTTTTATATTCATAGCTTGGTCCATAAGCACCAAGGTTTAAGCAATTATTACACAAAGACAGGGAAGGAGATCAGAAAACCTGGACTCAAAGATTCCCTACTCCCAAATGTTCTTGCCATTGCTGGGAACAATCACATCCACATTTGTCTCAACCTTCAAGAGAATTCTTGAGAATGTCCAGACCCATCCCCTGAAATCCACTATAAAACACTTTGTCTAGCCCAGAGCAAATAACACCTCTAGACTCAGGATTCCTGGCACAATGGAGCCTTACATTGCAAAGCACTGCAGTTGGTGAGCAAAGGTAGAAGACAAGCTAGTCTGATTACTTGTGTTTCAGAACTGATGTAGACACTCCAAGGGCACCAGTACATGTTGCCATTACTATGGCATGCCTCCACAACAATCTGGTTGTCAAACTACTGCCACAAGCTCCTCCACATGATTTATCAGCACTTTGTTAAATAGTCTCTGATTTCTTGCTCCTTGTAGAAGAGTCTCTCATTTCTTTCCTACCCAAACAAGTTAAGAATAGTCATCAGCCTGGTCAACAATGCATCTTAAATGAGAACTAAGTCTTTACTTTCACTTGCTTCCTCCAAGGAAAAATCTATAACATATTTGTATGACTAGACACATCCAGTCTAATACCTGCATATACATTTATGAAAGATGTACCTGGAGGTTCGTGACAGGCAAGGATTCTCATAAGACTCCACATTACATGCCCAATGCAATACACCTGCCTCCAGGCAATTTACACCACTCCACATCAGATTAAACGCTTACAGTTCCATTCTGAACAGCTAGTCTAGCTAATGCTTTATGGAGCCACTTGTCTTCTTTCATTCTAGTCTGTAGTGTAAGGGTACTACTAGTGAACCCACCCAAGTCTGTCTCCTACATTAAGTCACCATCATTGTGAGAAGCAGGTTGCAAGGACCCAGAAAGTATCAGTTGCACTAGGAAACTTAATTATTGAGGATTATCATGTAATACATCCTCTAGGCCATATACATGCTTCAAAACTATAGCCTTATAATCCACCAACAATTGGCAGATTATAGGAAACTGAGTATGCTCTACAGCGTTTGTGGCCCAACATTTCTCAATGAGTGCATATAAGTTACCAGGACAATACTCCACATCTGGTAAACCAAAGTCTCACTCTGTCACAGATGCTCTGAAGAATATTTCTTAGTGGTATGTCTTTGAAGGGGACTCTCCCAGTGAACACCTCAAAGAATATCATTGCAAAGCTATACACACCTACTAATTTGGTCTTTGTCTCTGTTCTCCTCATCTTCAAATGCCTCAGGTGCACTCCACCAGGTTGTGCCCACCAATGGCATGGTTGTACCCAGAGTCATGCAGCTTAAATTTTGACTGGCAAAAGTCTCAAAGTTCAACTTGCACAGATGACAAGGGATCCATCGTGAGCTCCAGAACATTTACAAGAACATTGGTTGCCTTCAAATCACAGTGCATCACCCCACTCTCATGCAGGTAATTCATAGCCACTGCTATCTGTAGCATTATATTGCTTCCAGCAGTGAAAGCAGGTTTCTTATTCTTCATCATCTGAGCACATAATGCTACAGATAGCAGAGGGCATGAATTATTTGCTCATGAGCTCCAAAATCATGAAAGACTGGCTTTCCTGGACTCTCTAACCTAGTTGCATGACATTTGGGTGTTACAACTTTGAAAAGAAAATTGCATCTTTCTGTTCTGCGTGCTTGTATTCGTGGTTGACTTGAAAAACCTTTGCAGCTGCCATCAATCCAAGCATTTTACACTTTAGCACTGTTATTAATGATCCACCTCCAAGACAATGCTTATAAGAAATTTCCCACATCGATTGAAAGGTTGCTATTGTATTCCATGATTGGAAATCGCTGCCCTCAGTTTCTCTGAAAGATATTTTGCAAGAATAACAAAATCTGAAGTAAAAACAATACCTCTTCAGCCCTCTTTAATGCTAAGAATCTACTGCTATAATGAAGCTTCCAACGCTCCATAAAACACTCAAGTCCCTAAAAGTTTGTAACAACACCTGACTGCCTCTACAGATTAGAAACACCAGCTTTACATTGTATTGATGTTGCAGAATGTGGCATGGATCAAACTCTCTTGAAATTTGTACACTTTGGTTTATCTCTCGCTGACCACCCAATGACAGTCAGTTGCAACAAGGTAATAAAGTCCTTCAATAACAGAAAGCTGCTTACCAGTGGCACTCCTCAGCAGAGGACTATCTACAATTTCTACAAACTCAACACACCTCTCAAGTTCCCTCAGACATTTGCACAAAATGAGCTATTTGTCAACTGTCCCTTCAACCATTCTCTTGACTGGACACTCACTGAATTTACTCAAATTTGTATACCCCTTTCGACAATACATGGGTTGTTTAACAACATGAACATAAATAGCATTCACACTCAACATATCATATATATTGAACGTCAGTACCTCAATCAGCCGTCCAGTTCAAGACCTCCAAGCCAGGTTCTTATTCACCAGCACAACGGCTCACCACCACACATTAGCAACGCAGCCGCCGGATAAGCTTCACGAATCCTCACCTAAGTCACGCTCTCAACACCTTGCAAAAACAGCACCCAACACACCCGTGAAAGCAAGGACAAACAGCAAATGCACAGAACAACACACATCCTTCATATTTTCATAACGTTCCATAACGCCGAAGGCTGACGTCTTATGAAAGACATGCGCTTCGCTACCAATTCTCCGTCCCGCCGAAAGTTGACCTAACGATCATGAAACCCTAAAACTAGTAACCCTAAAACTAACTCGTTCACACGAGAGCATCGGGTAGGCTGTTTCACAGGGATCTTTATTCTGGTGACACCTTGGGGAACATCGTGGGGAACACCTTGAAAACCTGGGGACATCATTGAAAACAGATGGGAACAGACTGGGAACATGATATAAATAAGAGAATTAAAAAATTCCATCCCCACACTAGACTGCCTTCTATTCTGGGAAGTGTGGCTGTGCTTGACTGAATACACACAAACTATAGAGCAGGGTTCCTGTGTAAAATTGGTCTGACTGATGCTCCCCTTGCATCCTTTTGGCTCTTGCACTTGGCTTACTTCCTGAGTAGACCACTACATATCAATGACATTGCAGAGAAATCTCCACAACGCTTTTTAAGGTAACATGAATGCAGTCATAAATAACCTTTGTGAGAGTCGATCACAAATTGTTGGACCATCATTTTCATCATGAATAGCAGTGACAAGCTGCCACAACTACCCACTGACTTCATAAACTTCTGATGTGGGTGAGGAAAGTCCACAAGAATTTGCCCGAAATTTGGGCAAACCATAGTCTTGCGTCCTAAGTTTCGCAACAATCAGACGGTTTCCATGGCTATGCTGTTTCATTGCTTGCGTGCACCGAATGCTTGTGGGTATCGTCATCTTAACATCCTTTCGATTTCAAAAAATTTGAGATTTTCTCCAAATCCTCTGAGGAGTAACAGTTTCCAGATTCAAGATATCCGAGATTTTCTCCACATCTGAGATGTAAAAGTTTCCAGATCCAAGATGTAAGAGTTTGCAAATCTGAGCGTTGAGAGTCTTGTGCAAAGCAGGAAAAGATCTGTTTGCATCTCTCCTCTGCTCCCAAGCACTCTATCTATCTGCATTTCCCCTGCTTGCCTGCTGCCTCCATGACCACTCCAGATCATGCCCCAATTCTAACTACAAAACAGGGTGATTGTCGGATTCTAGTTCCTTTGACCAGCCAAGGACCAGTACCAATTTCTTCTTCTTCTTCCTCCTCATCATCTTCCTCGACATTTTGCTCAGTTTCTTCTTCCTCAGTGGGAGTTGTAAAATCAAAGCTCAAATGCCAAGGTGAATGGTTGTCTCAGCTCCTTGCTGGAGAGGACTTTAGCTAGATCACACCTTTCTCAACCAGGACATTGAGGTGACAAAAAAATGACAAATTATACCACTTCTTGAGATGAATCTTGCACACTGAAGCAAAACCTAGCTAGCAAAATAGAAATTCCAAAACACTTCATCTTCAAATGTCATATTCAGATTAGTCTCACCAACTACATCTATCAGCTAAATACAACATGAGGAAGGATATTTAGCTCATAACATAAGTATAGAGATGACACAGTATAACATAAGTGTCCACAACATAAATCAGTACTATGATGATCCAAATTACTTTCAGATACAGAATTGCCATTATCAACTCCTAGCAAAGGCAATGACAGATGCATTGGAATATCTTCTTCATGGTCTGTATAATTTGGTGTCCCGTCAAAATGACAACCTTCCTCGACAGATTCCATCAGCATTCACAACTCAAGTCTGTGCAAAACACTTAATCCTCTTCTCTGTTGTTGAGTTCATCAAGCATCTTCAACACCTGCATGTTTACATCGAATGTGTGCATCAGAAATGTATGCAGAAAACAGTTGCAAGGGGTTGAGTAAAAATGTCATCATATAGAGATGACACAGTACAACATTTCTACAACACAGCTACACAGTTCATTTCTCATGAGCCTCAACATAGTACTCCAAACACTTCAATGCAAAATGAAGGCTACCCACCATGATTTCATAGCCATATTCAAAGCTTGTGGTTGCCTTGAGAACTGGATATTGCTTCAACACTGCTTGCTTCACTGCTCTTTCATCCTCCAGAATGCATGCTTCACTGGCCTTTATCCTCCAGAATGCATGCTTTGGTGAGCATTTTTATCAAGCACTGCTTATGTAATCCACACCCATTCTATCAATCTGACACTAGTGTTTTTGCAGCTTTTATAATATCTTCAGTGTCGGTAGAATTGTGTGTCTGCCTCCTGGAACTCCTTTTCACATATCCTTACAGAGCAAACCTGGCAGGCATGCAATTTTCAAATTTATGGTGCAGCTCTACACTGGGTGGTCTACCAAGATGCTGAAGAATGTGGAGAGGCTGGGTGGTAGAGCCAAAACTCTATCAAACCTTGGAATTTTGAAGATCAAATTGACATTTTATCTCTGGGGATTGTCAAATTTCAATATTCATAGAATGCTCCATATGGACCAAGGAAGCTTGTCGACCACTTCAAAGACATATTGTGCAAGGAGAGGGAGGAGATCAGGAAACCTGGAGTCTGAGATCCTCTACTCCCAAATGATTTCACATCTGGGGCAAACAACCACCTACACATTCCTCTCATACTTCAGGCAAATTATTCAGAATGTCCAGACCCATACCCTGAAATCCATTACAAAACACTTTCTTAAGCCCACAGCAAATAACAATATAAGATACCTCTAGACTCAGGACTCCTGCCAGATGCTATGGAGTCTTACATTGCTAAGAACTGCAGTTGCTGAGCAAAGGTAGAAGACAAGCCAGCCTGATTTCTCATGTTTCAAACCCAATGTTGCGATTCCAAGGGCACCTGTAGATGTTACCATTTTTTTGGCATGCCTTCACAACAATCTGGTTGCAAAACTATTGCTACAAGCTACTCCACATAGTCAATCAGCATCTTCTTAAATAGTGTCTCAATTCTTGCACCTCGTAAAAGAGTCTCTCATTTCTTTCCTTCCAAAACAAGTTCTACAGAATATTTGTAAGGCCAGATGCATCCAGTCTAAGACCTGCATGTATCTTTGTGAGAGATGTACCTGGAGGTTCATAACAGGCAATTTTTCTCCAATAGATTCCCATAAGACCACATATTACATGTCAAATGCAACACACAGGCCACTTGGCTACTTACACCACACCACATCAGATTAAATGCCTACAGTCCCATTCTGAACACCTGGTCTAGCTTATGCTCTATAGGGCCACTTGTCTTCTTTCAATGTAGTCTGTAGTGTAAGTGTACTACTAGTGAAGCCACCTAAGTTTGTCTCCTACATCAAGTCACCACCATTGTCAGATGCAGCATCTTGCAAGGCCCTGGAAGGTATTAGTTGCACCCAGGATACTCTATTGTTGAGGATAATCAGGTGGTACATCCTCTCCACCACAGGGATGCTTCACAACAATAGCCTTGTAAGCCACCAACAGTTGGCAGATTATATGAAACTGAGGATCATCTACAGCATTTGCAGCCCAACATTTCTCAATGAGCACAGAAAAGTTACAAGGACATTATTCCACATCTGGAAACCCCAGTCTCACTCTGTCACAAATGCTCTGAAGAACATTTGTTGGGACCTTCACATTGAGTATCACAAAGAAAATAATTTCAAGCTATACACACCTGATGATTTTGTGTCCTTGTCTCTGTTTTCCTCCTCTTCAAATACCTCAGGTGCCCTCCACTGGGTTTGTACCCACCAATGGTATGGTTGTACCCAAAACTGTGCGGCTTCAATTTTGACAGGCAACAGTGTTGGAGTTTAACTTGCACAGATGACAAGGAAATGTATGCATCCTGATTCTCCACAATATTTAGAACACCATTACTCACCTTCGAGTCACAGTGCATCACCCCACTCTCATACAGGTAATTCACAGCCAATGCTATCTGTAGCATTATATAAATAGCTTCCAGAAGTAGAAGAGCAGGTACTTGGCCAAAATTCTTCTTTTTCATCAGCTAAGTATCTAATGCTACAGATAGCAGAGGCCATGGATTACTTGCTCATGAGCTCCGAAACAATGACAGGCTGCCTTTGCCATCACTCCAAGGACTTACAGTTGAGTGCAGTTCTGAATGATCCACCTCCAAGACAATGCTATAAAAAAAATCCCACAATCAATTGGAAAGTCTATCATGTATGGATGTCCATCATTGGAAATCTCTGCCTTCAGATTTTCTGACTGATGTTTTTCAAGCTTTGCAAATTTTGAGGTAAAAATTATACTTCTGTACTCTTTCATCCTAAGAATCAAGCTATAAAAGTCACTTCTAGATGCTTCTTCAACACTTGAATCCAATGAAACCAAGGACAGACCATCTATCATGTTTGTCTTTATCCAGGAACCCAACATGTTGACAATGCAGGAAACTCCCTCAGGTGGAGTAGGAAAGATGAGAATTGGAAGAGGGGATAACTGACATCCACCATAACTTCTGGGTCCACAGTGTCACCAACAGCTGGCCACACAACATGATATGCCTCAATTCCATGAGCTGTTTCGGAAGGAAGATCCACAGAATCACTCTCACTAAATACATACTTGTCAAGGTTTTCGAAGCAGGCTGAGAAATTGTTGGCAAGGAATGTGCACAATGATTTGTTAAACTTGACCGTTCCCCAATACAAACTCAATTTGTCCTCACCATATCTTGACCTTCATTATATATATCCCTCAGAGACAAGATATTGGAACATGATCCTTAAGCACAGACAAGCAAATCTCCCTTCTATACAAACCATCTGCAACTAGATCGAATCCAGACATGCTAGCAGCTGCTGTAAGAAGAGGTACCAGTGAGGGACTGCTATTCTGAGGCTTCCAAAACCCCCACAAGACACTCAAGTCCCTCTCTAACGAAAGAGTCTGCTTTCACTTTGTAACAACAACTAGCTGCCCCTACAGATTAGAAACCACTCATGCAGCATCAGCTTTGCATTGTATTGATATTATAAAATGTGGCATGGATCAGCCTCTCTTGAAATTGTTGACTTTGGTTTATTGCTCACTGACCGCCCAATGAGAGTAACTTCCAACTTTTTAATAAAGTCCTTCAACAACAGATAGCTGCTTGCCAATGAAACTCCTCAACAGGGGACGATCTGAAATTTCTAGAGATACGACACATTTCTCAATTTTCCTCAGACACTTGCACAAAATGAGCTATTCTTCACTGTTCCTTCACCCATTCTCTTGACTGAACACTCACTGAATTAACTCAACTTCTTATCCACCTTTCAACAATGCATGGGTTGTTTCACAGCATGAACATAAATAACATTGGCACCAAAACACGTCATTCGAATTGAACCTCAATACTCTTGAAATGAGACTGATCTTCACGTCACATTTGGCAGGCACAATCTCGCCTACACACTTTGAAGATTACACATCACTTAACAACCCACATAAATTACACTCTGTTTGGGTTGATACTGTGCATCCCATTTTAATAGACTCAGACCTAAACCGCGTTTGTTTCATAGACAAAGACCTGTTTCTCGGAAATTGTGCTGCAGCATAGTTCACAACAGACATAAAGTTGATTCTTCTTAACATCACCAAACTTGCTCACAGCACTTTAAGAAACAGAACATGACAACACTGATCATTTCCCACATGACCAGAACTTGATTACAGTTCTCATCCTCGCCTTAAACCTGACCTCTTCATCATATCCATGCCTCATTCCTTTTTATTATTACTTGCTTTTGCAGATAAAGAGAGAATTCGCGTAGCAGAATGAAAAGAGTTCCAATTCACCTACACTGTATGCTACTCAGCCGTGACACATCCCATAAAACCAATGGTTTTGAAAAGAAATATAGAACCTGTCTCCCTCAATCAGCCCTCCCCTTAAAGACCTCCAAGTCGGCTTTTTATTCAGCAGCACAACGGTTCACCGCCACACGTCAGCAACTCAGAAGAGGGATAAGCTGCACGCATCCTCAACGAAACGCTGCGCTCAGAGCTTGCCAAAAAACACCAAACAAATCTGGAAAACAAAAGTAACAAACACAGCACGTGGACACAATATGTAACACATCCTTCATCTTCTCATCGCATCCCGCTCCATCAGCCGAAGGAAGGTGCTACCACCCTGAGAAAGACGACAATCATTTTGGGACCTTTCCGCAGTCCTGCAGAAACCTAACCTAACATTCAGGTAACCCTAAAACTTAACTCGTTCACACGATAGGATCAGATAGGCCATTTCACACGGTTCTCCTTTCTTCTCAAACTTCCTGTGGAGTGCACATACCGACGTGGACTACACAGACACGGAACCCATTTTAGGGTTTCTCCGATTTACGTACCATTTTAGGGTTTTTTCTAGGTGGGACAGTCGGCCCTGAAACCGCTTACATTCTGAAACAAGCCTAGAAAATCCCATTCCGTGGCCTATTCAATAGTACTTTACGCTGTGGTTGGTTTTGTCATTAATTAATCTTTAAAATAGTGAAACGATTTTTTTTTGAAAAATACGAAGTTGAGGTGTTGAAAACCATCATAATTATCACAAGCTACAATCTGAAACTTTTCACTCCTCGTAGGGGGATATCATACTAACTCATGAAGAAATAATAATTTCAAAATACTACGCCTTGAAAATCCCATTATCGGGCCCTTTCAATAGTATTTTACCCTATGGTTGGTTTTGTCATTAATTAATCTTTAAAATAGTGAACCCATTCTTTTAAGAAAAATATGCAGTTGAGGTGTTGAAAACTATCCTAATTATTGTAGGATACAATATGAATAATTTCACTCCTCATATGAGGATATCATACTAGTTCATGAAGAAATAATAATTTCAAGATTATAAAAATGATTTGTTGATGTGGAAACTGACTTTAGACTATAATATGCTTAGAGGCGGTGACCCCTAGTCATTTCCTTTTTCAATTTCTTTTCATGTAACTTGAGTGACGATGGTATCAAAATAGGCTACCTATTATTAATGAAAAAATGGGGGAAATTTTTGAGTTCATTGAATACCAATTCAAACATCCTTTTCTAATCAAAAAATTGCAGAATATTAAAAATTTGCAATATAAAAACCAGAAGAACAATGATTTTTAGCACCCTTTTTCATTTCTAAATTCACAACAATGCAAAATTTTGCATGAAAAAAATAATCATTCTAAATCTAACCACTGTTGCATTTGTGTAATTTTGGTATATGGATTAATATTGGTCTTTTACTGAAGTTTTTAAGTGGCTTTCTTTCTTTCTACAAAGCTATTTTTCCTACGGTCAATGACCTTTGGGTGTCAAAACTCAGAAAGGTAGATGTTCCTTGTGTTAGTAGATGGTGAATGCCTCTACAGGAGTAGTGGACATAATAAAAACAACTTAATATTTCAAGATCAGAACTTGATAAAGCTTCTCCACAACTCCTGTTATAGTCTTTTGATTTCTCAACTCTATACACTAAATTAGACCGAATGGATCTGAAAGCTCATATAAAAGTTCTGATCAATAAAGTGTTTCATTGGATGTTGAAGCTATTATTTTAAGTTTTCGTTGCTTCAAAGAACTGCTTCGAATTTTAGGATTTTGTGCTGAAAAATAAAGAAGAGATCACTTTTTTTGAAAATCTATGTAGCTTTAAAGTTGCAGAGGCTTCAGATTTGATCTCTAGGTTGGATTTCTTGCTAGATAATTTGTTTCTTTGTTTTGGTCATTGTACTTATAGACAGTGTAGGACTGGTATCCCCATGGGTACTAATTGTGCAATCTATTTGGCTCATTTCTATCTCTTTTCTTATGAGTTTGATTTCCTAATGTGTCTCTTTAAGAATAACGCATGTCGTGCTGTGCTTCATAGATTGTACCTTGTTTGTAGGATTGTGGATGATCTTTTTGTTGTTGATTTTCCAGACTTCGAGAATTTTATGTACTTAGACAAAGACTCTTTTGATGGTGGCATATACCCAAAAATATCTTGTGAGTTGAAGTATACTTCTAAAAGCTTCTCTCGTAACTTCTTGGATCTAGCTATGAAACAAAGGTATATCCTGTGATATCTTTGACAAATGTTGTCAACCAGAGTATGCCACTGTTGAAATGATTTTCATGCCTTCTCCATTCCAATATCTCAATTACTGCTAAGTGGGGAGTTATCAATAGTCAATTTTACAGGTTTCTGAGGCTTTGTGGTTGTAAAAAGTTCTTTGTCTCTCAGATGGTCAGTCTTATCGTTCTCCTGAAAAATGAAGGCTACCCTGTAAAGATTCTGTTAGAGAGGACTAGAGGGTTGCTTTATTCCTTTAGAGGAATGAAGGAAAATTCCTTTTTGGAATTTCAGCATTTGGGGTATTGGACTATTTCGAATGATTTTGTATCAAGTCTTGTGAGTGGGGAACTTCTCATAAGCTCAATTGGTCTTTGTTCTTCCCTCCTGTCCTTGTCTGTGGGTTTTGTCTATCCTGTTCTGTTTTTCTGTTTTTTTGGAACTCCTTGTGGTGTTGCTTGTCGCTAGTCAGTAGCATGGCTGAGTCTTCCCTTTGCTTCTGGAGTTGCTTCCGGATTTGCGGCAGAAACTTGGTATGCAGGTTAGTGTTTTCACTGGTCTTTACCCACTGTTGGGAGCTGATGAAGTCAGTGGGAAAGTTGTGAAAGTGAAGTCACTATCATACATGCTAATATTCATGGTCCTTGAACAGGTGTGAGACCAGCACTGTTGTTCATACTGCCTTAGTGTTTTATTTTGTTCTTTGGTCCTTTGTTTTCTGTTTTTTCTTCCCTTCTTTGGATTCTCTGTGGATTGTTGAAGAAGTGTTAGCCTTGCTTTGCTTATTCTGAATCATGAGAATGGAGATTTCTGAATTCTTATGAGAGATATATCCTGAGTACTGAGAGGACAAATGTGCTGGGGACAAGAAATTCAATTCCTCCAAAAGCACAAACTGGAAGAAGGCTCTTGAAAGTATGTAGAGTGCAGAATTGGCTTCTGACTAGGGGAATATCTGGTCACCACCTAACCATAGAGGACTGTGATGCCAAACTACTTTGCCCAACGTTCTCATTGGCAGTAGTGCAGCACAAATGATGCACAACTCCTCAACACCAGTGTATTGACACAGGTTTTGCCTCTTTTCTTATTTCGATTACTCATCACTTTCTCTCCATTGCCCTCTCCATTATTCTTCCTCTATAGTAGATACACAGGTTGTGCAAGTGCCAATGGCTTTGGCAAGCATTTTGATTGAGCACTGTTTATGCAGTGTGCACCCACTCTATCACCGTGACATTAGTGCATCTGTAGCTCTTCTTCATGTGTTTGGTGTTGGTAGGATTGTTTGTCTGAGTTCAGCAATTTCCCTTGGTATATCCTTACCAAGCAAACCTTGGCAGGCAGAAGACTTTCCAATTTATGGCTCAGCTCTACAGAGCAGTTTACCAAGATGCTGAAGCTGACTGATGAGATGAACAGACTTGCTGGGTGCAGTAGCACGCCCGTAGCGCATACATGTGTCTCAAGTGCAATGTAGTGTCGATGTGTTGTGGGTGTGTTGTTGATGCAGTTAGATGTAAGTGCACCTAGGCTAAACATACTGCCTGCTTGGACACATGTCATCAGCAAAGTCTTCCATTTGACAACTGAATTATGCAATACAATCTTGAATCAGGGACATCCATGTCATGTCCTCACACCGGCAGGCATTGCAACATTTCTGAGTTGCAACACTTGTGAGAACTACAGATCCCAACTTCAATCCTGATGCTACAAAAATCAGCAATCAGGACTGATGGTTAGTAGTAGTACTACTTGCACCTGTGCTTTGCCATACTTTTTTTTGTTGCATTGTGGCAACAAAAAAATGATAAATTATACCACGTCTTCAGATGAAGAATCTTGTACACTGAAATGAAACCTAGCTAGCAAAATAGAAATTTGAAACCATTTCATTATCAAATGTGATGTTATTAGTCCTCAAATTAGACTCATGAACTTCATCTATGAGCCAAAAACTCATCCACATGTCTGCCACATAAGTCAGTGCTACTATTATCCACACTATTTTCAGAAACAGCATTGCCACTATCTACTCCTAGCAAAGGCAGTGTTACATACATTTGAATATCTTCTTCACAGTCTCTATAATATGACACCCCATCAGAATGGCAACCCTCCTCAACAGATTCCATCATCATTCACAACTCATGTCTGTGCAAAACACTTAAATCCTCCTCTGTGTCACTGAATTCATCAAGCATCTTCAGTACCTGCATGTTTACATCAAACATATGCATGAGAAATGTCTGCAAAAGACACTTGCAGTGGGGTTGAGTAAAATCTCATTATGTAGAGATCAGACCCTAGAAATGGTGCAATTTACCTTATACAAAAGATTTTAGGAATCACATTTTTGCAATTATGGGTTGTGCATATGCAAGGAGAAGGGTTTACAAGGATTGTAATGCATGAGATCTAAATTTTCCCACTCTAGATAAGCTTTTTTTGGGAAAAAACTAACCTCACTAATTTTAGGTCGCTGTTGTGAAGACTCTTGCACACATAAGGCACCAGCTGAGATCATCACTTGCATTTGAGAAACATTGTATGTGCTGCCCAACCGTGGATCCACCAGCTCATTCAGGTTCCTCTCATCCAACAATGGCCTTGCCTGTTGAAGAGTTGAGAAGGTGATGTTAATACTTTGACAAAAGAACATGCTAATCCATAAAAGTATTCACTTCATCAGGTACTATAGTAACTGTGGCCCAACCTGTCGAAGAGACAAGATGAGACATTAATACTTGACAAACAAACATGCTAATGGATAACAGTCTTCACTTGATCAAGTACTATTGTAACTGTGTTTTCAGTAAAATAGACGTATTAAGTTTAAAATCAACTGCACCCAAATGAATTTGCTGTATAGCAAGAAATCCAGGATATAAAACTAACTGATAAATGAGAGAATGATAAACATCATCCTTGGCATGTATATAATGTTTGATGTGTTCACATTATGAAACAGCAGCACATACCCAAGTTGTTAGACATTGTTCCCGTTGTGGCCTTGTTCTATCTATTGCTTTACAGCCAGTGATCAGCTGCAGAAGAACCACTCCAAACGAGTAGACATCTGTCTTGTCATTCGCACTCCCACAAATGTAGTACTCTGGATCTATATACCTTTGAACACACAAAGCAAGAACATGAATACAGTCATCTACCAAACTTTCTTCATTTCTTTAAAACAGATGGATGATATAACCTGTAACGACATGACTCCAATAAACACTGGTTCATGTCCTTTTATACTTTGCTTGACTTGGGCCATTAGAAATTCCAATGTTATGAATAGGAGGAGCACAAGGAGAATTACCCCAGTGTGCCAACAAAGTCCACTGGGTCCATTGGACTTTTGGCATCCCATGTTGCAAGCATAAAACCTGACAACTGCAATCCACAAACCACAATTTACTGCTCCTTTTAGCACAACTGTGTCACAGTCTGACAATAGCGTCAACAGACTATAAAAAGCCATGACTCAGAAGAAAATTTTGTACTGTCAACCTCTTCAGACTTCTGATGATGAGCAGTTTCTGAGGAGGATCACAGACAGCCCATGTCAATTGGCTCCTTGAATGCCAGTCCTAGTTTCAGGTATCAAATGTAGGAAGAACCTGAGGTCGGAAGTCATGGGATAGAAGTATGTTGGAGGACCTGACATCCCTATGAATTACAGATCGAGGACTTCCATTGTGGAGATACTCCAATGCTTTGCATATGCCTACTGCTACCTTGTAGCGCACTTCCCATCCCAACACATTCTCCTCTCCTGCACATGAATGGGGACAACAGAATCATGTGTCAGAAGCTATCCAGATATCATTTGTCTGGCTATAGCATACACTTCAACCATCATAACAAATAGATTAGCTCTTTGAAGATTCTCCAACAAGTAAAGGATTTCTGTGTCTGGTTCCTGTACCATGAAGGTGATCCCACAAAGTTCGCTGATGTAAGAAATCATAGACAAGGATCAATCGTGTATTTTCAACACAGTAGCCAATAAGTGAAACAATATTGGCATGTGACACACAACTGTTGATCTCCAAACCCCCATTGAGAAGAAACTCCTGACTTTCTGAGCCTTTGGGACACTCAATAGCCAAGAGTCTTCCATCTTGTAGCTCACCCCTGTACACTTCACTGGAATGATCTTCCCCCACCAAATTTCCTGCATTCCCAACACAAAAAACCTTTGAATGCTACACTCCTTAGTAGTCTGCCTTGAATGCAAAGCAGAGACTACATTGCCCTTGTCAGACCACCCTGCTGTTTGAAACAAGGGCTACCCAATAAGAATTCAACAACTTAACAAGGAACCCATAGTATTCTCCCTGATGATTATGGAACGTACTAGGAGAAAAACTGCCTGTGGCGGTGTCAAGCTCGTTGAAAGAGAATCTTCTGGGAGAGGGTCGATAAACAAAAATGCTTTGCACTTGCTGCAGCACTGCCAGATTTCTAGATGTTAAACCATCTGTTGGTGCATGTAAGACCGAACCAAGTTCATCATGCTTCGCTCATTTTTCTAATTAGTTGCAACCAAAGCCTGATCTTGTGGAGTTTATTTCATTCATACATGAAGTTGCTGAATTACGAGCACGGTGCTTGATGTATGTAGCATCAGCTACATACACAGGCCTGGAGTTCCCTCCTGTACTTAAACCATCCTCTCCATCGCTGTCTTTGCATAGCATCTTCAACACCTGCATGCTTACCACACATTGCACACACATGCATCAGAAACACATGCAATAACAGTGCAAGAGGGGTTGAGCAAAACTGTCATCATTCAGAGATGAGAGGAGATACAAATGGTGTAGATTCTCTTGTACAAAAGATCTCTTGAATCAGGTTTTTTCAATTACTGCTTTTGGATATGCAACGGCAAGGGGTTGAAAGGATTTTGATGCATAAGTCTAAATTTTCCTACTGTAGATGAACTTGCTTTGGGAAAGAACAGACTTGACTAATTTGAGGTCGGTGTTGTGAAGACCCTTGCACACATAATGCTGCTGCTGCAATCATTGCTTGCATTTGACAACCATTGTATGTGCTGCCCAACCGCAGATCCACAAGCTTATCCAGGTTCCTCTCATCCAACAGTGGCCTTGCCTGTTGAAGAGTTGAGAAGGTGATGTTAATACTTTGACAAAAGAATGTGCTAATTGATAAAAGTATTCACTTCATCGAGTGCTATTGGTCCTGTGTTTTCAGTAAAACATAGACACACTACACTAGAAATGAGCTGCACAAGGATGGATCACCTACATAGCAAGAAATCTAGGAGCATGGTTACGAACATCTTTGGCACACATATCATGTTTGATGCATTTGCAGATGAAACAGCAACACATACCCAAGTGCCTAATAATTCTTCCCCTTGGGGCCTTGTTCTATCTATCGCTTTACGGCCAGTAATCAGCTGAAGAAGAACCACTCCAAACGAATAGACATCTGTCTTGTCATTCACTCTTTCCCATAGAGCGTACTCTGGATCTAAATACCTTTGAACATACAAAGCAGGAATATGAATTCAGTAATCTGCCAAAGTTTCTTCATTCTCTGTAAAGAGATGGACAATGCAACTACATGACTTCATTGAACCCTAGTTTATAGCTTTTGATACTTTGGCTAACTTGGGAATTAGACAAATTTCCTGTGTTACCAATGGGGGCAAGAGAATTATTACCCAAGTGTGCCAACTACAACATTGCAGTCTATGTACATTGGCCTTTTGGGAGCCCATTTTGCAATCCCAAAACTTGCCAACTGCAATCCACAGCAAAACAATTCACTGCTCCGTTGATCATAACAGTGTAACAATCTGAAACTAGTGTCAACAGACCATTAAAAGCCATGACTCAGAAGAGCATTCATCGTTGCCAGCATCTTTAGACTCCTGATGATGAGCAATTCTTGAGTAACATCACACACGGCTCATGAAAATTCAGCTCCATTCTTAGTTTTGGTTATCAAATGTAGGAATAACCTGAGGTTGGAAGTCATGGGACAGAAAGAAGTTGGAGGGCTTGACATTCATATGGATTACAGGCCGAGGACTTCCATCATGAAGATACACCAGTGCTTTACATATGCCTACTGCTATCTTGTATCGATCTTCCCATTCTAACACCTCCTCTCCTGCACATGAGTGGAAAGAAAAAAATCATCTGTCAAAAGGTACAGATATCAATTGTGTGGTTGTAGCATACACTTAACGACTACCTTTAAGCTCTTTGAAAATTGTTCCAGGAGATGGGAAGAATTTTTGCATCAGGTTCTTGTACCAGGAAGGTGATCATCCAAAGTTCCTTCAGGCAAGAAATCGTAGACAAGTATCAGATGTGCTTCTCCAACACAATAACCAATAAGTGACACAATATTGGCATGTGATAGGCAAGTGTTTATCTCAATTTCAGTTAAAAAACGCTCCTCTTTGGTTGGCTCCTCTTGATTCAGGCACATAATAGCCACAGGTCTTCCATCTTGCAGCTCACCCCGATAGAGTTCACCCGAATCTACTCTTCTCACCCAATTTCCTTCATTCCCAACAAAAGATGCCACACAATGTTACACTCCTGACCAGTCTGCCTTCTGTGCAAAGCAGGGACAAGGTCACCCAAGTCAAACTAGCAGTCAAAGTATGTGGAGGGTGTTAAACAGGGGTTTATCCAACAAGAATTCAACAATTCGACAAGGAACTCATATGATTTTGCTTAATGGCTCTTGAACTTACTAGGAGAAAAACCGGTGGTGGCGGCCTTCAGCTCCTCAAAAGAGAATTTGGAATATGGTCGATCAACACAAAGGCTTTGCACTTGCTGCAGCAGTGACAGATTTCTAGATGTCAAACCTTCTGTGAATGCATGTAAAACCCTAGCCTTGTAATCCACCAACAGTCGGCAGATTATAGGAAGCTGGGGACGCTCTACAGCATTTGTAGCCCAACATTTCTCAATAAGTGCAGAAAGGTAATGGGGACAGTAGTCCACATCTGGTAACTGAGGCCTCACTCCGTCACGAATGCTCTGAAGAAGAGTTCCGAGTGGTTTGTCTTTGAATGGGACATCCCCAGTGAGGACCTCAAAGCAAAGCATTGAGAAACTGTACACATCCGCCGATTTTGTGTACTTCTCTCTGTTTTCCTCCACTTCAAATACTTCCGGTGCCCTCCACCGGGTTGCACCCACCATCGGTGTGGTGTACCCAGAGTCGTGCAGCTTCAGTTTTGACTCGCCAAAGTCTGTGAGTTTAACTTGCACAGATGACGACGAAAGTTGTCCATCTGGACCCTCCAGAACATTGATAAGAACATTGTTCGCCTTCAGATCACGGTGCATCACCCCATTCTCATGCAGGTAATTCATTGCCTCTGCAATCTGTATCAATATGTTCATAGCTACCAGCAGTGGAAGAGGAGGTCCTTCACCAGCATTCTTCTTCTTTTCATCTAAGTATCTCCGTAGGTCCGTTCTCATGAGCTCCGAAATAATGACGGGCTGATTTTGCTTGACTCCATAGCCTATGAATTGAACCACATTTTGGTGTCGCAACTTGGAAGACAGATGTGCTTCTTTCTCAGCTGCCTCCTTGTTCATGCAGTTCGTCTTCCAAACCTTAGCAGCTGCCATCACTCCAAGGAACGTACACTTGTACACGGTTCCAAATGACCCCTCTCCAAGACGATCCATGTAAGAAATTTCAACATCAGGTGGAAAACCTATGGTGTATGGATGTTCATGATTGGAAATCTCTGCCTCCAGTTTTTCTGAAAGGTGTTTTGCAAGCTTTGCAAATTTTGAGGTAAAAATTACACCTCTTTTGTACTCTTTCATGCTCCGTATCAAGCTATGAATGTCTCTTCTAGAGGCGTCTTTGACGGCTGATTCCAGGAAACCAAGGCAGGACGATACATGATGTTTGTCTTCATCTGTACCAACACGTCGACACATTCAAGAAACTCTCTCAGGTGGAGGATGACCTTTTTCTCGAGCGATGCGGAATCAGAAGAGGAGATCACTGACGTCCAGCAATCTTTCTTAGTCCATTGTGTTACTAACAGCTGGCCACACGACATGATACGCCTCAATTCCACAAGAGCTGTTTTGCAAGGAAGATCTATCGAATCACCCTCACAGAATATATTCCTCTCAAGCTCCTCGAGGGAGGCCGTGTATTTGTCGGTAAGGAGTCTGCACAACGATTTGTTAAACTTGACGTCTCCAAATAGCGAAGTTCTTAAAGTCCTCTCCACAGCTTGACATTCCTTGTACAGATCCCTCAGGGATGCCATAGTGAAACAGAGCGCGAAAATGAACCGTGACAAGAGAACGAAGACGTGAACTGGATCAAGAACACAACAGCTCGAGCACAGACGATCAATATGCAAAGGATTTAGAATAACACGGTTCTATTTTATGTTGGTCATCCACACCAAGCCGGGAACGGTCTATGTGACCTCACCCGTCCCAGCCGAAACTCGGGACCCTCGGGCTTATCTGTGGACTGTCGACAGAGAAATCTTTGAC
>Ga0209611_10003880_pt1 | contig 25700 bp, 21 predicted proteins | sample S1TSphgellanicum_3_FD_187693 | JGI IMG/M metagenome (GOLD analysis project Ga0209611, IMG submission 187693) | Host-associated microbial communities from peat moss isolated from Minnesota, USA - S1T2_Fc - Sphagnum magellanicum MG (SPAdes) (version 2) | ecosystem: Host-associated > Plants > Peat...
TCAATGCGAAACGGCGTGCGCATCGACCCATCAGAATGTCTCGCGCCTCGACCGGCGCGCCGGTCCGACGTTTCAATCGTTGCACCTGCCGACCTCCTGCCGGCACTGCGAACATCCGCATTGCATGAGCGACTGCCCCGCCGATGCCATCCACAAACTGCCGAACGGCGAGGTATCGATCGCCGACAGCTGCATCGGGTGCGGTAATTGCGAGGAAAACTGTCCGTACGGCGTCATACAAATGGCCGAGGTTCCCGTGAGCACGGGGTTCATGGATCGACTGCTGCGCCGGCCGGTACCGGAGCCCGTCAAGACTGCGGTGAAGTGCGATATGTGCGTCGACATGAAAGCCGGGCCCGCCTGCGTGAACGCCTGCCCCACGGGCGCCGCCATCCGCATTCACGCCGAGGATGTGGTGCGGCTGGCCGAGAAGCGCGTCGCGTCCGCGTAACCCTTCGCGCCTTTCACCGATGCATCAGTCGTTCTTGAATTTCCAGCGCTGTCGTTATGCGCTGTACGCGGTTCTATTGGGCGCGGCCTGCGTGGCGGCGTATGTGGTCGACTCCTGGCGCGAGCCGCCCGCGGGCGACACCGTGCTCGGCTACACGCTGGGCTGCATCGCGGCCGCGCTGGTGCTGTTTCTGATGGCCTACGGAGTCCGGCGCCGCACCTTTCATGCACGGGCCGGCGCCACCAAACGCTGGCTGTCGATGCACGTGTATTGGGGAGTGTGCGTACTGCTCGTGGCGACGCTGCATTCCGGGCTGCAATTCGGTTACAACGTTCATACTCTGGCCTACGGCTTGCTGTGCGGCGTCGTGCTGAGCGGCTGCTGGGGCGTGTATGCCTACCTGCGTTATCCGGCGTTGATCGCCCGCGAACGCGGCGCCGTGTCGCGCGAGGAATTGCTGGCGCGGCTCGCCGAGGTCGACCGCCAGGCCCTGCAGTCCGCGGCCGCGCTCAACATGGAAGTGCGCGATCTGATCGCCGATGCCATCCATCGCACGCGCTTGGGCGGCAGCGCATGGGCACAGCTGCGTGGCCGCGACGAATCGATGCTGCTGTTGGTGCCGGTTCGCGAACCGGGGTACTCGCGCCTTGTCGGCAATCGCGGGCAGCAGGCGCTGATCGCCGAGCTGGCGAAGCACCAGGCGTCGACTCAGGACCGCGACGCGCAGCAGACCTTGCACCGATTGCTGCAAATCAGCGGCGATAAGGCGGTGATGCTGCGGCGCTTGCAGCGCGACGTGCAAATGCAGGGCTTGCTGCAGTGCTGGCTGTATGTGCACGTGCCCTTGAGTTTCGGGATGCTCGCGGCGCTCGCCGTCCACATATTCTCCGTGTTCTATTACCGGTAGCCGTGATGCGCGTGGTGCTCCGCACAGTTCGCGTCCGGCGCGCGGCAGGCCAGCCTCGCCGTCGTCAGGCGGTCTTCGAGGTCGCCGCCGTCACCATCGGGCGCGGCGCCGATCAACTGATCCAGATCCCCGATGCGCGCTTGCGGCTCGCGCACGCCGTGATCGAGCAGCGCGATGGGACACTATCGCTGCGGGCGATGACCGACCAACCCATCGCCGTCAACGGACAGCCACGACAGCGCGTGGCGCTGCTGCGCGGCGACGTACTCGCGTTCGCCGACGCTCGCTTGCGTGTCGAGGATATCCGCGCGGACGGTGTGGTGGTGCTGCGGCTCGACTTGCCGGCCGAGGCCGATGCCACCCTCCCCACGGATGCCCGCTCTCTGAAGGAGGCCGGTGTGCGCGCGGCACCGGCGTCGTGGGCTCTTTCTTTGAGCGTGCTGGCGCTCACCTTGCTCTGGCCGCTCTTGACTTCGCTGCACACGCCACTGCGCGCGCAGTTGCGCGATGCCCCGCTGGTGCCGAGCGATGCGCTCTGGCAACCGGGTTCCTTGCACACCGCGCATCGATCCATCGGCGGCGATTGCAACGCCTGCCATGGGTCGGCCTTCGACCGCGTCGCCGATCGCGCCTGCGTCGGCTGTCATCCGGGCACGCAACATCATGTGCCGCACGGGTCGCCGGCGCGCGCGCGTTTCGCGAGCATGCGCTGCGCGGACTGCCACGTCGAGCATGCCACCCCGAGCCGATTGGTCGACTTGGGCGGAACCTCCTGCATCGCCTGCCACGCGAACTTGCGCAAATTCGACCCTCAGACTTCGCTGCAAGACGTCACGGATTTCGGCGGCGGGCACCCGGATTTTACCCTGGCCATGCTCGAGCCTGAGGCCAAGACCAATGCCGGGTCCGATGCCGGGTCCAGTTCCAGCGCTGGCTCCGGCTCGCGCGTCACCGAGACTGTCTGGCGCACGCAGATGATTCCCGCCGGCTTTCGGCCCAAGCCCGAAGAGCATTCCAATTTGAAATTTTCGCACCAGGTGCATTTGGACGCACATGGCGTGAAATCGCCCGACGGCGACCGGGTGCTCGTGTGCGGCGATTGTCATCGGAGCGATGCCGGCGGCCGCAATATGCTGCCGATTCGCATGGAGCAACACTGCGCCCGCTGTCATTCGCTGCAGTTTGACGAGAACGACGCGACCACGGCCGTCCCGCATGGCTCCGTCAAATTGATGTTCACCGCGCTCGAAGAGCACTTCAGCCGGATGTTTCTCCAGAACGGCTCGGGCACAGCGCGGGCGTCCGACCGCCGGCGGCCCGGCGGCGAACAGGCCGTCATGACCCAGGAAGAACAGCGGCGCGCGCTCGAGTGGACCACCCGCCAAGCGCTGCAGGCCGCGCACGAACTCCTCGAGAAACGCGTGTGCGTCGAATGTCATACCGTCGATGCGGCGCCCGGCGCCACCGGATTCGAGCGCTGGCGGGTCGAACCGGTCAAGCTCGCCTCCTCGTGGATGCCGCGAGCGCAGTTCAATCACGCGGCGCATCGCAGTTCCACCTGCGTCACCTGCCACGCTGGAGCCGACACCTCGCGCAGCAGCAGCGATGTATTGATGCCCCAGATCGAGCAATGTCAGACCTGTCACGGCGGCAGCCACGACGTGAAGCGGCTCGCCTCGGATTGCACCATGTGCCATCGGCTACATTTGCCGGGTCGCGGAGACCTTGTTGAGGCTCCCGCCGTGAATGCGGCGAGGCCGAGTATGGCGTCCACATCAGGCGTTCTGCAGTGACGCACGCTACCGAGTCCACCGCGTTGTCATCGGCCATGTCCACGGCCTTGGCGCGGTCCAGCCTCGCGGTAGTCTTGGCCTGCGCCGCGACGATTGGCGCCGCACCGGCCGAAAACACCGTCCCGCCTCCTCAGAACGAGGCGGCGGTGCAAACTGCCGCGCCCTGCGCGCCGGCGGCAAGCGGCACCGACGGCGAGATTGCGCGGCGCCGTCCCGGCGCATCCACGGCGCCGGCCGCGCCCTCGGTCGATTGTGGGACCGACCGTCTGCCGCGTGTCTCGAGCGAGGAGATGCCGGCGCCGGTCGCGGTACCCGACCGCTGGCGACTGGTCGATGGCTTGGGCTATCGCGTCCATTGGCTCGATTCCTACCGCGGCAACAATCCGCTGAAGGCCGATCGGCCGGTGTTCGGCGGCGATGATTTCTTCAACTTGACCGCCGTCAGCGGCACGTTGCTCGAGGAGCGCCGTATCCCGTCCACCGCGACGGGCGTACCAGACGCGGCAGGGCCGCGGACCGCGACCCAAGCCGAACTCTTTTTCAACCAGAGTGTGTCGGTCGATGCCGTGCTCTACCGTGGCGACACGGTATTCCGACCTCCCGACTGGCAATGGCGCGCCACCACCGTGCTGTCGGAGAGCGGCGTTCGCGCCGGCGGCGGGAGCGAGGATGCGACGACGGCCTCCGTGCAGGCGCTGTGGTTCGAGAAGCATTTGCGCGATGTCTCCGTGCACGATGACTTCGACAGCGCGCGCATCGGAATCCAGCCCTTGACCAGCGATTTTCGCGGCTTCTTGTTGTCGGATCAACCGCTGGCGGCGCGCCTGTTCGGCACTCGCGACAACGACGTTTTTCAGTACAACCTCGCGTTGCTGCGCAGTTTCCGCAAGAACAGCGTGAGCCTGAACGACTTGGGTGCGCCGCTGCCGCATGACGAAGCGTTGCTCGCGAACCTGTATTGGCAGGATTTTCCGCGCACGGGCATCACTTCGGTCTTCGTCGCGGCCTATGACCACAATCGCGAACCCGGCATGCAGGAATTGCTCGATACCGCCGGCACCGCGAATGCTCCGGCGGTGCGCGCGCGACACGACTATGACGTGGGTTACTTGGGTTCGGGGGTAGACGGCCACTATGGATGGCTCAACGCCACCGCCATGACCTACGGCGAACTCGGACGCGAGAGCCAAGGCACGTTCAACGACGCCGCGGAGAATCTACGGGCGTGGTTCGCCGCCGGCGAGTTGTCGGTCGACAGGGATATGCGCCGCTGGCGGCTGTCGCTGCTGCATGCATCGGGAGACGCCGACCCGCATGACCGCACCGCCACCGGCTTCGACGGACTCACCGCCAATCCGGTCTTCGCCGGCACCGACTCGAGTTTCTTCATTCATCAAGCTTTGGCGCTCACCGGTGGCGCGTTCGACTTGAAATTGCGCAATGGGCTGTTGCCGACCTTGAATCCGACGAACAGCGGCGGCCAGGACAACTTCAGCAACCCCGGTCTCGATCTCTTGGGTGTGGGAATGGACTGGGATCTCGCGGCGCAGTGGCGGGTGTCCTTCGATGCCAATCAGCTCTGGTTCGATGAGACCGGCGTGCTCGCCGGGCTCATGCGGCGGCCGGTGCCCCGCGATTTCGGCGCTGAACTGGCGGTGAATGCCTTCTGGCGTCCGTTCACCAATCAGAACGTGATTCTGCGCGTCTCCAATTCCCTGCTCATGCGCGGTGCGGGCTACCGGGCTCTGTATGACGGCGGCATGCCCTACTCCACTTTCGTGTTTCTCACCGTGAGCTACTGAGGGCATCGCCATTTTTCTCCGCACACTCCCCGTCGCGCTCGCGCACGTTCTATTGTTGGGCCTGGCCTGCACGACGCCGTCGCGCGGCGCGGATTCGGAGACGCCGTTCATGTCGGCGCCGCCGTATCAAAGCGAAGCCTCCGTCGCCACCAAGAGCCAGGGCTGTCAAAGCTGCCATACCCGCACCGACAGCACGTCGATGCATGACACGCCGGCGGTGCGTTTGGGCTGCAGCGATTGCCACGGCGGCGACAGCACGCTTACCCTCTCCGGCGACTTGAAGCCGGGCAGCGCCGGCTACCTTGCCCTCGAGGCCCGCGCCCATGTGCAACCGCGCCATCCACGCGAATGGCGGAGCGTGGGCGGCGCGAATCCGGAGCGCAGCTACACCCTGCTCAATCACGAAAGCCCGACCTTCATCCGCTTTTTCAATCCGGCCGATTATCGGGTGGTGCGCGAAGCGTGCGGCGCATGCCACATGCAGATCATCGACAAGGCGCTGCGCAGCCTGATGGCGACGAACACCATGTTCTGGGGCGGCGCTTCTTACAACAACGGCGTGCTGCCGTTCAAGAACTACACCTTGGGGGAATCCTATACGCGCGATGGTGAGGCCGCGTCGATCGACGGACCGCTGCTGGCGGACCCGAAGTCCGCGGAACTGTTGCATGGAGTGATCCCCAATGTCGGCCCACTCCCACCCTGGGAATCCGTGCGGCCCGCGGATGTGTTTCGGATCTTCGAGCCCGGCGGCCGAATTACCGGCAATTTATTTCCCGAGACGGGTCTGCCGAATCTCGGCGGACTACAGCTCCTCAACGAGCCGGGACGTCCCGACGTTCATGCCTCCAATCGCGGTCCAGGTACCGGCGCCCGCGTGGCCATCCCCTTGATCAACATTCAAAAGACGCGGCTGAACGATCCCTCGCTGTGGTTCCTGGGCACGAACGATCAGCCGGGCGATTACCGCAGCTCCGGCTGCACCGGCTGCCATGTCGTGTATGCGAACGACCGCGACCCGGCGCACTCGGGACCCTATGCCGCGTACGGACATGACGGTCACACGCATACCGTCGACCCGACCATCAGCAAGGAGGACTCGGGCCACCCCCTCGAACATCGTTTCACGCGCTCGATCCCCACCAGTCAATGCATGGTGTGCCACATGCATCAACCGAATATGTTCATGAACACCTTCATGGGCTACACGATGTGGGACTACGAATCCGATGCGCCGCTCATGTGGCCCAAGCAACAGCGCTATCCGTCGGCCGAGGAGACGCGCGCGATCAACGACCGGAATCCGGAGGGTGCCGCGCCGCGCGGCAACTGGGGCGACCTCGATTTCCTGGGTAGGGTCAGCGACTTGAACCCCAAGCTCAAGGACACCCAGTTCGCCGACTATCATGGCCACGGCTGGAACTTCCGCGCGGTCTACAAACGCGACCGGCATGGCACGCTACTCGATAAAGATGCGCAGCCCGTGAGCGATGCGGATCCCGACAAATTTCACAAAGCGGTGCAGCTCACCTCCATCCACATGGAAAAAGGCATGCAGTGCGTGGACTGTCATTTCTCCCAGGACGCTCACGGCAACGGTTATCTCTATGGCGAAGTGGCCACCGCGGTGGAGATCGATTGCGTCGATTGTCATGGCACCGTGCGAAGTCTGCCGAGCTTGCGCAGTTCCGGGCCCGCCGCACCGCCGGGCGGCACCGATCTGTCGCTGCTGCGCAATCCCGACGGCCGCAAGCGCTTCGAATGGCGCGGCACGGAGCTCTATCAGCGCTCCCTCGTCGATCCGACGCGCGAATGGCGGATCAAGCTGGTGAAGAACACCGTCGACCCGAAATCCGCGGACTACAACATCCGCGCCGCGCAGGCCAAGCTCATGAGCCGCGACACCACCACTCAGCATTGGGGGGCCGACGTCGACGATGCGCATCTGGCGCACGGCAACGACAACATGGAATGTTATAGCTGCCATACGTCGTGGACCACGAGTTGCGGCGGGTGCCACTTGCCGACCGAAACCAACTGGAAAACCCCGAGCCATCATTACGCGGGCGGCGACGCCCGAGTCTTTGCGACTTACAATCCGCAGGTCGCGCGCGATGACATGTTCATGCTCGGCCGGCGCGGCGGCGCCGACGGCGGCAAGATCGCGCCGGTGCGCTCGAGTTCGGCGCTCGTGGTCTCCTCGACCAACGTGAACCGCGAGCATACCTACATTCAACAGCCGCCGATCGCCGCCAGCGGCTACAGCTCGCAGGCATTCAATCCGCATTACCCGCATACCGAGCGCACCGCGGAAACCAAGACCTGCGATGACTGCCATCTGTCGGCGCAGGGCGATAACAACGCCATCATGGCGCAGTTGCTGCTGCAGGGAACGAACTTCGTCAATTTCGTGGGCTACGACGCCTGGGTCGGCACCGCCGGAGGCATCAGCGCCGTTCAGGTCACCGAATGGGATGAACCCCAGGCGGTGATCGGCAGCTATCTGCACCGCTACGCGTATCCCGACTATTTCAAGCGGCACGAGGATCACCAGCGCCGTTTGCAGCATGCCGCAGAGCACGCGGGAGGCGCGGCGAGTTGTCTGCAACTGCGCGGCGAATACCTGTACTCGGCGGAGGGCGCACGCGGCCTCGAGGTGTACGATGTCGCCAACGTCGGCAACAAGGACTATAGCCAGAGCTTCACGGCGTCCGGCGCGAGTCTCGCAACGCGCGATGCCTCCTGCGTCGCGCTGCCGACCAACCAACCCATCGCGCCGCTGCGCAATCGCGGCATGCTCATGAGCGCCGACAATCAGGAGCGGCCGTTTCATCCGATCTACAACTATGCGCTGATCACCGACCGGCGGGAAGGATTGATCCTCACCGATGTCAATACACTTGCCGATGGCGATCCGCGCAACAATGTCCTCTCCCGCGCGCTCACCTTCAATCCCGGTGGGATTCTCGTGGGTGCCCGCCACCTCACCATCGGCGGACACTATGTGTATGTGATCGCCGACGCCGGGCTCGTGATCTTGAACCTCGATCAGCCGCTCGCACCCGTGGTCGTGAGCGTCCTCGCCCTGCACGACGGCCGCGCCTCGGCGCTGCAGTTTCGGTATCTGTTCGTGACCGATGCCGACGGCCTGAAAACCGTCGACGTCACCGACCCCGCTCATCCACGTCTGACGCCCCACAATATCGTGCCGCTCGAGAATGCCCAGCGAGTCTACGTGGCGCGCACCTACGCCTATGTGGCGGCCGGCCGCCAAGGGCTCGCCATCGTCGATGCCGAGCGGCCCGAGGGCCTGCGGCTCGCGCAGTTGTTCGACGGCGGCGGCGCGCTGCACGATGCAAGGGATGTGGTCGTCGCGTCCACCAACGCGTCGCTGTTTGCGTATGTCGCCGACGGCGCGGCGGGTCTCAAGGTGCTGCAGCTCACCTCACCCGCGAGTCAGCCGAAATTCTACGGCTTCAGTCCTGAACCCAAGCCTGAGATCATTGCCGCGTATCCCACGCGCACGCCGGCGCTCGCACTCTCCAAGGGTCTCGACCGAGACCGCGGCGTGGATGAGACCGGACACCAGATCGCGGTCTTCGGCCGGCGCGGTTCGGCGCCCTTCACGCTCGCCGAAATGCGCAAGCTGTATCTCGATGTCGACGGCCAGCCCTGGTTCGCGCAACCGGTCGCCACATCAGGCACGGCCAAGTGAGCGGCGCTGAGGCAGCGGCATTCGCACTCCGGCGCGGCTGGACACTGCTGGCCGCCGCACTGCTGCAGCACACCGCGGGTGCACTGCGCCGCGCGGGCGCCACAGGCGCACTCCTGGGCGGCGGCGCGTTATTGCTTGGCGGGATACTGTGCCGCGCCGCGCCGGCGGCGCCGCTACCGTATGAGTCCCCCGACAAGCACTTGGGCGTCGCCAGCTGCGCCTCCTCGCTCTGCCATGGCTCGGTGACCCCCAATTCACATTACAAGGCGCGGCTCGATGAATTCGTCACCTGGTCGCACCAGGATGCGCATGCCAAGGCATTCGATGCGCTGCTGAGCGTGCGCGGCCGATCGATCGCCGCGACGCTCGGCTTGGGCAGCGCCGCGACCGCCAAGGTGTGCTTGGATTGTCATTCGGACAACGTCGCACCCGCGCAGCGCGGACCTAAGTTCGCGGCCACGGACGGGGTGGGCTGCGAAGCCTGTCATGGCGGCGCGGAACGTTGGATCGCCAGTCACGCGACCGGGAAGTCGACGTATCAGAACGACCTGGCTGCGGGGCTGTATCCGAGCGCGAATCTGACCGATCGCGCGCTGCTCTGCGAATCTTGTCACGTCGGCAACGCGGACAAGACGGCGACGCACGACATCATGGGCGCCGGGCATCCGCGCCTGAGCTTCGAGCTCGACACCTATCTCGCGCTCGAACCGCCGCACTATAAAGTCGACGCCAACTACCGCCGCCGCAAGCCGGCGTACAACCACACGCAAACCTGGGCGGTGGGACAGCTGCAGGCCACCGACCTGCAACTGGGGTTGCTGCAGGGAGAGTTCACGCATCGGGGCCGCGTGTTTCCGGAACTCGCGCTGTTCAACTGCGCCGCCTGCCATGATTCCTCCATGCAGCGCCCCGAGTGGCGCCGGCGCGCCATGACCGAGTCGACCGCTCCCGGCATGGTGCCGCTCAACGACGCCTACTGGCGCATGAGCTGGATGATTGCCGGCGCCATCGAGCCCAAGGAAGGAACGTTGCTGCTCGAGCGGGCGCAAACGCTGCAGCACGCGGTGCTGGTCAGCCGCGATGAAGTCGCCGCGCAGGCTCGCGAGTTGCAAAGCGTCGTGCAACGCCTCGAGCGTCGCGCCACCGGCGAGGCCTGGTCCGCTGCGCAGACAACAAGAGTACTGCAGAACATTCTGCGGGCGGGATCGGAGGGCGAATTTCGCGACTACCTCGGCGCCGAACAGGCGGTGATGGCGGCCGAATTGCTGCTGATCGACCGGGGTGAGGCCACGCGACTGCGGCCGCAACTCGACACCCTGTATCGGCTGGTCAAGGATGTCGATGCCTACCGCGCGGCGGAATTCATCACGGCGATGCAGGCGCTGCGCGGGGCGATGTGACGGCATCTGGCCCGCACGCGGAATTTTTTCGCGCCGACGGCTCATGACTGCTTTGAGGCTCAACCGCGACGCAAGGATAGGCCGTCACAGCCGAAATTGCGGATGCGCGGCGACCGCCTCGCGCGACTCGGCATCATCGGCGAGGCTGCCGAAGGGCGCTTGGGCATCGCTGCGCCGCCAGCGGGCCAGCCATTCCGCCGCCAGCAGTTCGCGACCGTGCGGCAGAGCCGCCGCCGGCGCAGACAACGCGATCGTGGTTTCCGCCTTCGAGCCCGTGCGGCGGCCCCGCGCGACATAGAAGCCCGCCACCAGCATGGCGGCGCGAATGGCGGTGGAGCTCGTATAGGTGAACAGCTCCACCGGCCGGTCCATGCACAGCCGGGCGAGTTCGCGAAACGCCTCCAGCGTCCACAAGGCGCCATCGGCCTTGTACGAGAAGGGGTCGAAGAAAATGATGTCGGGCGCCGGCGCGTCGAATTTTCGACTCGCGAAGTCGCCCCGCAACAGCAACCACTCGATCGTCGCCGCGCCGTTGTCCCAGCGGTCGTGGGCCAGCAGGCTGCGCGGCGCGGGATGCCGGAGATGTTTGAACAGCCGCATGTGATCGAGCGCGAGCGTCAGCGAGTCCAGGTCATTTTCGAAGCTGACCAGGGTCAGGCGCCGCGCGGTCGGCGCCGGCTGCTCGGTGGGCCCCGGCCGGTCGGTGGGACCCGGCCGGTCGGTGGGACCCGGCCGGTCGGTGGGCCCAAGTCGCTCGGTGGCCGCCGCCTCGACCGCGAGAATGGCCGCCATGGCATTGGTCGCGGCACCCAATCCCACGTCCCAGACGACGAGAGGTTCCGCCGCGCCGTCCTGCAATCGTTCGATGAGTCGCGACTGGCCCACGTAGAGCGCGCGCGCTTCCTCCGTGGGATCGCCACCCGTGTGCATCACCTCGTCGGACGCCGTGTCGCGAATGTAGCCGATCGCATCGCGCACGATGACTTCGTAGCGACCGCGCTTCAGTTTGAGTTGGCGCAGCGCCGCGCGGGTGACGTGGGTGGCGGGCTTGCCGTAGCTGTCGCGCGCGTCGAGCACGTCGCGTTGCGCATGATAGAACGCGAGCCACGTACCGCCCAGGATGTGCGCGCGCATGCTGCGCATCAAGTTTAGGTAGAAATGCGTGTTGTGCAGCCCGAGCAGCTGCCAACCCACGCTCTCGTGCACACGCTGCAGATGAAACAGATAGGCAATGGAATGCGTCCGGCACGTGTAGCAGCCGCACGCCGGATCGAGCGGACCCTCCATACCGCGATACACGGCGCGCCGCAGGTCGCGCCGTCCCAGACTCGTGAATGCCACGCCCTGCCGCGCGAGGGACGTCGGTAAGATGCAATCGAACATGTCGACGCCGCGGTGCACGGCTTCGAGCAGATCACGCGTCGTCCCGACACCCATTAAATAGCGCGGACGGTCGCGCGGTAGCAATTCCGTCACGGTGGCCGTGCAATCCTCACGCTGTGCGCGGCTTTCGCCGACCGCAAGGCCGCCGATGGCATAGCCGTCGAAGGGCATGTCCGTGATGGCATGCGCGCTCTCGATGCGCAGGTCCGCGTAACTCGCGCCTTGCACGATGCCGAACAGCGCCTGCGCGGACTCGCCGCGTGCCGCGAGGCTCCTGCTCGCCCAGCGGTGCGTCAATTCCATGGCGCCGCGGGCGACGCCGTGGTCGACGGTCGAGGGCACACAGTGATCGAGCACCATCATGATGTCGGCGCCGATCGCTTTCTGCGTCTCGATGCTGCGTTCCGGACTCAAGCGTATCCGGGTGTTATCCACATAACTGGTGAATTCGGCGTACTCCTCGCACAGCGTCCGGCTGCCGGGCAATGAGAAAATTTGAAAGCCGCCGGAGTCCGTCAACACCGAGCGCGGCCAGTTCATGAAGCCGTGAATACCGCCGAATTTCTCGAACATCTCGACGCCCGGCCGCAACAGGAGGTGGTACGTATTGGCGAGCAGCACTTGGGCGCCGCATTCCAGCAGGTCTTCGCGGCGCTGCGAGCGGACGGCCGCGTGCGTGCCCACCGGCATGAACGTGGGCGTCAGCACTTCGTTGTGCCGGGTCCGGAAACGTGCGGCCCGGGCGCGCGAGCCTTGGGCTTCTGCATCGATCTTGAAATCGAGTCGGCTCATGACTCACTGCGCCGCATAGATACGCCTTACCGCTACCAGGGTGTCGGCCTCTTCGACCCGCTTGTCCGTGCGGTATCGCTTGACTCTCGCAAGCCGCAGGGCCAAGCCGCCCGGATAGCGGGTGCTCGCCTGCAGATCACTGAACGCGATCTCCACCACGACTTCCGGCCGGACATACACCGTCCAATCGTCCCGGCGGGTTTCCCGCGCCAGGAATTCCCGGGTCTGCCAGTCGAGCATGGCGTCGGTGAGGCCTTTGAAGGTCTTGCCGAGCATGACGTACTCGCCGGTCTCCGGATCGAGCGCTCCGAGATGTAAATTCGACAGTTTGCCGCTGCGCCTTCCGTGGCCCCACTCCGCGGCCAGCACCACGAGATCGAGTGTATGAGCGCGTTTGATCTTGAGCCAGCTCGCGCCGCGGTTGCCGGCTTCGTACCGGGCTCCCGGTGATTTCGCCATCAGTCCTTCGTGTCCGGCAGCAATCGCGGCGTCGTAGAAGGCGTTGGCCTCGGCCCCGGATGATGTGGCGAGGCGGGGCATGAGCTGCGGCGCGGGCACGGCGCGCGTGAGCACAGCGACGCGTTCGGCATAGGGACGATCGACGAGGCTTTGCCCGTCGACGTACAGGCAATCGAAAAAGAACGCCCTGATGGGCAGATCGGCACGCATCGAGTCGACGTTGAGCTTGCGGCCGAAGCGGCGCATGGTGATTTGGAACGGATGCGGACGCTCCGCGGCATCGAATGCGATCGCCTCGCCGTCGAGCACCAGCGTCGTTGCCGTGAAGCGACGCACCGCATCGACGATCTCGGGGACCGCGCCGGTCACTTCGTTCAAGGCGCGGGTGTAGACTCGAACCTCGTCAGCGGCCTTGTGAACTTGGATGCGGGCGCCATCCATTTTCCACTCCCACACCGCCTCGCCGCCGAGCGCATCGAGCGCCTCGCCCACATCGCTCGCCGTTTGAGCGAGCATGGGGGCGGCGGGCGCGAACAGTTCGAGCTGGAATTCCTCGAGCGCCCGCGCGCCGTCTTGCAAAGCGACGCGCGCCACGGCGCCTAAACTCTTCGAATACATCGCCGCGCGGCGCACCGCTTCCGTCGGCACGGCGGCGGCCGCCGCGATCGCCTCGATCATGACCCCGACGAGCGCGCCTTGCCGCAGCTCTCCGGCCAGCAGTCGTATCATGAATTGCTGCTCGAGCGCCGTAGCCCGCGACAATAGATCGCTCAGCGCCAGCGTGCGGCCGGCCCCGGAACCCGCTCCGTGAAGCGCGGCGATCGCGCTCAACGAGGCGTCCACCTGCACTATCGACAACGATGCCTCTTCGGCCGCGGTCGCCGCGGCGGCCCGGAGCGCCTTGGACGCAATGCCGATCCGCCCCTGCGGCAACTCCCCGGCGAGGTACAGCACGCCGGTGTCGATCTCATCGGGGGCGAGTCTCGCGATGAACTCGGCGAGTTCGCGTATTTTGACGCGGCGCGCGGAGGCTGCGCCGACGCGCTGCGAGGTTCGGACGAGATCGATGAGCGGAGTCGACAATCAGCCGGCCGAGGTGCGTACCAGGCACTGCTCGAAGCGCCCATCCGGCATGATGTAGGTCTCCATCCGCAGCACCTTGCCGCCGGCCTTCACGATGAATACCCGATGGACCATACCGCCGCGCTCCTCCCGCGAACTCTGAGCGAAGCTGGTCGGCTCACCCAGTGGGCCCAGCGAGGAGCCGAAATCGGCCAGCACCGCGTCGTTGAAGTAAGCACTCAAATCGTCGGTAATGCGCGAGCGGTCGACGGACCCCTTCTGCAGGCCGGCGAACAGCGCCCGGGCCCGCTCGAGGTTGGGTTCAGCGTCGGTATCGACGTCAGCGGCCATGAGCAGCGTCTCGATCTGCGACTCGATGGAGCGATGCGCCAGTCCTTCGCCGTTGGTGAGCACGGTGATCGCCGCCTTGTCGTCCGGGAAAATGACATTCGAGCTGAGGAAGCCGGAAGCACCTCCGGTGTGAGCCCAGCGGCGATGGCCGTTCGGCAGCTGCGAGACGAACAGGCCGAATCCATAGCCCGTGCCCGTCCCGTCGGTGAGTACCTTCTCGGTGGTCAACTCCCGCAGTGACTCGGGCTTTAGGATCTCGCCGCGGATCAGGGAAATGTCCCAGCGAGCGAGGTCCGACGCGGTCATCGCCAATTCGCCGGCCGCCCACATCCAGCCCTTCGCTTCGGCGGGCACGATGCGCGGCGGCCCCAAGGCGTAGCGGGTGTAGGGCAGAGGATCGGCAGCATCCCAGGACGTCGCGCCGATGTCGATGGCGCTCTTGATACCGAGCTCGTCGAAGACCCGCGCGCGCAGGAAATCGATCAGCTTGCGGCCGCTGGCCTTCTCGACGATCTCGCCCAAAACGACATAGCCGGTATTGCTGTATTGCCAGCGGCTCCCCGGCTCAAAATCGAGCGGTTTCTTCGCCCAGCCGTCGAGGATGGCGTCCGCCGTCGTGTCCCTCTGCATATAGAGCGGCACGTAATCGTCGGCGTAATAATCCGAGTAGCCGGCCGTATGGGTCAGGACCTCCCGGATCGTCACGTCCTTGGCGCGGGTGAGATCGGGCAAGAAGCGCGCGACCTTGTCATCGAGAGATAGCTTGTGCTCCTCCGCCAACAACAGGATGGCGGTCGCGGTCAATTGCTTGCTGTTGGAGGCGATCTTGTAGCGCATGGCCGGAGTCGCCTCGATGGCGGGCTCGAGCCGCGCCAGTCCATACGCCTTGGCGAACGCGATCTTGTCATCCTCGACGATGGCGATGGACGCGCTCGGCACGCCCGTGTCGGTCAGGGCCTTGGCGACGATCTCATCGATGGCCCGCACCGATTCCGGCGACAGCTCGGCGGCCATTGCCGAGTAACAGAGGCTCGAGCCGAGCATGAGGGCAACGACGGCCCTGATTATCCGAACGTCGGGCATGCGGGTTTTCCTTTCATCGGTATCGCGAACATCAATGGCAAGTGCCAAGGGTACCTCAGCTCGGCGCAAGCCTTGTGCCGCCGATGGTCTTGTTTGCTCGTAATGGACATTTTAGCTAAAATAGCCAAATGATAAAAAGTGTGTCAGCCACTGACGCGAAGAACAATTTCGGCGGTCTCCTCGACGACGTCGCGGCACTCGGGCGTGTAGACGTCGTGAAGCACGGACGGCTCGTCGCCGTCGTGCTATCTCCTCGCGCACTCGACGCGGCCGCCATCGTGGGTGAAGCGGAGCGGAAGGATCGTCAGTGGGGGAAAATGCACATGATTCCGGCGGAGCTGGCGCGCGCTGCGCGCATGCTGAATCGCCCCAGCACTTTCGATGAAGAGTGAGCGACAAGTCGAGGCAGCGCTGAGTCCCGATGACGTGCGGAAGATCCTGAGCATATGCTCGCCGCGCGGCCTGCTGGTCGGCGGTCAGGCGCTCGCTTTCTGGGCCGATCACCTCCAGGTCGAGCGCCCGGTGAATCTGCTGTCGGGAGTGACGGCAGACGCTGATTTCATCGGCGATTCCGTGCTCGCCAAGGATCTTGCCAGGCGCCTCGGCTGGCAGATATGGATACCCGCTCTCGATGATTCGACGCCGCAAACCGGCAAGGTGACCCACCGGACGAGGGGCGGCCAGGTGAAGCAGGTGGATTTTCTCTCGGGGGTTGTCGGTCTTACCACCAAGGATTTGATTCGCCGCGCAATCGAGATGGAGATGCCGGACATCGGCCACCTGCGAGTGATCCACCCCATCGATGTCCTGGACAGCCGTATCCAGAATCTACACCTGCTACCCGAGAAACGGACCGATGCCGGAATCGCTCAGGCACACCTCGCCGTGGGCGTCGCGCGCGCATTCATTCGACAAGAGGTCGCGACTCGAGACGAGAGGGCGGGCCTCAAGCTCCTCGAGCGTGTCGCCGATATCGCCGCCGATATCGCCGCGGTTAGGGTGTTTCTGCTCTATGGAATCGATCCATTGAAGGCGATTCCACTCGAGGATTTTCGCACCACCTCTGCCCTTCACAAATCGCGCTGGCCTCAAATCGTTGCGGAAGTCGGCGATAAGCGGGAATCTTTGCGCAAGCTTTCTTCCCGGTCGACTCGGCCGGCGAAGAATGCGAGTTTGAACTGACCCCTCGGGGAGGTTATTCATGGTCACACCGGTCATTCGTTTCAGAATCGATTTCGCCGTCAATTCCTGGGTCGGACCCGGGAAGATCGAACTGCTCGAGGCGATTCGCGGCTGCGGCTCCCTCACCCGGGCGGCACGTAAATTAGGCATGAGCTATCGGCGCGCGTGGCTGCTCCTCGACAATCTGAACTCGTGCTTTCGGGAACCCGTGACCCTCGCCACGACCGGCGGCAAGGGCGGTGGCGGCGTGACGCTCACGGCATTCGGGGAGTCGTTGATCGAGAGCTATCGCCAATTGGAACTCGACATCGCCTCGGCGGCCGCTCGGCGTCTGCCGGCGATCACTCGGGCGGTTGCGCTGAAGTCCCGATCGAACGCCATCGCCGCGCCGCGGCCGCTCGCTAAACATTGAGCGGGCCCATGGCAAACTTCGGCGACTACCAAAACGAAATCTACTTCGCCGGCCTCAGCGGCGGCCGGCCGAGCTTGCCCATTCGCTTCGAGGAACTCGAGGCCAAGGCGCATGCGGCGCTTCCCGAGAGCCTCGTATCCTACGTCGCGGGCGGTTGCGGCAACGAGCGTACCCAGGACGCCAACGTCGCCGCCTTCGATCATTGGGGTCTCATACCGCGGATGTTCGTCGGCGCGCGGCAACGGGATTTGTCGATTGAACTCTTCGGTCTCAAACTACCGACGCCCTTGTTCATGAGCCCGGTCGGCGTCATCGGCCTGTGCGCGCCGGACGGCCACGGAGACATCGCCACGGCTCGAGCGGCGGCCCGGATGGGCGTGCCGATGATGGCATCGACCTTGACGGTCGATCCCCTCGAGAAGGTCGCCGCGGAATTCGGATCGACGCCGGGATTCTTTCAACTCTACACCCCCACCGATCGGGAACTGGCCCACAGCCTGGTGCACCGCGCCGAGCAGGCGGGATTCAAGGCGATCGTGGTCACCCTCGATACCTGGCTCACCGGCTGGCGGCCGCGCGACCTGCGGACGGCGAACTTTCCGCAATTGCGCGGGTTATTTCTGGCCAATTACTTTGTCGATCCTTATTTTCGGGCCCTGCTCGCCAAACCGCCCGAAGAAGATGTGCCCGCCGCCACCATGTTGTGGGCCAAGATATTCGGTCAGCCGCTGACCTGGGCCGATCTGCCGTGGCTGCGCTCGCTCACGAAGCTGCCGCTGCTGGTCAAGGGAATCTGCCACCCCGACGATGCCCGGCGCGCCATCGACGGCGGCGTCGACGGTATTTATTGTTCGAACCACGGCGGCAGACAGGCGAACGGCGGAATGGCCGCCATCGACATGCTGCCCGCCGTGGTCAGAGCGTCCGGCAACACCCCCGTGCTGTTTGATTCCGGTATACGCACCGGGGTCGACGCCCTCAAAGCGCTAGCGCTCGGAGCCCGAGCGGTGGGGATTGGGCGGCCCTATGCCTATGGACTCGCTCTGGGTGGTGTCGACGGCATCGTGCACGTGCTGCGCTGCCTGCTGGCCGAGGCGGATCTGTACATGGCGGTCGACGGCTACCCTAATTTGGCCGACTTGCGGGCGAACCCGCCGCAGCGGCTCGATTGCCGGAACTGCTGAAGTCACCTACGCCGCATCCCAGGACAAATTCTCGACGGCATACAGGCCGCGGCGAGCCAGGTGACGCGAGGTCTCGGCGGCGCGCTCATATGGCCCCGGCTGCTGCGCAAGCTCGGTCGTATGAATCCCGGCTATCAGGATTGAGAGCGGGCAGGTCGCGACCGATAGATCGCGACCTGCCGCCCGCCGATTTACGCGGGAACCTGCCTCGGCGATCAATAGCTCGATGCGTAGGTGCGAATCAGGATCGTCCGCTGTCCTTGGGACGCGACGCGGCGCGACACGATGGCCGCCCGGGTCGCCGTTTTGCCGTTTCGCCGTTTCGCCGTTTACTTCAAGCCGTCGAAAACGAGCCCGGTAAAGAATGGGCCGTCGATGACTGATCCGCCCCATTTGGCGTCGAATCCCTCGGTAGGCGCCGCGGCGATCACCTGGGCGCGCGACATACCGCCGCTCTTGAGCGCGGCGACTTTCTCCCGCACCGCAATCAGCATGTCGCGAAACTCGATGAGGTCGGGACGTCCGCCGACCGGTCCATGGCCCGGCACGACAACGGTATGCTCGCTCGCCTTGGCCACATTGGCTTGAGCCGCGCGAATCATGCCATCGATACTGCCGCCGTTGTGGTTGTCGATGAACGGGTAACTGCCATTGCAAAACGTGTCGCCGGTCGCCAGCACGTCCGGCTCGACGAAATAGACCCAGATGTCCGTATCGGTATGCGCGGGACCGTAGTATTTGAATTCGACGGTCGTGCCGTGAAAATGCATGGACTTGTCGAACCGCACGAGAAAGGTCGGCCGGGCGTCATAGGGAGCGGTCGGAAAGGTGAAATCCCAATCGTCGACGCGCGTCTCGACCGACAGACGATTGAGGGTATTTTCGTGTGCGATGATCGACGCACCCATCAAGCGCATCCATTCATCGCCGTCGGTATGATCCCAGTGAAAGTCGGTATTGATGAGATAGCGCGGCGGCGCGCTCGAGATGCTGTTGAGCGCCCGGAGCATGTTGGCTTTCGAGTACGAGATCCCCGCATCCACGATCAGTTTCTCGTGGGGAGAGTTCAACACGGTGACATTGGCGCCCGAACCCATGAGTACGGTGATGCCGCCGCGGACCGGGACTACTTCGATGGTGGCCGTCTTAGCCTGGTCATTCGTCGCGTCGACGAAATTGACGGCATGGCTCGCCAAGGGGACCCAGCAGCCTGCGAGACTGATACTCATCGCGAGTGCTAAGCCGCGCATGCTCGACGCTCCCTCATAAGTGCCATTGCCATGATCGCCATTATTGCCGTTATTGACGTTCATTCGCCGGGACCCGATCGCGATCGCTCGTGAAATACCGGATTGCGCCCTTCACTCGAGCCATGCACTGACAGACTTGGGCGCGAAACTGGCCGATAGTCATCCGACAAGGCCAAACAGGATGTCTTCATGCGCAAAAACACGGCTGATAGCACGGCGGATTTCGTCGAACCGCCACCGGATTATGTTGCACCGCGGAGCGAGACCGGTACGGTGGATGACCAAGACGACCTCGACGACGAACGCGAGGACGAGAATGAGGCGCCGGTTCGAGAAACCACCGACCAAACCGAAGCCCCGGAAGAATTCGAAAAGGACGATGAGGACGACCTCGGACATCCCGAAGACGATGACTTGAACGAATGACCCTCGAGACTTAGGACACCCCTGCCATTTAGGTGACCGTGGCGGCTCGCAGCTTCCAATTGGGGCGCACGAAATGACAAGTGTAGCCGTTCGGGTAGCGTTCCAGATAGTCCTGATGTTCGGGCTCCGCTTCCCAGAAGTCGCCCGCCGCGGCGAGTTCGGTGACCACCTTGCCCGGCCAAACGCCGGATGCATCGACTTCGGCGATGGTTTGCTCTGCGACGCGCTTCTGTGAATCGCTGGTGTAGAAGATCGCCGACCGATAACTGGTTCCCCGGTCATTGCCTTGGCGATTGCGCGTGGTCGGGTCGTGGATTTGGAAGAAGAACTCGAGGATCTGCCGATAGCTGATCTTGGCAGGGTCGAAGATGATTTCGATCGCCTCGGCGTGGGAGCCGTGATTGCGATACGTCGCATTGCGAACATCACCGCCGGAATACCCGACCCGCGTCGAGATCACTCCGTCGTAACGGCGAAACAAATCCTGCATGCCCCAGAAGCACCCGCCCGCCAGCACCGCGCGTTCCTCGCTCATCGGATTTCCTCCACTTGATCGACGTAAGCGCCATACCCCTCGGCCACCATATTGTCGCGATGCACGAAGCGTAGCGACGCCGAATTGATACAGTAGCGCAGCCCTCCCCGGTCCGCCGGACCATCGGGAAACACATGCCCCAAATGGCTGTCCCCGTGGGACGACCGCACCTCGGTTCGAATCATGCCGTGGGCGGTGTCGCGTAATTCGTTGACATTGGCGGGCTCAATCGGCCTGGTGAAGCTCGGCCAGCCGCACCCCGACTCATACTTGTCGGCGGAAGCGAACAGAGGTTCGCCGGAGACGATATCGACGTAGATGCCCGGCTCCTTGTTATGCAGATACTTTCCAGTCCCGGGGCGTTCGGTGCCGCTTTGCTGCGTCACTCGGAACTCTTCCGCGGAGAGTTTTGCGATGGCCTCGGGGTTCTTTTTGTACTGACTCATGTTCCGCTCCTCGAGTTCCGATCCCGTCAGACTGCGCACCAATTAGGGGTTACAGCTACACCAATTAATGGTTACCCGCTAGATGGCCACCAGCCGGTATTTTTCAAGGCCCAACACCGTGTTGGCCTGCCGACAGCGTTGGCCTGCCCGCCCTGTTGGGCTGCCGCGACAGTATACGACCGGAGGGCATGCCTCAACCGTCGGGCCTCGAGTGTCGCAAGGAGCGGTTTCCCAACGCGCCCCTTTGAAGAGCACGCTAGGCTAGACCTCGCGGGCGCGCGCTATTGGATCAGGCCATTGCGCAGCGAATACGCGGTGATATCGGCATTCGATTTGAAGGTCATCTTCTCCAAGATTCGACTGCGGTAGGTGCTGACCGTCTTGACGCTCAAGTGCAGTTCATCGGCGATGTCGGAGCCCCGGGATCCTCTCGCCAGCTTGCAGAATATTTGAAATTCCCGCGCCGACAGACGCGAGTGTAACGGTCCCTCGCTGTCTTCGGTGAGGTCGGCGGCCAGAACCTCGGCGAGCGATGCGCTGATATAGCGACGGCCCGCCAAGATGAGGCGTACCGCCTTGAGGAGTTCCTCGGGCGCGGTGTTCTTCGATAAATAGCCGCTGGCTCCGGCCTGCAAGACGTTGCGGGCGTATTGTTCCTCGGGTAGCCCGCTGATGACGAGCACCCGTACCTTGGGGTATCCGCTGCTGACCCGGCGCAGGATATCCAAGCCCCCGCGGTCCGGCATATGTATATCGAGCAGCAGCGCATCCCAATGCTGGGCACGCAAACGGTCAAGGACTTCGTTGCCGCTCGCCGCCTCGCCGATCTCGGTGATATCCGCTTGTTCCTCCAAGAATTGCCGGTAACCGGCGCGCACGACCGCGTGATCATCCGCAATGATTATTCGAGACATGACCTTCCTCCCTCAATAGACCTCAATGATGCGAGCACATGGCGAGCAAGAGAATGACCGGAATCGGCACCCCGAGCATCCACAGCAGTATTCCTCGGCCCATACGTTTCCCCTTGTATTCGTGGATTGAATGATTGACGCAAAAAAACTTTGCCAAAACTTTTTTCGCAGTTCTATCAATCGTAGGAGCAAGACGATGTAGGGCCATTCCCACGCGGCCGCCACGCTTCGGATGCAAGCATCCGACCCGGCGGGCCGTGACACCCTCCGCTCGACGCTGTTGGGGTAAGCTGGCCAAGGGTTTCGCCGAGGCTGGGATCGGTTCGGCCGGCGCCGAAGCGCCGGCCTTTTCCTGAAGTACTCGCGATCGGGGTCCACGATCGCAATTATGCCGTCACCCCCGGCAATTAAGCCGTCACGCCGGCGTCGGCAGCCACTGCGCGAATGGCCTTGAGATGGGCGCGCAGAGTCGGCAGCGTAGCGGTGGCGAATGCCTTCGCATCAGGGTCCTCGCCGGTCGCGATCTCCTTCTTGAACAAAGCGATTGCCTGTTGGTGGGCCTTGATTTGACTCTGGATATACGACTTGTCGTAGGTGTCTCCGGACAAGACATCGAGTTTCGCCTTCACCGCCATTTGTCCCATGCTGGCACTGGTCGGCAGGGTGATGTTCTTGGATTGCGCGATCGCGGCGAGCTTGTCGTTCGCCGCCGAGTGGTCTTTGACCATCTCCGCGGCGAAATCCTTGATCTTCTGGCTGTTGGCCTTCTGTTCCGCCTGATTGGCGGCATCGACCTCGAACAGTCCCGCCTCCGCCGCCTTCTTGTAAAACGATGCATCGGGATCATCCGCTGCAAACGTCAACGGGGCGGCCGCAAACGGCGCACTCAATATCAGCAATGTCGCCATGCGCTTCATGCCGCGTCCTCCCCGAGGTAGCGATCGAATTCCTCCTGGTATCGCTGGGTGATCTGCGCCGCATCGGTCGGCGAGAGCTTCTCATTGAGTTCGAGAAACCATTTGCCTTCCTCTTCATAGACGTGATGCGCAACGGCGCCGCGAATGTGTTCCACCTTGTCCAGGTAGTCTTGACTCATCGGGTCGAGATTCTCGAGCGCCGCCATCTGGATTTTCACCGCCGCTTGTTCCGTGTAACCAGTCGTCGCATGACCCTTCTCGCCGTGCAGGGCGAGCGCCGGATAGACGACGGATTCCTCCGCATTCGAGTGGCCCGTGAGGAGCACGCCCAAGCGCTTTTCAGCGAGTCTGCGAGCACCGGGGGCCTTGGCCGCCTTGATGGCCGCGAAAGCCTGCTCGATTTGCACATGGTGTTCGAGAATCATGGAAAGCCAGTCGCCGGATTTCGCCGCGGCGCGGGCTTTGGAACGTGCTTCCGCTCGCGCCTGCTCGCTCTCCGGGGGCGTGACCGCCGCCACCACCTTATCGATAACTGACATGTTGTGCTCCTTGGGTTTAAGTAATGCGCCGCTGGGCGGGCTGTTGAGGCGGTCAAAGGGTGACCGGTTATGTCATAGCCCGCAGTAGGTGAGCTAATATGAGGACCATCGGCTGCCGGCTGATGCGGATATCGGAATTTTCTTACGCCGCGTGTGGCGACTCCTACGTGGGTCTGGGGCATTTGCCCGAGTGCCGATTTTCGACTCGCTCCTAAAATGCCGACGCTTCAGCGCTCGTACATCGAGCCGCACCTTGACCCCGAGGAGTCCCTGTCGTGTACATCCGTTACGGTTATGAATTGATCTTCTCGTGTCCTCAGTCGACCCCGATGATACTCATGCTGCATACGCATCCGAGCCGCGTGCCGGATTTGATTCGCCCCGATACGATCTTCACCGAACCGCATAGACCTCTGGCGCTATATTCCGATATCTACGGCAATACCTGCACCCGGCTCATTGCCCCGCCCGGCCAGTTTCTGGTGACCGCGGATGCCCTCATCGCCGATAGCGGCATCCCGGAGGCCATCGATGCAACGGCGGGCGAGCATAGCGTGGAGGCACTGCCTCACGAGTGCCTGCTCTATCTGCTCGGCAGCCGTTATTGCGAAACGGAGTCGCTCATGAGCGAGGCTTGGCGACTCTTCGGCCATCTGCAACCGGGTTGGCCGCGCGTCCAGGCGATCGTCGATTTTGCACACGAATACATTACTTTCGGTTATCGATTCGCCCGACCGACCAAGACCGCGTGGAACGCGTATACCGAACGGCAGGGCGTGTGCCGCGATTTTGCCCACCTGGCCATTGCGATGTGCCGCTGCATGAATATTCCGGCCCGCTACTGCACGGGATATCTCGGCGACATCGGCGTGCCGGCGTCTTCTGAGCCCATGGATTTTGCGGGCTGGATGGAGGCCTACATCGGTGGTCGCTGGCACACCTTCGACCCGCGCAACAATCAACGGCGAATTGGCCGAATCCTGATCGCGCGCGGACGCGATGCGGCCGACGTCGCGATTTCCACGACCTTCGGGCCGAATTACTTGCAAAGCTTCCGAGTGTGGACCGACGAGGTGACGGCGTCGGAGTTGCAAAACACCGCCGCCCATCCGCAGTTGCGCAGCGCCTAGTAACGAGATCCTACGCCATGAGCCGTCCCGCGCCTGTACTGCCGAGGATTGCGGCTTTGAGACACTTTCTCCCGCGGCACTCCGCCGCTTCAGGAGTAAAGGCAATGTCCAACCAAAATCAAAGCGGTCATGAGCGCGGCGGGTCAGGCAATTTTGCGAACGATCCGAAGCGCGCAAGCGAGGAGGGGAAGAAGGGCGGCCAACAATCGCATGGGGGCTCACACCAGGGCGAGAAATCCGACGGTCAGCAATCGCAGGGCGGCTCACACCAGGGCGAGAAATCCGGCGGTCAGCAATCGCAGGGCGGCTCACGCCAGGGCGAGAAATCCGGCGGTCAGCAGGGCGACATGGACCACGAAAAGGCTAAGAGCTCGCACGGCGGTTCGAGCAAGTAAGTCACACTGAAGTCCGAGTGACTGCGATGCCGGGGAGGAGTCGTCTCCCCGGCATCGCCTTTTCGCCCCGATATCGGCTTCTTGCCGCAGTCTTCTCGCTCCTCAGTTCGGGATTTTCCGCTCCACGCCGGCGAGAACCGCCCCCAGATCTTCGATCGTGTAAGGCTTCAAGAGCACCTGAGTGTGCGGCACACCGGCGGCGAGGGCCTCAGGCTCGGCGTAGCCGGTCGCCAGCAGGACGGGTAGGCCGGGCCGTCGTTTGTGAATCTCGAGCGCCAATGCGATGCCGTTCATCGCGCCCGGCATCATGACGTCCGAAAATACGATATCCACCGCGCGCCCATTGGCGAGCGCCCCCAGTGCCGCTGCGGCGCTCGCGACCCGCAGGACGTCGTAGCCGAGCTGCCCCAGCATTTCACCGGTCAACGCGGCCACTTCATCGTCGTCCTCGACCAATAGCACGCTGCCTCCCGCGGACTTTGCCGCGGTGTCGATCGCACACTCTTCCCGCGCACGCTCCGGGGGCGCCGCCGTTTTCGAAGAGCGCGGCAGGAATAATGAGATCGTCGTCCCGACGTTCAGCGTGCTGTCGATTTCCACATAGCCGCCGGACGCGCGTACGAAACCGTGTGTTTGCGCCAAGCCCAAGCCGGAACCCTTGCCGACTTCCTTGGTGGTGAAAAACGGCTCGAAGGCACGGGCTTTGACGGCCGCCGGCATCCCGACGCCACAATCACTGATCGCGATGCACACGAAGTCGCCGGGATATGCGGCTGACGGCGGATTGGAAATGTTGCGCGCACTGATGACGATACCGCCACCGTCGGGCATCGCGTCGCGCGCGTTGACGGCCAGATTCAAAATCACCAGCCCCAGTTCACCCGGATCCACCTCCACGGTCCACAAGTCCGCGGCAAACGCCGTGCGGACGTAAATGTCGCCGCGCAAGCTACGCTCCAATAGCTCGCGCATCTCGCCGATGTGCGTCGAGATATCGAGTACCTGTGGGCGCAAGGGCTGCCGCCGCGAGAAAGCCAGCAGCTGACGGCATAATCCGGCGCCGCGTTCCACCGCCTGACGCATGCCGTCGAACATGCGCTGGCGCTTCGGGCCGTCGATGCGGCGCTCCAGGAGTTGCAGTCCGCCGGAGATCACCATCAAGAGATTGTTGA
>Ga0209611_10003881_pt1 | contig 25698 bp, 17 predicted proteins | sample S1TSphgellanicum_3_FD_187693 | JGI IMG/M metagenome (GOLD analysis project Ga0209611, IMG submission 187693) | Host-associated microbial communities from peat moss isolated from Minnesota, USA - S1T2_Fc - Sphagnum magellanicum MG (SPAdes) (version 2) | ecosystem: Host-associated > Plants > Peat...
TTATTTTTACCAGAGAAATTTCGCTGAAAAGTGAAATGAAAAATTCAAAAATTCAAAAATGAAGTGATTTTGGAGGGTTTCAAAAGCCAAAAGTGAGGTGAAAAAATAGTAAAAGATTGCCAGATTTCTACATTGGATTTTCAGTGTGTCACCATGAGTATAGACAGTTGTTTAAAAAATTTGTACTTCATATCTGGTTTTGTAATATGTACCGTCAAATACACACACACCTGTGCATTAGGCACGGGGTTCACACTAGTTAGAATAGATAAGACATCGATATGATGACGAAGAAAACAAAACAAAACAAGGCATCACAAACATGGTGGCCCTGCCAATAGAGATGATGTTGTACATCTATCTACTGTGTCCACACTCCGAACACCAAAAAAATCTATTCCAATCTAAACAGTCTAAACACTTTCACCCAAAAAACCGGTTCCCCTAATGTGAAATCAGTTCTAATAAGGTAAAACTTCCAAAAGTTGGATCCAATGCGATAGTCCCTGTCCCTCAGTTCTCAGATTTCGTTGGAACCAGCGGCCGTATACAGGGATGTGTCTCAAGGGTTGCAAAAGTCGCATCGCACAAGAGATTGCGAAGGGGTGCGAGGTTTCCAGGACGATGGGAAGGCGGCATCTCTACCCATCCGGCTTCTCCGCAAGTTGGAAAATTGAGCATCTCCTCTCTCTTTCCTGGAACACCTCCTCCTCCTCCTCCTCCTCCTCCGGAGTCTGCTTTTTCTAAGTCTGCTTTCCACCCTGAATCGAGGGTTTCCGATTGGAACCGGGTATGCATACGCGCCTTGTTGTGTCACAATCGTTGATTGTTGATTCGTTTCTCTCTGTTGCTTAGAATTAGTCTGTCGTATAATGCAGATGTTTAGGTGCATTCACCCCAAGTGTACATCTGCAGCAAATGTGCAGATAAGGCTGCCAGGCATTTTAGCATTTTAGCTAAGGCCTTCGCCATCTGCTGAGAGGATATTAGAGTCGAGATTTCTGTGATTTGAAATCAAATGGAATGTTTGGGTCTGTTTTGTAACATTGAACCCTGAAACTTTGTCCGAGAGGATCGCTGGGTTCTCCACTGCAGGGTCCAACCAGAGGAACACCTGAAGCAGATTGGAGCTTGAATCTTCATATTATGTATGATTTCCCAACTTGAATTGATCAATCATGCAAAAATTTCTCTATGCAGGAGAATATTGTGTTTTGTTTTGTTATGTTGTTAGTTCAATGATTTCACTCTGTGCAGAATGATACAACTGTGCACTCTCCTTGGTCTGCAACAGCAAGTTGTCTTGTGGCTAATTTCTGTAAACTACACTAGAGTAGGATTACTGTCAGCTTGCTTGATTGTGACAAAAATTTGGTACAGTGAAGCTTGACGTGATGTTTGGTCATGCATTTTCAGGCTCTTGAAAGGGTGAAATGTCAAACTGTCCATACAAACCTCAACTTGTAAGTTAAACACTCATGAAATGGAAATTCTTCTCTCAGGATTTTTGTGTTGCGTACTATGTTGTATGCTAAGTGGTGTGTTTTCATTCTGCTTTCCTCAGGGTGCAATCTGTGCATGTGTTCTCTTCTTGTTCTGCAACCCAAAGTGCTGAGCAATCTGGGAAAACTGCACTTTAATTGGAAGACAATGCTCTCCATTGGAATCAGAATTTGGTTCTGCAATGCTTAACTTAAGGTTGGTTATGGATTTCAGCCTCCCGAGGAGGAGTTAGACTGCTGCCCAGATAAGCCATGTAAAGTAAGTGAAAGAATCATGAAATGTTTCAGTTATCATGAATTGTTAAAAAATGTGCAATTGTATGGCAAAGTGTGTTTGAGCATGTCTTTCTCTTCTTGATCTCAATACATTTTTGCAGGGAGGATGAGTTCTGTAGACCCAGGGAAAAAATACACAAATATGCATCAGTTTCAAAATTTTGTTTCATGATGCTTGACATGAGGTTGGTTATGGATTCCAGGCTCTTGCTCAGGAGCCAATTTGCCCGGACAAAAATCAATGTTGCGTAAGTAGTTCTCCTTCTATTAGTGTTCAGATAGTGATGGCTGAAAATTGCATAACTCATATCCCCTCTTATAGCAAGGTCCATGCCATGACTCCATTTGGCTGCACTCCATTCTTCACGATGTTTTATTGAAAAATGTACAGCATTAAAGCTTTTCACATTGGTGGCCAGTTTATTGAGATTTCAGGTCCCTGTGGAATGAAAAAGAGATTTGCAAAAGGGACAAAGGCATCTTTTGCAGTTGAGAGGTTCAATTGCCTGCTCAAAGATCCAAATATGCCAGTAGTGTGCATTGCAGCTGTAAAAGAGGGGGAGGAATCCATTGAATTTGGGAATGATGTAGAGCTCATTCTGTATGATAATGCCTGGACTCTGCAAATTGTGCAAGAAGGTGTGTTTCCCTTCTGATTTTTGGGCTGAGTATAAGGGTTTCCAATGTACAGTTATCTCTTGTGGCTTGATGAACCAAAATTTTGCCACTTTATCAACCCTAAGCAATTGCACAGCACTGTACTTAGTCAATGCAATATAGGTGAGCCTTGACAAGGGAGAGATTAACAGGTTTCCAGATGTCATCATCCTTTGAGTCACTGGATGCTTTTGTACACCTTTTGTAGCACCTAAAGGAGGACACACAACACACATACGTCGCTGAGCTGGTGACATATCATGAGGAGATTTTGAACTTTTTAACAGGTGTGTCTATGTCTTCAAGTACTGCTACTGAACACAGGAGTTGGAGCTTTAGATTCTGCCCTCATCATGAACTTATCTTGAAAACTGTTGTCATGGTTGAAACTGTCTTCTTACATCACGAAGTGTTTGAAGCAATTGATTCTTTCAAAGCCTTTCTGAAGTCTCACCATGAAAGATTTTGCTTCAACCTTTTTTCGACCAATTGCCACAAGACAAATCTAAAATCTAGAATTTGTTTTCTGGCTTCTATGTTGTTCAGCTCAAGTTGGACTCTTTGTGTTTCATGTTCTGATATTTTGGTTGTAGGTTGTTCCAATTGAAGAATCTGCTAGGAACCTCACAACTGTGATGAGGGATTTTGTTTTTCCTCCAAATCAGCCTATTTCTGGAGCCATGTGTAGATAACTTGCAGATTATGTACACTGCTTGAATAACTCACTGAGATAAATCCTGATCCCCAAATTCCAAGTAAGTTTTTTCCAGCTCCAAGATCAAATTAATTTTTTTGCTGCAGAAATTTTATTGATAACAAGCTTTGAACTAGCATGCTTTGTTTTAGTGGCTCCAAGGTTCTTTGGTATCTTATGTGCTTCTAAAGATACCTATTGCCTTATGGTTCTGGCACATGAAACAGAGTAACATATGGAAGTGGAAGCAGAATACAGTCTTGAGTCCAAGAAGTTGAAGATAGGGATCCCATGCAACATGTCGGCACAAGTTAGCATTTGGACCATACTCTACCCTGTTTCCCATCAGGAACAGATGTCAGATCCCCTATCGTAGGGCTGACAACCAACTTGAGCCAATCTGTTGTGGCCATCAACTTCAATCTGTTTGAAATGACCAAAATGAAATCTTTTCAAGTTCATGGGAAAGCTGAAGCATCTGGTGTAAAAGAGATGTGAGGTTAAGAATCATGACAATGCACCGGTTTTAGGGATTTCTGCCAAAGTATTTACCAAGGGGTTTGTGCTGGTCATAAGTCACATATTAATCATCCTAGTGTAGGAAGGTTGTTTGTAGCAGAACTGTGAAGATTTATATCCAGGAGGAAGTTACCTGAGGAAGGCTAGCAGGAATGCACATCTGTAAAGTAGGTAAATAAACTTCGTATTCATCTTCATATTTGCATCTCCTTGGGGCTTACATGTTATCTCCTTGGGCCATTACCCTCAAGGAGAGTAAGACAATTTCTTTCCAAATTGCATGATTTTACTTGTCCAAACATGCACCATTAAACCAGATCCAGCTTAAGTTTCAAGACAGCCTGGAAGAAATTGAGTTAGGATTCAACTGTCTAAGGTCTCATCTAAGATCTCATCACCAATTTAGGGTTTTGACTGTGGTCTTGATGGCCTGATTGTGTCACCAGCAATGCCTTGGCAATCCATTGTTGGCCCATTGTGGCCAACAGCTCATCAACAGTGACTTGAATTAAACCCATGCCATCTGTAACTCCACTTGATGTAAATATAGAAACCAGTCTAATGTTGCTGCCATAAGATTATCCTGATGTGATTCAATGGTGGTCATATCATAGTGCAGGTTTTGTGTGTCAAAGATGCTCACCAAAGTTACAAAACCCACCTTCAGGTCTCCTAGTTACCAGCATCCATGGGAAGTGGGCACTTCTCTGTTATCATTTCCAAAAGCACAACAGGAAACTGGTCGTCAGGTTCCACACTTTTTTAACACATGTCCAGAAACTCAGGTTTTCCAGGTCTTCTCTGAATCTGTGAACAAAAGCTGGGAACAAAAACTTATGATCCCCTTCCAAAGAATTCCATAAAATTTTCGTCGGAATCGATTGACAAACGGTCTAACCTGAGCATCAGAAGCCTGAAACAGATGTGAGCTGTTGAAGAAAAACTGCCATGGAACATAGTCTGCACTTGATGAGCCTTGCTGTCTGTGCTATCTTGTCTGTTGTTTTTGGTTTCAAATTTGATGGTCTCAGGGGGTTTTAGTTTTGCCAATCCCATTGTGTTGATGATGGTGATCTCACATGGTTTTGGTTTTGCAAATCCTGTCATGTAGATGACATCTGGTACAACGAATTATTCTGCAAGACGAACTATAGGATCCCAGTTCTGCTACTCTCATGATTACACTAAAATGATGGCAGGTTGAATGGTGCTTGATTGTCATCCAGTTTGCATCTCTCTTCAAAGTGTGAGGAGAAATTGTCAGATCTCCACTACACATGAGGTTTGAATCACTCCCTGGAACTTCTTGTGTGGTCTCAAAAACTCCCACTTCCCTCTAAAGCTCGCTACACTAGCATGCTCATCAGCTTGTTGACGGTCCTCGTGTCTTAAGTCTAATGTGTAGACCAAAGATGTGAAAGAGCTGTTGTCATCGTTTCGGGGTCCTGTTACGAAGAGCTTGTCTGCACCTACCTGTGTGACACACACGGGGTCTGCAATGCTGTCCTCTCCTTCAGGCAGAACGTCCACAAATTGCCACTCGTCCTTCTCCGCAGAGTACCAAACGAGCTCCCTCTGATGGAAGCCGAAGAGAGGCAGTTGAGCATGGCTGTGAACGTCTGTGCGCGGTTTTATCACATCGCAGCTTGACCTCGACACAAGTGTCAAGCCGATCCAGGTCCGTGTCCATGCATTTAATGCAGGTTTGAAAACTTCGGATGATTGCATAAACTGACCTTGTGATGAGGTCTCGTATCCACTGATGATGTAGAGCTCGCCATCGAGTACCGCAGCTGAGCATTCGTCTCTGCTATCGTTCATTTTCGGGAGAGCTTGCCAGCGGTCTCGCACGGTGCTGTAGACCTCGGCGGTTGACAAGGCGATTTTGGCGTTGTTGTGGCCTCCAGCGACAAAGACGTCGCTCCCGAGGGCTTGACAAGCGAAGGAGGATCGAGTGCTGGGCATGTCGGCACCCCGGCGCCACTTTCTGGCTAAGAAATCAAAGATGTAGACTGTTCGAAGCGTCTCCCATGTTCGAGGGTGCCAGCCTCCCAGGACCAGGAGACCCCTGCTCACAGCAGCCAAGCGGCAGAAAAGAGGAAGACCATATTGCGCGAACTCGGGGATAGGTGGTAGCCATTCCCAAAGCTGCTCCGACTCCTCGGTCATCATGCTGACTCCAAATATAGGATGTGGCGAGGAGTCGACTGTAGGAAGGGCTTGCAACATGCAAACGCAATGTTTTGTCAACCCTTGTTGCTTCCTGCGTTCGTAAAATTCTCTGCTAGTAACTAAATCTCTCCACTTGCGCGACACGCCATGAAGTTGTGCTTGGGTTTGTACAGAAACACGAGTCAAACACCGGTACGCAACCTCGTCAGGCAAATCTCGGATAAACCCTTGATCTTCTTCATCTTGCTCCATGAGAAAAATTCGAGAGATCTCTCTTCACGACACCAAATGAGGATGTGATTGTCGAGAGCAGCCCTCGTGCATAGTTTATATATCTACGGAGAAGGCCAGCGTATAAGGAATATGTCCAGGATGAAAAGAAACTCACCCAATTCGACGTTATTGGATCTCGTCCTCCACGTTTGGATCCGGCCCCTTGTAGAGCTCGATTTCCAAACAGTCCTTCAGCAGAAGGAAAGAGAGTCAAGCAACAAATTTGGATTCCCCGAAAAACAAACTCAAGAAACTTTTCCTTCGTGGTACAGCTTCAAACGCGAGGGAGTGAGCAAGAAATACTCGATGAATCAGTGAATTACGGTTTCGAGAAAGATTTCCTTCGACGCCGTATAAGCTTTCAAAGTAACGCAACTGAGAAAGAAATTTCCTTTGTGTTGTTTCCCTGAACAACGAGCTCCTGTTAAGCTTTCTCCTTTCGAGCTCGAAACTTCGAGCTTGAGCTAGAAACTTCAAACGCAAGTGGATTAGTTATAGAGAGAAAATTTTCTAGAGAGACCCTGGTGTGTAGGGAGAAGATTAAGTTGACGTCATCAAGCTGTCGTATACAAATACAGCAAAGCACAACCTCGTGGTAGCCAGGACATGGGGGATGAACTTGCACGCCAACGCTTCTTGGCCTCCTCCGCCGAAGAGCCAGTCTATCACGTTGCCGTCGTTTCTAGTTCATACCCGAGCTAAAACCGCGTAAAGCTACAAATGGGCCACCAACGAACAAAGGTCCTCGTTTGAGGCCTCTTTTAACAAGGAATAATACATGGGTGAGTGCGCATCAAATGAGAGAGCGACACATAATCAAATGTATGTGCATTTCCGCCTCTATCAGCCAACAAGAAGATGGACATACCGTCCACATAGGATGTATCGGTGGGCAAAGGTCCTACTCCTAAGGCCTTCCTTAATTTGAGGGCAGTAGTCTGAAGGTGTAGGTCCCAAAATTAGGGCCAATATGAAACCTGCACCCACCAATGCAACATGCAGGAAGGATGGATGCTATGTGGACAAGAAACAATTTTTCATTCTATCTGTTGTGCCCTGTAGCTGTAAACCATTGTGGTTAACTATGCATGGGACCATCCACATGCATCTACCAACTTAGTACCCACCAAGTGTCTACCTACTTATATACATACATACATACATACATACATACATAACCATTTATATTACTGTCCAGGATGGATGCTATGTGGATAGGAAATTTAACACCTTTTCACTAACCATCCACATGCATCTACCCTAATAGTCACCAAGTGTCTTGCCTACCTACCAGGTCATACATACTAACCCTTAGGTCATCTGCCTACTGAGTTATGATATTTGCCCATGTTCCATATGTAGTTATTTAGATAATGTGAGGCGGAAGTTGGAGGCTTTACAAGATAGTTACCAAGGCGGAGGGTAACCACGCCCATCCCTAGACACAGGCCTCCCTATGGTACAAACCCTAGCCAAGCAATGGGCATGCATGTACTAACCAATGTTTTCAAAATGTCTATGACCAAACACCCGTTCTTGAAATTTTATGTTTGGTTTTCTTTCTCATGTCTTATCAAAATTAGATATTTGGGTGAGGATGAGGGCCAATTTTTTAAAAGTTCAAACCACCCTTATGTGGCTATGTTTTGGTGATGGTATTTTGGTGCATTTGGTTTTTTTATTTGGATTAGTTTTCACAATAGTATAGCAACACAAACATGGGAACTATTTGGTTATGGGAGGATTGGATGATGCACATTTAAGTTTTTCTCAAAGTTTTGGAGATGAACCCCCAAATGGCAACAACGGGAATTAAGTAGGAGGAAGAAAAATTTGGGGCATGTTCTTTTAATTCTATGCACTTAAAGGAAAAAAGGGTGTGTGGGGAACTCCAAAATGGGGATTAGAATGATTTGACAAGTTCATGAGAAACTAGACAATGCAATTGATTAATAAAAATGAAATTAACTTTAAGTCAAATAACTTGCTTTGAAGTATGACATTCACATTGTCCAAACTTGAAAAAAAGCCACCACCTTTTTCTTTATAATATATTATAGACTTCAATTTGTAAATTATAATTAAATACCTTTTTAAAAAAAAATTTCAAATGAGAATCCTAAAATTCTCAAGTTATGAGTTTTGTGGTTCATAATTTGTTCAAATGAGCTCTAATTGAAAAGCTTCCAACTATGAAATTATAATCCTCAACAAAAAAAATTCTAGCACCATGTTGCATGCTTCCATCAAAAGTCATTTGACCTTTATTTTTTAGATTTGGACGGTTGGGAATCAAATTGTCCTTTTGGTTCTTTGTTTTTTCATTGGACCATAACTCTCAACAAATTGCTCCAAATGAAGAATCGTAAGTTCACTTTCAATATTTATGTTTCGAAAGATTTTCAACTTTTAGAAATAAAGTCCAAACCTAATCATTCAAAAGTTCATAACTATTTGTTGGTTGATGTTTTTGTCATTATTATTTTTGAAATTCATGTTTTAAAAAAAATGTATCACATATCAAATCTTTATAAAACATTTTGAAATAAAATGATATTGAAAAATGAATTTGAATCTCCATGCAAAGTTGAAAACACATTTCATGATTTCATTTCAAAAGTCCAAATTATTATATATTTGGTATATATGTATTGAATTTTATCATTACATGTGCATATTTTTATTCAAGTTGACAATCTCAATTGATAAAAATTACATTTGATAAAGCTTTCATCCATGTCTTTTACTAGAATTGGGTTCACCTGAGTTCCTATTTTGGGAAAGGTCATGGCCTTGGGCCCCTACGCTTTAGTTTTGCATGCACCCAAGAATAATTGATTATTATAATACATGAACTATCCACTATGTAGTATCTAGATGGCTTCGGAATAAATTAAATTATTTACAACTTCGCGATTGCCAAAATGTTTTAAAAAAATTCAGCCCTTCCTATCAAAATGATCAAAAACACTTTCAAGTTGTCAACTAGTTTTGAACTAGGGACTTGCCTAACCAAATCAGTTACTTTTCATCCATCTAACCACTAACATAACAAAATATCTTAAAAATACAATTGAATTTTATGAAATATATCACACATATGTTGAAATTTTTAGAACTAAAAAGGTAATTGGTGAACCAAAAATTGTGAATTAAATTAATTATTCGGTAGAGAACTATTGAAGCTACCCAAGTACTACAATACTTAATTAATTTTTAAAAATGCATTTTAGCATGTGATGTATTATTTTTTAATTCTTTTGGCTTACTATGTCTATCTGACTAAACTACTGTTCCCACATAAGAGAAGCTTTATGCACTTTGCATCCTTTGTTATGCTCCACGTTCACCATTTCCACAAAACACATGATCCTCCTCCATTACTCCACAAATATGCACCATGGAGCAGTGTTTTCTAAAATTTTGTAGTCTAACAATAGTTACAACTCTCCTCAAACATATTTCAACTTAATTGGTGACAATTTTGTACATGACTATTAAAAATGAGCTAGTAGACAAACTTGCAATGACACACTCTTCAAAAGAAAAAAAATTGAAAAAAAAATTGTGACTTGTTATTGAAAAAAAAAAAATTTGTTAAAAAATGGACTTGTAACAACAAAATAAGTACTAGTAATTACAAATAATAATATTAGTGTTGGGCTAATAGTATGGATTAAAATAAGGAATAAAATAATGAACCTCATGGGCCTTAAAAGGAGAATTTTTTTACTAGGTGCATAAGGGTTGATTATGAATAATTTAGATAATTATTTCAGGTTAGTAAGAATGCAAGGTCAAGTATGTAGACTTGACCAAATCCCTAGATTCTCAATAATGTAAAACCTATTTATAAAAGGATGGAAATTTATAAGTGGCATTTGATGATTGGTTTGATACATGGGGAATAGATGTAGATGAATGTGGTTAATTATTCATTCATTTCTTTCTTCAAGTATATAAAAGGGTAGAGATTGAAACTTTTGAACTCATAATTTGCATTCAATAATTTCATATTGTTAGTTGGATCAAAACTTGTAGAAGTACCATATGTGAATAAGAATCTTTGAATAAATAAAATGTGAAAATTATTGTGAATACCATGGTGTAAATTTTATAGTCTTTGATGAGCGATCCCATAAAAGATAATCTTTAAATGTGTGTGATGAACTTTCTTGAAGTGTAATTTTAACATAAAGATTCGACTTTAGGCACGTGGGTGGTCTAGAAGAGTGTAAAGTCTCATGTTGGAAATCATGTGAATAATGAATATTGCAAGTGTTGTTTTGAAGTATGTTTGTTAGTCTACCTATGTATTAAAAAGGATAAATCAAAAATTAATCCTCATAATTCCAAACCCTCTCCTAGGGTACAGAGACTCACTACCACCTTTGGTCATATTTCACCCTCAAAAAAAGATTGGCATAGAGGCTCACCTCTAGAGGAAGAGCTTTGTCATATCTCTTTAAAACATCATTGGACATGCCCTTGGTGTTGTTGGAAAGCCTTAGGTGAGTCAGATTTAAGAGAATAGAGAAAGGCTTATCTTCTAGGAGGAGGTGTGTGGGTGTGTGTGTGTGTGTATGTATTCTATTTTGTCGAATCTTGACAATGTGATGACAAAAAAATAAATCCAATGTGAATTGCCCAAAGGGGTTTTTGGGGGAAAAAAAGTACTAGAAACTCGCCATATTTTGACGGTAACAAAGTCAAAGTCACCAAACTAAAACAGTGAGTTTCAGTAGGTCGCCAAAACTAGGCAAGATTCCAAAATAATTATTTCTGTCCTCTCTGACCTCTAGCCCAAGTTTGGCTCATTCCTCTTGTCAATATTCCCCAGACCATCTGGATGACAAAATTGAAAAAAAGACACCTTTACGAGGGAGGTACAGCCATCCAGTATTCTACAGTACTAAGGCCACATGGCCCCCCAATTTTATTATCTTCTTCCCTCTTATGGTGCCTTCACACTTGATGTTAAGTCAGTGTTAAATGAAAATCTAGGTGGCATCTTAGGTGGCACCCAGTGTTACATGGGTGATATTGTAATGTTAAGTGAATGTTAACTTAAACATAAAATGTTAATGGTAAGTAGGTGTAAGTCCTAAATGACTAGCACAGTGTTAGGGCACTCAACACTAAAGTCCCTAACACCAAGTGTGAATGGACCTTTAAAGGGATTCCTCTTGCAAAACTCGAGTTTGCCAGGTTTACAACAGTGTTGGGTGTATGGTTGGGTTAGAATCATCCGTTCCAGTTCCAGTTAGTAAAAATAAGTTGGAACGAGTTCTGGAACAGGAACTGGGAACTTTTACAAACCAGACCAAGAACTGGATTAAGTATTTTTGTAAAATAAAGACCAGAATTAGGAGCTAACCAGAGGTGGGTTACCTGGAACCATGTCTGATTTTCAAAACCAGAACTGGAATTGAAATATCTTTTCTGAAAATCCACATTATGATGTTCCATGTATGTGTGGAACCAGAATCTTTCTAGTTTATTGGCCTTGCCTTCCAAGGCAAGGATATTGTGTTTAAATTCATTATAGAGTATAGTAGCTTAATGATTTTGGCCCCTAGTTAATAGGCCTATTTTTATACGAGGATTTTTGAAAGATGATATTTTGGCTTGTGTTGAAATGTGAGATTAGAAATAGAGTTATAATAACTTGAATGATTTTGGTTTCTTTTAGAGGATCTTTTTTTGAAGATTATATGTTTGCATGGTGAAATATTTGAGTTTGCATAATTCTTCTTTTGCCTTAAGATACTTTTTAATGTAAATGGCAAGGCCACAGTGTGACACATCCCTTGTTTTTTTAGACTCGAAGGTTTTTTGTAAATGTAAAGAACCACTCACCACCGGTTTGCAACAAATTTTGTCCATCTTAAGTGCCTGCTGACTTTCAGTAAGTGTAGCTCATGGCATTTACTTTTGGCTGTAGCGCTAAAGACACGTTTGGCAAAATACATAACAATGGTGTGTTGCTTCTAGGCTTTACCCTACCTCAAAGGGCAGGTTCAGCCATAATTAATTGTTTTGGCAAGTGCCTAATAATATTAATTTCAAGACGTTTAAAACATATCTAATCTTTTGAACAAATAACATGTGAAAGTGCCTAACTTGTACATTTGCTCATTTCATTAAAAACTCAAAGGAAATCAAGAAAGTGTTAAGAAATATGGAAGAAATTTTGCACTTAGGGAGGCTGATTTGTATATGATGATTTTCTTGTTCTTTTGCAAATAAGACCTGTGTCATGAGCTACTTCAACAAGCAATTTAAATGGCACGGACGTATTCTACACGGAGTTCTGTCAAGGTCTATTTCTTTGGGCAACAATTGACAAACTAGTTTCACCTATACAGGTACTCCACAATATAAATTGCATGCAAAAGCTCCAACCCAACAAAAGATCATATACTATATATATATATGTACATATATATGCATTAGAAGATGTGACAAACTGAGAGAGCAAAGACATGGTGTGTACCTCTGACTTACAATATTCAGAGGAAGAACAAGCCATTTATGAAACGAGAGGAAGGTGGGTATGGTGGGCTGGAGAAGGTGTGATGGGTTGGCAGTTGGGACACTGCTCTGCACAGTATGCCCAAGCCCCAACAAATGCCTAATGATAAAAGAATTGAATTTTTTGGGGCGCCGAACCCTGAAAAAATGTAATCTCCATGCCTTAATTTGTTGGCACAAATTCATTATATAATTATGCAGATATTTGCCAAAGCCGGCCTTGAGGTCAGGTAGTGTGGCTTTGTGTGTCATACATCGGTCACTATGGAATTGAGAATTGCATCAAATATATGTCATTCTTGCACACTTTGGTCATAATAGAATCTGGAGGACATTGAGGCAGCAAGGGTAGCCTGTTTTCATGCGTCATCTTCAATTTGTATTTGGTCACCAATTTCCTAAAACCAGGGCTCCAGTTTCAGGTACTTTATAGGTGACTTCCTGTATAAGCATCTCAGAAACTACTTTTGTGTGGAGAACTTACAATATTTTTTACCAAAAAATCAGAAAATCTTTTTTGAAAACTTGTTTTTCCAGCGTAGTATCTGGGTTTCTCAGCAAAAAATTGCCACTTTTGTGAAACAAAGATTGATTATAAAAAAAACTACGGGCCCAAATTCCTAAGCCTTGATATTTTTTATCTAAACAATTTCAATAAGGAGCTCAATGTGTTTTCCATCCAATCTCCAAGAGAATATCTTTGAACAAAAAAGATCACAAGCTTCAACTTTAGAATAGAAATACAATGCAATAGTGGGTTCGAGGAAAGAGTTTCAAACAAAAAGCAGGATAAGGAATTTCCTATGAAGATGAAGAGAAACTGTGTGACACAGGGTAGGGGAACCGAACCTCTGTGTTGCCTTGCTGCCCTCAAAGCTCTCCACATTCTATTGCGACCAAAGCATGCAAGAATGACATATGTGTGGTGCAATTCTCTCAAGTGTTTCCATAGTGACCAACATATGAAAACAGCACACATGAAAAAAGGACAACCAAACTGTTTTTCTCACGTCATAAATTGGTTCTGATTCCTCATAGTTGCTCACCTGCAATGACCTTATTTGTGCCTTCACGCTGCTCATATTCTTCATTAAATGGAATCTTGTTAAAACAAATCCTCACAAAAATGTTTGGAAGTGATGCCCAAATCCATTGAATAGTACCCAATTCCGCTCAATTTTCTACTACACTCAATTGGGGATGAAACAGGGTTTTGAAGGTCAAATTAGGATGTAAAGACAAGGTGACTTTAGGATAACTTAAAAAGGAAAGGATTCCCAGGACCCTAGCACAACATTCGCATCACAAACCATAACCAGGTTTGGTGTCCAATTCAGGCACCATTTTAGGTTTTTTCCTAGGTGGGAAAAGCGTGTCATCTGCTGGTTCCACTTTCCGTTTTGACAGTTTTTTGCTTGTACATAAAGTGAATCAACAGAGCGGAACACAGGTTACATCTGGAGCAGGCCGGGTGCAACCCATTACCACCTAATGGAACAGTTGCTTACCCTACAAGGTCAGAACAGTTGCTTACCCTACCAAGTCATTGGTTGTGACGCTCCTGGGTGGAACTGACAACAGAACATAGTAACATAAAAGAACACGAGGTCTACATTGAACTTGTCATGGAACATATTTTGAATCATAATTTTGCAACTCATGTTGGCTTCTAGAATCTGGAACCCCCAGTTAGTTCCATGATGATAAAATCTTTCTTTCCATGGGTTCAGCTCCCTAGGCAATCAAGAAATACTTTCTTGAAAATTGAATAGGTAGATCCGGATGTGCTATTTAGTCATGTGACAAATATTAGTGTAACGTAATTTGTAATGTTAGGGTTGTGTGTAGAATATGTGTGAACCCTAAACCAAACCAAAACATGGGACGTTTCATAATTTAAAGAACTTGCTTCAGAACCACACCCACAGTTCCATCAGATTAAAAAAAAAATTAGATGAAGTAGAACCCAAGGCTTCTTTCAGAACTAAAACCAAGAACCAAGTGACATTCGGTTACAAGATGTCAGGACTTGGATGGTAGAATTTAGAACCAGCAACCAAAAGCAGCTTCGGTCTCAACATGTCAAGACTGGGATTGTAGAATTTAAAACCCCCAACCAAACAGCATCGGTTGCAGCATGTCAAGACTACGATTGTAGAATTTTTGAGGGAGCAAAGCACAGTACAAAATGTAGAAGTTCAGGCACATTCATATCACAGATGAAAATCTCTATCACGAAAACCAGTTTTGATAGATCTAATCCATCAAATTCTTCACTTTTTGAGATGTATCAGAAGCTCAACAATAACAGAAATGGCATACGAAAATGAACTCAATTTGATTAAACATATATACCCATGTTAATGCAGTTTCACACTCTTGCTTCAAATATTCTGCCTAAACAAAAGTTGGTGAACTTCACATCCCAAAACAAATAAATTCAAAAGAGAAAGAAACTTCTATCAAGTGCAGAAAATTCACACAATACAGATAGCAGCAGGGCACCTACTTTCTTCACAGCACTGGAGTCCTAGAGAACAGATGCTATCTGCATCAACCCACTTGGTGATCACTCCATTGTGGTGATTCCACTGTATGAGCACCCTGGCCTTCTACAGCATCTTCTTCACATGATTATGTACCAATCTTCAATCTCCTTCAGAAACCTAGACCAATAAAAACTCCAAATTGAAGCACAACTCTGTTATCACACAATGAACTCACTCTGCCAGGACAGACATTTGTGTGGCCAATGGTCAAAAAGTCGCCAAGGTGGGAAAAAACTTCTCCAATTAGTTAGGCTGAATATATGGAGCATCAGCTCCTCCAATTACAACCTTCATCAGGCCTATTAAAGCTACAAGCTCTCCCTTTCCTCTTCACATAATAGAAAAAAAACCTTGTGGAAACTAGACAGTGTGAGCTTAATAAATACCCTTTGGATAAACAGACTGCCACTTTTGGTTTTCAAGAATCTCATTCAAATTTCAAGTCTGAGAAGTTTATCAGGCTGCCTTCCATACAAAAAGATGCAACAAGGAAGAGCATACAAGACTGATGGAGCAGCAACCAGTCAATGGACATATGAAGGCAAATATATGAAAAGCCATGAGTGCAACTTCCAGTCTCTTGACAATTGACCACCAACCATGAGTCATTTCACAGCTTCAACCTGACAGTCTCTTCTAGATATGCATCCATTACTGACATCCACCATGGTTGGGGTAGCATTTGGGCTCTTGAGTCATAGATGGGAACTCCCACAGGCCTGCAAGTAAATCATGCTGAGGTCTTTGAACCAAGAGGAACAAATAGGGGTTCAAACCCCTTTCAACTACACGAACCATGAATTACTGAGTTGCCTTCACAACTTATGTAGTATAGTTACTGAGGAGATTTTGTTCTCAAGCTGTCCAACAAGTTCTAATCCTTTGCAATGGCATGCAATAAGACAAGATGCACAAGAAGGGCTGGTTCAGGTGCAAACTGTGGCATCCAGGTCCATTAAGGCTCAATTAAGATGTCCAGGCCTTTTTGCATCAACCAACTGTTGTGCTAGCATCCTGCCATGAGCCCACCAAGGAGAGAAGTCAACATAGAAATTGATTGAACCAGATGTGTTTCACAATAAATCATGGATTTCTCCTGCCTTGTGCTCTATAAAATAAGCTGATGCAAGAGAAAAACAAAACGATAAATAAAATCATGCCTCCTTAAATGCTATTGATCCAATAGCACCGGCTGCAAGTGTAGCTCCTGATTCCCGATACTTTCTGCAGCTCTGCCACAGTGTGAGCAAGGAAATCTTCCTCCCAATTTGTGCACAATTTGTTTCCCCCCCTGTGATCCATCATGATCGCCATACAATTGAATTGTTCCCACCACAGTTGAATCCAAATAATGAAGTCTGAGATCTGCTGATATAAGAAAAGCTTGTTGGATCATCAAGAAAGAGTTCTTTCTTATTCTCCCCTTTCGATTGCTGCTTCACAATAGGTCTCGCATATCTCTCGGCAAGCTGGGATTTTCTGTTTGGAAAAACCCTAGGAACTTGCTTCGCAGATTTTTGTGCTAGAGAAGGAAAACTTGTAGTGAAAAGGAGAAGACTCAGGCTTTGAGTGTCTGGAGGAGACTGCGTTTCAATGATAGAAGAGACAGGACATGCAAGAAGATTGTGTCTGGGAGAAGAAGAAGAAGAAGAAGAAGGTCGTGTTTGGAGAGAAGAAGAAAGTCGAAATCGGGTGCAGCAGTAGGTCTAGGTTGTTGAATGGCAGGAATTTGGGATGGGACACTTACTGCTGCGGAGTTTGAAGCAGCAGCTTTGCATTTGGTGGAGGTCTGGAAGTCGCAATGCCCGCAATTGCCTGCATGGACCTGGCATGTTTACGAGCCTCCACTGAAATCACCAGTCCTTGCTTCTTCGGTATGCACCTCTCTTTGTACTCTACCTGCATGCTGCTCTTTTTGTATGTTTTGGTAAATACATGTTGTTGTTGTGCTTTTTGTGTTACAAAAGCTACAAACTGGATCTGTGGTGAACTAAGAAGGTCAGATTCTGCTGAAGCCGCATGCTGAACTATGCAGCAGCAACAGCAGCAGTAATGTTTGAACGACTTGGTCTTGCTGCTGCTGTCCAAAGAAGGGGATTATGGATTTTGTCATCAGAAGAGAAGCATTGCTGTCCTTTAGAAATCAATAATGAGCTGAGGAGCAGAGCCATATTCTTCACATGACTCACATCTGGGTGCTGTGAACAATGTGAGGAAGGTGTTATTGCAGCAAAGCTTGTTAAGCTTTGCACAGTGCGTTGTCATCAAAAGTGGCAACCACAGGATGTTAATGGCAATGGTGTTTGCTCTTGTAGTGTGATGGAAAAGGCATAAGTGGAGGTTTACAGTGTGCTCTTGATTGGTAGTCAACAGCACGACTGAGTCTTCCTGTTGCTTCCATTAATGCAGAAGAAACTCAGGATGCAGATTTATTAGGGTTTTCTTGAAATCTTAGGTGGATTGTTATACACTTATCAGCGCCCATAGTTGGGAGATGATGAAGTCAATTGGCAGTCATGGCAGTTCATCACTGCTATTTGTGATCAACAAAGTGATCATCTGGCACTTTGTGTGTGACCTGCATAAGGTTATGACCACACTCATTGTCTTTTTAACCTTCAAATTGTTGTTGTGGAGATTTCTCTGCAATTTCTTAGATATACGGAGGCAAATGATTCTGTTGCAGTTGTGTATCTGTGCAGGCAGTTGGGTATTTGGTGCTCCAGGATGTGCATATATTGTCTGAACAAAAGGTGCACCTGGTTACCCTGCAAACTTCAGTGGTCTTCACTTTTGTGGGCGTCATTTGCCATTTTTTCACAAAAGAAATGATAGAGAGCCGCATGGCAGATAGAATGGGTATACATGAACTGAGGTGCATCATATATTCTTTGACAGGTTGTGGCTGAAGTTGAGGATATCCATGAAGTGGATGATGAATCTCAAGACATTGCTACATTGGTAAGCTGTCAATTGATGTTACAGCAGTTAACAATGCATTTGTCAGATACAATAAGCCAGTCTTAAGAAGATACTTCATGAGAGTATTGTTGTTTTCTAGATAGTCTGGGAAATTCTGGGCAGGTCATGGATGGAAACTGGAAGATAGATTGTGTGGTTTTTGCCGCATGAGGCATGTGACAAATATTGGCAGGATGCAGCCCCTACCAGCACTATACCTTTCTTCTAGCTTGAGACCTCTGTCTGAGTATTGCAAGATTGAAGTGAACATTTATGATCTGACCATTTGCCAGTGCTGTGGTGGTTCCACTTTGACAGGAAATGAGTCCTGGGCTACCTGGTTATGAGGAGCATGTGTACAGTTACCATGTGATCTACAATGAGTCTTACAGAGTACCCATGATTTTCCTCCAAGGTCACTTCCTTGGTGTGTACTCTGCCTTCCACCTTGCATAGCCTTCCAGCTGAGTTTAAATGAGGAGAAAAAGGACAACTGACTTTGATGCTCACTTACATTGATTCCAGGTCAAAAGTGCTCAGTGTTTCAGTAGATCCAGTCTTGAAAATTATCATCATTGTATAACACTGGGGCTCTCTGGCATTTGTAGACGGAACACCTCTTCAATGGCACCATGTGTGCCATGACTTGCCTCTGGACTCTCAACAGATCAGCCATGAGAGTCGATGGACCTTTTTGACACAAGAGGTATGGCTTCTTGGCTTTGAGCATTAACCCTGGTGAAGTCTTTTTGGAAAGAGGGCTAAAGAAAACCCATCTGTCAAACTTTCCTTTCATGACACTTGTGACACATTTTTCTTGGTCAAAATGCTTGTGGGATTGCTGAAAAGGAGGTTCTTTTATGAAATTTGGGGTGGATAATAGGAGCACCCTTTCCTGCACCGCCCATGGTTTGCATTACACCCTTGTGGAACAAGTAGCATTATGAGTCTGGTGTTTGCAAGCCCATTAAGCAATGCTGCTAAATATTCAAGCAACGACAATAGGATTCAAGACACAAGAAACTTTTTTTCTTCATCAGATCAAGTAAACATCCTTCCTTCACTGAATCAAGTAAGTGTCTTGCAGCCTCCTTACAATGAGATTAGTGCCCTCAGTTCGAAGCCTCAAAAGAGCAGCAGGTGCCAAGAAAAGCACAGAATTGATTTGATGAAACAATACATTCTTACATGGTTGTCTTTCGCATGCCCAACTGTAGGCCTCACCATTCCCTCTTGTGTATTCAAAGCCACCAACTGAACCTTACTGTTCTTCTGTTTCCCACATCTGAAGTGGGATTTTCCAGTACATAGTGATTCATCAACAATTGGCACTGTATGGTTGATTTCCATTAGAATCCCCCTAAAAGAACCACTCTACTTGTAGATCATCACATGACTCAACCATAAAACCTTAAAAAAATTCAATCCATTAATCAATTTATGGTGGATTATTGGGCAGTACAATGATATACTTAGGCAAAAAAATTGGGAAGCCTTTGATAACTATGGGTATACCTAGGTGCTTTTGTAATTTTCAGACTTTGTAGTCAAGTAGTTATTGAACTTTGAGAATTTTCATCACTAAAAACTCAACAAAAATCATACTTAATGTTTTAAGAGAAGTTGGATTTCATATAACAAAAAGGCAATTTTTTTGGTTCAAAGATATATACACTTCATAAAACTATTTACAATATGTGTGCAATAGGTCACACTAGTCATTATCTAAATGGATATTGTGAGCAAGTGCTACCCACCCAATATTGGTGATGAAGTCCATTATAGAAAAAAGTTCTCTTTATACAATTGAATTTTGTATGGTGCTTGAATTCTTAGGCAATATGGAAAAATTTGTGCGTGTAAGGTAGGGTGATTTGAAACGAATTTGAAATCGGATATCCTAAGTTGAAAATGATCTTGGGTTAAATCATTAAGAATTGTCACAATTACAAAGTCTACTAGTGACAAAATTTAGCAATCACTTCATAAGCATACTCTTTAAATGACCTAATCATGATTCCATGGAAATATGGCCAAAGCTTCAAGGAGGTTATGGCATTATATTTTGACTATGTAATAACCATAGTGGACAAGAAACGAATTAAGTTTATACATTGATCAAGATAGTTTGGACAATAAAAGCAAAATTATGCACCTTGTGTATAATTCTTTATGTTCTTGACAATTCTTGTAAGATCAAATTAGTTGTTGGCCATTGATAATTGTGATAGGGTTTTCTAAAAGAAGAAAGAAAAGTTGTAAAGTGAACATATAATCAATTCAAATTAGTTCAATTAAAAGCCTTGAGTTTTGCAAAGAATAAGCATTATGTTATCAAAAGTGATAACATGAGATAAAAGCATTCTTTAGAAGATCGATAGCTTTTTATTTAGCTTTGACATACATTGTTTTAAAAATTAATACCTTTTTAATTAACATTAACATACATTATTTGATACCAGTATTTAAGGTTTCAAAACACAAAATGACCATAAATGTGAATGTTGTAATTGAATGATTTAAGAAAATTTTGCAAATGTCAAGTCTTGTCACATTAAAGATAACCCTTGAAATGCAAAATCAACAATGAGTAATCGTAACAAAATTAATAATTAGAACAAACGAAACAACTTCAAATGCACATTGAATTTAAAATAATCTATTTTTTAATCAAAATTTTTTAAAAATAGATTTCTTTAAAAATAAACATTCTAGCTTTTTTATAAATAATTTTAACTTTGTGTACAAATAATTATTTCAATTGTTTGTTTTAAAATTTAAGTGACTTTATAAGCTTACATTTATACTCAAAAAATTTAAACCTTATTTTTTATACTCCCATTTGCATAAAAAAATGATTTTACATAGTTTATTATTTAGCTTAAACCATTTTTTGTCAAATTTTTGATGTAATAATAAAAATTTAAACCTCATTTTTTATATTCCCATTTGCATAAAAAAATGATTTTACATAGTTTATTATTTGAGTTAAATCATTTTTGTCAAATTTTTGATGTAATAATAAACATTAAGAAGCCCAAAGTATATTTAACATTTACTAAGATTATTTTTTTAAACTTGGAAAAAACATTTTTCTAAACATCAAACAAATTAATGACAAGTTTTTGTGGTACACTTGAAGTGATGACATTTATCCAAAAACCAAAATTTATATTTTTTGGTAAATTCTTTGTAAAATAAATCAAACATTTACAGTCAAATATTTCAAAAAACATTTGCCACAATGCAAAAGTATGTTATGAAAAAAATCATGTGTTAAATGTTTATAAAATCATATTTGACTCTCCTTAAAACATATTAAGGGTATCAAAGTTAATTTCAATATTTATTTTTATTTTTATTTTTATTTTTCAATTTTCTTTGGTGCACTAAAAGTGAAATATTTATTCAATGGTAGAATAACCATGCACAATTATGTAAATATTTTTTAATGAAAAAATGATGTTGTGAAAAAAACCCCATATAATGACATTATCACATTTTAAAGTGATTACCCAAATGTAAAATGCATATATAATCAACTTACACAATGCGATTGGATAAGAAGTGTAAATCAAAATGGGCAAACAATGAGTGAATTTGCATTGCATAAATCTTTTTTGGGGTTGGAAAATATGGGAAAATCAATACATGTTTTAATTTACTCAAACGCAATAAATCATTGAATGCCACTTTGCATGCACAAAATATTATATATATATAAGAGTAATAACTAGTTATTTGTGTATAATAAAAAAATAAATCAATTTTTCAAAAGATTATTGGGAATAACAAATATTTCCTTTTGTTTTTTTTTCATTACTTAAATCCAAAACATGACAAAGAATGTTTTACCTACTCCTAATAATCAAAGCAAGTTCTCCTACACGAAAGGCATAATGATTTGGGCATTGTTTCAAAAAGAGACTCAATAAAATATACATGTGACTGTTTAATTGTTGTATATTTAATTGATATAGATTTGGTTTTTGGTTGGGTTGATTTTATGACAAACTTTAATCAACTATGAAGGATAAAGAAGGAATTCACCCTTTTTTACCACACAAGTATAATTGGAGAAAACCCATAAATAAGGCCTCTTTCGATGAAGAACATAATCATGTTCCAAAAGAAACCCAACATGTACATAAATATAACAATCAAAATTTTAAAACAAAATAGGTAGTAAATACGGGATAATGTGCAATGAAAAAACATATACATGAGACACGAGTCAATAATTATAGTTGATTAATTTATAACAAAAAATGGTTAATTAATTATTATTGTAACCAACTAAAAAGAATAATTTAATTTTCCAATATCAGAAAAACAAACATGAATATTCATGCATTTTTATCAGGCTTAAGTTCATTTTTATTTTCTTGTGTAATTGATTTGATTCAAAATTTGTAATGTGAACCAAATATAATGAATCATTAAAGTTGATTTAAATACACCAAACATTTTCAATATTAATTTGATTTTTCACTTTTAAATATAATTTTGAAAAATTGTTACATCTTTCATGAATCTCAATATAACATAATTTGCACCCATTGTTGCAACCATAATGGTTTAACATGTGTGTAACATAAATCAAATGATATTTGAATCTTTTTAAAAACAAATTGAAACTAGTTCACATTTTCAAAATAAACAAAGTATACATGTGTGTAAAAATAATATGCATTTGAAAGGTTGAAAGTGAAAATTTCAAAACAATTTTCAACCATTTTTAATATCATATCCATTCAATTTTTTTAAAAATTCAATGGATATGAGATTAAATTTTAGATTATTGAATTTTATTTTGATTGAAATGTTTTAAAAGTTTCAAAAATCGTACTTTTGCCAAAACCAAGATTTTAAAAATTTGTGATTTTCACATTTCAACCATTTTAATGTAGATGTGACGAAAAAAAATACTACATACACTAAATACCAAGGTGATGTTTCTTCACAAGCTTAAATCATAATGAATTTTGTGAATCCCTATATACTTGTAATTATGTGCACCAAAATTGCTTCCAAATTCATTCATTGTCTTCTTTGTTTAGTTTAAACAATTTGATATAATTGTGAATTTGATTTTTAAAATTCAATTTGTTATAATTTTCATCTAAAACTTTCACAACCTTTTTTATATCTTGTTATAGGTTAAGGAATATGCCCAAAGTTTTGCATTTTGTTGTTAAATTGAAATTAAGGATGTTTTGATTATCAAAACTATTTGACAAGCCTAAGGTTGCATCATAATAAATAGTGATTGGTTAATCCATAAAAATATTTCATTTGTTGAATTTTAAGGCGTTTAATGTTATTTGAGTTTTTGTTGTTTCACATAAGTAATCATTCATTATAAGTTTCAAATTTAGCTCATTATGATCTCACTTGAATTGAAATTTTTAAATATATTTGACATTTCTTGGATCAAATTTTTGTTGGACCCTACCCACTATAAAGGGTACAAATTATCAAACAAATTTTTTTTATGAAGTTTTATTTCAATTCCTTTAATTTCATAATAGCCAAAGTGATTCATTTTTTCAACTTGTTTCACACTAAACAAAGAAAATTTAATTTTACACTTATTTACATAAATGAAAATGATTCAATTAAGATCATTAAAAACCCATTTAAATTCAAATGCATGTGGTTGAAATGAAAATAAAAGTATGAGGTTAGGTTTCATTTTTTAATGGATTAGCTTTGGATGATTTGATGACAATTCAATTAGATCTTGTTAGAAAAAAATGCATGACAATAATAACATTCAAAGATGTTTTTTTAACATCATGTAGTTTTTTTTATGGATTGCATTTCTGTATCAATTGGTAGATTTTGGTTCAACTTTTGTAGGTAACATTGATTGTCTTCCATTAATCTTAATGTAAAAGGTAATTAATTAAATATTTAACATCTTTGTAAAACTTGAAAAAGGTTAACAAAAATTGTCAAATTATTACATAATGCATTGATATGTTTATACATTATGTATAAATTGATACATTGATACACTATGTAACACAACCAAAATTTAAACATTTAAATATGAAACTAATACATTGAAACACATAAGTTTAATAATAACATTATATAAACAAGATCTGACTTGTGTACAATGGATGTAGATGAAATATTATGTAAACACAACAAATGACACTAAAATAACTTACAATTAAAGTAGTAACATATTGCACAAACCATGCTTTCAAATAAAAGTACAATTAACATTGATAGATGATGAAAATATTGTGATAGATGAAGGCCAAAATGATATTTTACAAAATGTTCCTTTCAAATAACCATGGTTCATTACAAGTATGATTGAATGGGCAATTGAAATATCAAATGTTTTATGAAGATACAACAATGTGGGCATGTGTTGCCACATCAAAATTTCAAAATTGCATTATGACATTAATCATAATACCTCCTTCTTTTTAGCAAATATGCATTTGTGGATAAAATGTATTGGTTTTAGAACAATGATGAATTTTATTGAAAATATTCCACTTTTAGTGTCCTTCAACACTCCCTTCAAAATGAAAATTATAACATAAACAAACCTTATTTTAGTTATATGATCATTTCCATGCAATGTAACAAAATTAAAATTTAGGTTAAAAAGTTACAAATGTCATTAGGCATAATGTAGTGTGACAAAAAAAACCCATTTGAAATATAATTTTTGAACACCAACAATTCCACATTATTTACCTTTTTGTCACCACTATTCACATTAATTATTTAGGTGAGAAAGACAAAATCCTTGGGAGCATCATATAGAACATGCTATACATAATATTCCCTTTATAAAAAAAATTGAATTGTTGAGACCAATTGCTGCAAACACACACACACACCCATTAGGTCAATAAACCCATTTAAAATTGCATTGAAAAGGGCCATAGTTTCAAGATTATCCTTTTATTAGTTGTCAATGAGCCAATGTGTAAGCTACTTTGCAAACTCTTTAAAGAATTATTTTGTTACTTGTGATTAAAAAATCCATGAGGGGTGGTGAAAATATAGTTAAGTTTGAATTGGAATGTATTCAACGCATACCAACAATCAGAATTGTACGCACTCAATACAAGAATCAAATAAAAAATTTACTAATTGAACATCTATTACAAATTGCAACACTATTAAAATTCTAGGTTTTTGAAACGCTCCAAGTTGATTAATTGGTCCTTGTTTTATAAATGGACATGTTCATTTTGACTAAAGGTTCAAGGCATGTATTTTTTGACCAACCAATTTGACTATAGTGATTTATTTAACCAATACATCTAATCAAGTTGAACAACCCTAATCAAAATGATGAATGAGTTTTAGTCAAATGAAACATTTAGTCAAATTGAACATAAGAAATTGACATGAATAATCAAAATGACCAATGTTCTCTAGTCAAATGGGACGTGTTTTAGGGTTTGTTTCAGGACAAGTTTCAAACTTTACATTTTCCCCCTCAGGCCCCCCACCTATAATCTTACAACCTACCTACCTACCAACCCACCCACCCACCCACCCACCTACCTAGGTGCATTACCTA
>Ga0209611_10003882_pt1 | contig 25695 bp, 13 predicted proteins | sample S1TSphgellanicum_3_FD_187693 | JGI IMG/M metagenome (GOLD analysis project Ga0209611, IMG submission 187693) | Host-associated microbial communities from peat moss isolated from Minnesota, USA - S1T2_Fc - Sphagnum magellanicum MG (SPAdes) (version 2) | ecosystem: Host-associated > Plants > Peat...
TTTTTTTTTTTTTTTTTTTCCCCACTTTTTTTCTAGTCACACTGGGGTTCATGCACAAGAGGAAACTAGCCAAATTTGGCTACAGGTCAGAGAGGAAAGTAGGAATTCCTTGCTATATTTTGGCTACCTGATGGAACCTATTGTCTAAAAATGGCGATTTCAGAAAGTTTTACCTCAGAAATCTGGCACTTTGACACAAGTTTTTTTCACAAAGAAAAGATCCTTTGCATGAGTTGCACTGAAGTTTTATTTATTTATTTATTTATCAGTTATTTTTCGCCAAGTGGCAAAAATTTGACCCCCTAAAAAAAAACCCTGCTAAAATAATCATCCCTGTTTTGTTATGCTTTTAAAAAATTAAAAAAAAAACTTACTTATTAAATTTCCATTTTTTAAATTGTCCAGTCTGGAAATACACCCCCTCACAAGAAGCAATAAAAGCCCCTTCTGACAGCATTGTTGATATTATTCCTTGGGGATCTGATTTCAGTTGAACAGCCAAATCCTTTTTTGCAATTCTTGTTTTTTAAAAAATAAAATGTACATGAGATGGAAAAAATATAAATAAATAAATTAAAAAAAAATTGTGATGTATTTCTTATCCTTTGCTTGACATGCAAAAAAACTAGCCAACTGCATTCTTTTCATCCATCTGTTACTACCTACCTACCTACTAAAAACCCCCAGTAGCCCATTAACCATCTACAACACACTCACTCACCTACTTGGATATAGGCCATCTATTATGCTTCCTACCTGCCTACCTACCTACCTACTTACCTACCTACCTACTGGAACTATCCTTTACAAGAAAGGTTACCAGGATGAAACCCCGCATCAACTCAGTCAGGATTCATCCACCTATTATCCTACCTACCAACCTACAGGACTGAGTTGTTGTCAGGTTTCATCTTGCTAGTAGGTGGGTGGATGAATCAGTCAGAATTCATCCATTTGTTATCCTACCTACCTTGATAGCAAGACAAAACCCACCAATCATCCACCTACTCTCCTACCTACTTACCTACCTACCTACCTACCGCACCTATCCTTTACAGGAGAGGTTATCACCAAAAAACCTGATGTCAACTCAGTCAGTATTCATCCACAACTGAGTCTCAACAGACTTCCATTCTATGGTGGCACTGGTGGGCTGTTGGTTCACTCTGGCTGAAACCATTTGTGTTACAGACGTGTATCTTCATCATCCTACAAATGTACTTAGTTACTCTGCCTCAGTATCATCAGGTAGGCTACTATGATTTCAAATCCATCAAACCATTCAATGTTTTGATGTCTACAAGCAGTAGAAAGTAACCAGGTGAATGCACAGCAAAAATCAAAATCCATGGGAGCACTGTTGGTATTGATTACATTTTATTCCCAATTCGTTTGTTCTGAATTCTCATGTACACAGGACAACATGCATCCAAATGCTATCAAAAAGATGCTTTTAAAGGAGTGGAAACATGTCCTCCCAACTGCAAGTTTCACCTCAATGACTGCCCAAATGGTAAATAAATGTCTTCTTGTCTCCATGTCTTCGAGAATATAACGAAAGGTCCATATGGGGGGCAGTGTTATTTACTGCTTGGTTTCCAGGCTGCAAAAAATGTGTTAAAAGATTTAATCTGGTGACACCCTACTAGTTTTGTGCCATGTAATCCAGTCCTGCAGGAAAATGACTCCAAGTATTGATACAAACTGCAGTACAGTGCACATGATGTAATCCAAGAGCCAATGGCAAACCAGAACTAGTATCCCTCCAGCATGACATACACAAAGCCGTGGTTTGAATTTTCAGTCCGCCTGCACAGAGCGAATTTGCCACAAACCACTTAATGAGAAACATAACATGCAGCCCTGGCAGATGCTTTGGGAGGCACCAATTTTCCTATCAATAGACAAAGTCCTGAATGGAGGTGAATGCAAAGGAAGCACACCGTTTGTACACCAGATAACTGGCAAATGCCAGTCCACCTGCTGCAGCCACAGTTGATAGACTGATCAACACAATTGCCCAGATTGGCAGATGTCTCTTCTTGTGATAGGGCTTGATACCCTGACATGCTGTCAAATTACAGCCTTCTTCCCTCACAGGCTGCCATAGAAATGAGCCCATCAGATGAAGTATAGGTAAATGTATGTGTCTTTCTTCACTTCAGACCCCAATTGATGCCTTCTAGGCCATAGAGAGATAGTTGAATTGGTGGAAGAATGTGAAGGATAGAAAAAATAGGAGTACCATTGTGGCAGCCAGGCATTCACTGTCATCCACAACAGCTGGCAGGTTAAGCACGTGTTCAACATACCGGAGGCACTTGACACGCCGCTTCCTCACACCTTCACCACAGTGACGTGAGCAAGGAGTCCACTCCCCTGTGTTCCACCTGAAGACTTCTGTTGCAAGAAATTCATGTATCAGATTCAAAAGTCTGCCACACTGCATCCTGGTTTTGGTAAATGAGGAGGGAGGACCCATTGACCCAAAATTGTGCACAATCCCTTAGTATGAATGCAAGAGAAGGGAGTGTGGATCTCAATTTCATTTGCTTTGATGGGTCTGTCATAAATCTATAAGAGGGAGCAGTTAATTTGTAAGAGTAATTGCTGAGCTCAAGAGCCTCATATATCAGAATGAGGCTCCTCTCAAACACCAATGCCATCCAAGTGAATGAGCACTCTGTGAACTGATTCCATCATTTCTATTAGGGAGCCCGACTATGAGCCCCAGGAACTTCACACAACATAGAAAACGTAAGGAAGCCTAGGCCAATCAACAGTGAAAAAATGAGAATGAAACACAGGTGCTAGTTCAGGTGAACAAGCTCCTCCACACAAAACTTGGATTAACATGGCATTTTCCAGGAAAGGCTATAAAATTCCAGGACACTGTTGCCAGGCAGGTGACTTTGTTGAGTGCACCATCTTGGCTTCAACTCAAAACAGCCACATTAGCAGTTGCAAAATGAGGTTAAAAGATCCCCTTCAAAATGGAGAGAAGAGCTCACCTCGTGGTTTCAATTGAGAGCCCAAAGAGGCACCCATCTGACAGTAGCCAACATGGGCATCTGCATCTGCAATTTGAGGCTCAGAACAATCGCTACAACAAAGCCACTCATCCCCAACATCCACCTTGTTGGTACACTGAGCACAGTCTGCACCTTCCCTTGCCTTAACTGTTCCAAGCAGACAAACACTTAGTTCATGCCAAATGTAAGAAGTTCAAAAGGGAATGCGAGTGAGTGACAAACAATCTGAGAAATGAAGCAAACATTAGAAGCACATGGATTCAAGGCATGACATGAAAGAAAGAGTCAGACCCTCCGTGCAACATTGAAAGCGTGTGAAGAAGGAGGGGCATGCAGGGTATTGGGGTTCAGCACACAGGCCCTTGCAATCATTTGATGCATCCACTTGGATATACCCAGGTCTACAGCCCCCCATCCATTTGCTCTGACATCTGCTTATCCAAAAGCAACCTGTAGAAATGTACCAGAGGCAAATCAGTTCCATGATCCTCGCAATCACAATGACCAAACCGTCTCTATACCTTCAATTCCCTCTCTGAAATGTGTTCTAAGTAGCCATTTCATCTCTGTGGCATGGTGAGACTAAGCATTCTGAAAATTACTCGATTGCAAAAAGTACAAAACAACTCTTCCCTTCACTTCTCAAGACGTTGACTAAATCCACACAGTCCTCCTGCCACACATGACATCCAGATTTTTCTTGGAACTTTGTCTCTCTGTGTGCACAAGTACCAACCCTGAACCCTAAATCTTTCAATCCAGCTTGAAGTTTTCAAGAGAGAGGGCATCCTCTGGGCCTAACCAAAACTTCAGAGCGAAGACATTCCTCGTCATCTCGGTGCCAAGTGGAAACCCTCTCTCTACTCTCAAACCAAAATGCTTCTCCAAACCCTAATCAAAGAAAAAAAGGGGGGCAAAGAGAAACGAACTTCCTAAAACTTCCTATCTCTTCCTCCATCCATCTTTGAGACACAAATCAGTGACAGCGCACTCCAAGCAGAGCGATCCAAATCCTGAAGAAAGCCATAAAATGAATTAAAAAAGGACTCTACAAAAAAAGAGGTGAGTACCCGTCCCATACATACATACATACATTAGGTACATACCTTCTTCACCCGATGCTTGCAAAACCAAGAGCGAAAGGGCTACAAGTGCGACGCTTGTACGCGCAATGCTGGTGAAGCAACCCATTGCTCACCAATTTGTCCTACCACTCGCTACTCCTCCATGCTCGTGAACAATCAAATCATCATTACACAACAATCACGCTCTCTCTGTCTCTGTCTCTCTCTGTGTCCAGTCTCCAACTCTACCCGAGTGTTTCTTTCCGAGTGCATGAGGATGGGACTGTAACCCTAATCCAACCCTAATTTTCGGGCTTCTGCTCTCGTCCCTACGACCCTCAAAATTGAAAGGGGGGTCTTAGGGCCGTCCCCAATGTAAAGTACCAAAATTTTAATTGATTATATATTAGAGCTCCGCCCTGTTGTGCACTACTAGTGACAATAAAAAAAATTAAAAAAATAATTTAATGTTTTCATATGGTTTTCAATAATTCATCATTCTTTATGTCAATGTCAAATTTAATTTAAATTAATATACATTTCATAGATATAAAAAAAACACATTTTAATTTGTTTTTTTCATATCCATGTTAGTGGATAGGGGAAAAGTGTGAAGTAGTTATTAAATGGAGGTATTTTTTTTATTTATTAAAAAAAAGGTGGGAGATAGTTATTAAGAAAATTCATAGGAAAAGGAAGCAGTTATTAAAAAGGAAATAAAGTAATTGATTTGAATTTGAATATATTGTAATCTATTTTTCCATATCTCATTATACATGTTTAATATCTATTCATATTGGTCAACTTAATACTTATATTCATTTCGTTATGCAAAAATTATGAATTTGATTATATTCATATCATATCAATATGATTTTGAAAATAACACTTGCAATTTGTTCAACACCAATACCACCATTTTCATATAAAAATTTCAAATACACTTCTATAACACTATCATATTGTTGTATTTATAACAAGCTATTAACCATGCTATGTATTTGTCTTAACGTTCCAAAATATTGTTGCAAATGTTACGTTAAATGAAATATGTAGGTCATTGTCCTCTCATCATTATTTTTGCCTTATTATTATTGCCAATACCTTTTTGAATTTTTAAAAAAAAAACCTATGTGATGGTATTGTGAGATGTGATTTGAGAATTTCAATGCAAAATATATTGGTTTATGGTCAATCCAATAAGTTTTAACAATTCCTAACATGCATTTTTGAGTGGGTGCATTTGTCCATATGTGATCAATATGGGATTCATAAATTGTTGTAATTTTTAAAAACTGAAATCCATTGAATATTAGTTTATAGAATTTTGGAGTTCATTTGGTTGTGTTAAGTTTTGATCAAGCATGTCGATATTGAAATTGCCAATTATTATCATGGCATTATATCCAAAAACTTTGGAAGGTGAATTATAAACACTAATAAAAATAATGTTGAAGGTTTGTATATTGTTATTATATGAATAGCTTTTCTTGTATTTGCATTGAATAAAGATAATGTTGTAACTAAGAAAAAAGAAAGAAGCAAAATGAGCTTTACTCAATTATTTCCCAAATATAATTTTAGTTATTTAGTTCCTAAAAATGTAAAAGTTTCGTGTGATGATAAGGTTGTGAAATTGTCATATGTAATCATTTTACCATTTCAACCATTTACATTAATCGTTGAATGTGTTCTTGTATTGATGTTCAAAGGTGTATTATTACATGTTAATGTGTTGAAGTGTGTTTCATCGAATCATTGAAACACAATACGTGAGTTGTTTTGAGATTGTAATATGAAAACACATCATTTTTATGTAAAAGCAATGATCTAGTATTGAAAGAATAAATCAATACATGTGAATTACGAAATGTATGTGGTTTGGGGCAAGTACATCCTATCATGGTGTAATTTGTAATCACTGCTGCATCTCCATGGCGACACTTGGATCAATTTGAAAAAAATTCATTTACAAAGGTTGAAGTTGAAGGTAATAAATTTTTTTTTTTTTAGCATGATAAAATGTTGTATATGTCAAACCATGTTTATAAACATTAATAGGATCAAATCCTAAATAATCAAATGTTAATTCTTGTGTTCAATGCATAGTACATGTTGTAGCCAATTGAATGGGAAATTGTGTTTTTATCATAATGTGAAAAGATTAGAGTCAATTTGAATATCTTTGAATATGGGTTCTACCAGTGTCTGTGCAAGATGTATTTCATGTTCATACAAATAAGCATTCTTTATTCTTATGAGTTGATCACATTTGGGATTATTAAATAATATCCATAATATTTTGCTGTGAATTCAATACATTAGTTGATACTTAGAATATTCCATCTACACCATTTACAAGGCCATTATGTGTTGCATAATTTTTAGTACAAAGTTCAACCAACATATTTTTTCTTTACTTGAACCTTTGAATGCAATCATGTTGTGAAGTTTGCATTATTTTGTAATTGAAATGATTGAAGACATGTATCATGATGTCTATCTTATGCACATAATATGAATACATCCCCTTCACTTTGAAGAAAACCTGATTCATTATGTTTTTATTTTGTTTCATTCATGTAAAATAAATGTGGAAATTTTGGATCATTTGTTGGTGTACAAAAATATTGATTATTTATGGTATCCACATATGATTGCAATTGTGTAGCATTTCGAAATCAATTTAAAATGTTAATGAATTGTTCATCACTTTGACGCATTAATTATTTCAATTCATAAAATTTAATTTTTTCCATCAAAAAATTTGGAACTAAACTACCAATGTTGTTTGCATTAGTTTGAAAATTCATGCATCACAAACTAGTTAAATTTGATATAAATCTCCAGTGATAATCACATGAAGAATTCCAAAAAATATTGATGAAAATATCTTTGATTGACCTTCAATATTCCTTTCCCTAATAATGAGATTTCATCTAATACTATCAATTATAATTGACCATATTTTAAAACTAAATTATCTAATTATTTTAAACTTAATGATGAAAAATCTTTACAATTAAATGGTATAGAAATATTTGAATGAAATTGTAGTTCCATCAATGTTAAATATTGTTTTTCCAATATATGCCATGGGTAAGGTCTAATTAAGGATGTCTATTGTAAAATGTTAGTGTCATTTTTTTGTTGCTAATTAAAAAATTTGTGATCAAAACCCCCCCCGCCCCTCTTTCAAGGCCTACTTCCCTCCAAAGGTTCCAAACTGATGAAATTTTCAAAACCAAACTTCAAAAACAAACAAACGATGCGCAGGCGGACACGGTCCGTAGTTCCCCCCCTTTCTTTTCTTGAAAAACTTCTCGTCCCGCGCCTACGGCGGAGTTTTATCGCACTTGTCGAGCGTAGGAGCGCGTGAAGGCGCCATTCCAGACTCACAACAACAGCAGTAAGCTTTTGCCTCCCTTTGCGCCAAGAGTTTGTGGAAACAACGAATTGGACACATGTTTGTGGACTTCTTGTAGTCATAGTAGTAGTAGCTGCTATTGGAAAATTGCTTTGTATTGTGAGTGGTGTTTTTGGTGTGTATGTTTTTTTTTCATGTTCTTGGTGAGTAAAACTTCTAGAATTTTGTTTTTCTATGTCCTCCTCGTTTTTTGCTCTATCTGGCAGTTGGAGAAGTGTGTGAAAGATGAGGAGATCTTTAGCTCCAAGCGTACTTGCGAAGAAGAAGCTCTGTGAATCCGCAGGAAAAGAGAATATCAATCACAATTCTGCAGTCGTCTCTGTATCGACAACAGATTCGGACATTTTCTCTCATCAGAAGAAGCCTTCTCCTCCTCCTCCTCCTTGCTTCAAGAGGCAGAAATTCAAGTCTCCTTCAATTGTGCAACCGGCTTTGGTTAGTGAAGAGGTTTCGTCAGGCCAGGTGCTTCTTCTTCCTCTACGAGCGCAAGAAGGAGTTGTTCCGCTTGGATCAAAACGAAGCTTTTCTGCTAAAGAGGAAGATTGTAGTGTGTCTTCTCCAACCGTCCCTGAGGAACAATATGATCCGAACAAGAATCCTTGCGTCGTATCTGCCCCACATAACAACCTTCTGCTGAACAGATCGGGTATGGAATCCGGCTTGGAGATTTCTACCGCGTCTACAAGCGGGGATAATAGAGTCATCATCAATTCCGTGAAGCTAGAAGGCGTCGAACTTGAACAGAAAACCTGTGAGATTCTCGCGGATCGGTCGACGGACTCTACAGTCGCACGCGGAAGAGATCGTGATCGAAGCATTTCCGTAGCAATTTCTCATAATCTGTCTGTCGCATGTGGGAACGCATCTGCTCGTTCCAGCTCTTTTGCTGCGGCGTCCTCGACAGGGAAATTCAGGCCGCCAACAAGTACATCAGCTGCTTGCGCAGCCTCAGCAAATGGCCAGAGGGCAGGGACAGAGGACGAGCCATCACAGTATTACAGTGTGCTGTATTGTGTGCGGAAGAAGAATGTGAAGCGCAAGGGTCCGTGGTCTGATGGTGTGCTAGTCACGCGTGGCCGCCGTTGCACTCTACAAGATCTGGAAGGGAAGATTGTGTCTAAAGAGAGTGTCCAAGGATGCAAAGACATGCCTGAAGGAGCCTCTCTTCAGGTAGATACCTACCTCTGTACAGATCTAGGCTGCCAGTTTTCTTTTTCTTCTTGTCTTCCGCCTGGCTTCAGACTGTGGTCCTGCTACAGAAATAGAATGATTTGGATCCAAAGTCTTTTCTCTGCTCTAGTCCTCTTCTGAAAGCCAAGGAGGGGAAATGCTGCTGGAAGGGAGATGGAAACAAATGTATGGAGAGAAGCTATGGCATCATCTCAAACACACAACTTTCTGTTGCTGTGCAGATGAGCAAATTTGAGGTTGAAGTGTTGAGGGAAGCTTCTAATGAGGAGTATTCCAGTGGGACATTGTTCATGGGTGCTGTTGCTACTGCACATTCTGATGATGTTGATGGCAATGTAGCACAATCCACAAAGAAACCAACTTTTACCAGCTTTCGGCCAGTCAGACTACATGCACCTTTGTAGCTATATTTTTTGCCTTTCTCCTGTGAATTCATCAAATCACAACTGGTTCTCTATCCAAGAATTCAAGTGACAGGGTTTAGGTTTTTAGGTTTTAGGTCACAGCTCAGAACTTGGAACTTGTGGTGATGTTACAAACTAGTCTAGTGATGATTCTCTTTGGTTTCAGGCTTTCAACTGCTAGCATTTGCAAGAGTTCTTGCTGTTTGGGATCTTATTTTGCTTGACTTGAACTTGTTTTTCTCACCTTGGACTTTTAGGGGAAGGGCAGCGCGGACTCCTCCACACATGCTAATCAAAGAGGTAGGTTATTTACACTCACTTATCAATCCCCATAGTCAACTTGAACAATTTCACATCTTGCTGTGGACCTACAGGTGTATGTAGTTTTAGTTCTACAACCTTGCAGTGCACAATGATCAGTGCTTTCTATACATGGTCAGGCAATGATTGTGTTTCTCTTTTTACTTCCAAACGTACTTGACCTATCTATTCATAGGGTTTTAGTATTTGACATTCACTTTCAAACTGCATTCATAGCTCTGACATCTGGTGCATATGGTGGCTTGTGAAGGACTCATTGGTGCTAAATACAAGTTCCAATGGAGAGAAAACAGTGCTTGTCATTGTGGATTCTGTAAGTTGATCTGCATTTCACAAGGTGTACATGCTGAAGTCCCACTGAGAGCATAGTGTTCTGATGGTATCATAGAAGGGCTTTTAGTCCTGAGCGGGGAACTCTTCAAAGGCCACTTTGTGCTCAAAATATTGTGCTCTGGAGTTTAGTCTCTTCTTTGTTTGGTTCTTTTTTGGTTTTTACCTCTTTGTTTTCCTATTTCTTCTTGTTTCCTTGTCCCACTCTTTCTCTTTTATGTTTTGTTGAACTTGCCAGCATCATAGCTGAGTCTCTGATTCCTGCTGGGTGCTGATGAACTCAGTGGGGATGCTATGGTAGCTGGCCACTACCACACATGTTGCTGTTAAAGCTTATTGAACATGCATGTGACTGTCAATATTTTCAAATCACTCCTCAGTTTTTCTCTGCTTTCTATTGTCAAAGTCTCTTCTTTTCCTTGTTTGTTGATGTTGTTAGATCTGGAGCCTCTAGTATGTTGTTATCTGGTCATCTCTCAATTGTATTGAGGTTTACACAAATCGTTAGTATGGACAAGTTTTGGATACATATGAAGAATAATTGGAAAGCAGCTAATATGTATGTACATGCATAGTAGTGCAAGGTTATTTTGCATGCACTTTTCTTTCCTAATACCCTAAATTGTAGCTGACCCATGGTTCTATTTTTAGCACGTGGCATCCAAATTGAGGCCACATCAGCGGGACGGAGTGAAGTTCATGTATGAATGTGTCATGGGGTTGAGAGCTACCTCCTTCTATGGTTGTTTGCTTGCAGACGAGATGGGTAACCACTCTTGTTTCCTATAGTTTCAGCTCTCTTTGTCTTCTTCTCCAAGAGTTTCCCTCTAGGGGTGATCCAATCTTGTATTGATTCAGGGACATCAAGTTTTCCTAGAGATCCAACTTAGTGTCTGTAAAGGAGTATAACACATTGGCAGATGCCCAGAAACAAGGAATATTTGCTAAGGGATCAGTGAAGTGCTTTGCAACTAGAAAATTTCTTGAGGCTTCGTGAGATTCACCTGAAACTAGGAGAACTATGTCACAGGTTTTTCAGTCCTCAGGTTTCTGATTATAATTACCTCTCGTTCTGCAGGCCTTGGAAAGACACTCCAAGTGATTGCCTTGATATGGACACTTATTCAACAGGTAGGCCAGCTAAGGATATTCCCTGCTGAACATTCTTCTTTGTTATATTTTTGACCTAATGGTCAAGAATTGTGAGGTTGCAAACATGAAGCAACTGATCATTCTCTAAGCTATTCTGACTAAGTGATTGCGGGTTCAGGGCCCTGCTGGTCATCCTGCTTTGAAGCGTGCAGTAGTGATCTGCCCTTCTTCACTTGTGCAAAATTGGGAAAAGGAGGTATTGTCCTCCTAACCATGGTTCAGATCTCATGATCAGCTTCTTTTTTGTTCTGGAAACACCACTTTATAATCCAAGTAGTCCTCCACAGTCACATGCTTTGATGCATCAAGGATAGTCTTCTTTGTACCAGATACTGGATCTGCCTGATCTGACCCAAGGCTGGTTTAAGGGTTATGCAGGACGTTCAGGAATATTTACAGAACATAAATAGTAACATATGGGAACAGGCAGATGAATGGGTACAGTGATAAAAATGCATGTTTGGGAATCAGATCTGCAAGGCTCTATCCATCCCTGCAAACTAACTAAATATGATCTCACAGATGCTAGCAACTACCAGTTAACTTCCACATTAGGAGCAACCTTATTTCTGTTGGATGTAATCTTCTTTGTTATGTACAGGTGCAGAAGTGGCTGGGCAGTGAGAGGTTAAGACCTCTAGTTGTGCATGGTGGCACTACATCCAAAGAGGTAATTGAATGTGTGAAACTTCATTGAAATTGCATTCATATAGTAGGGCAACTGACGCCTGCAAGAAGTTGAATGTCTGATACCTGTACTCTCTCTCTGTGCTTCTGTCTATGGTTACAAGATTGAGATTGTTTGCCATTGAGTGCAGGCAAAGCAGAAGTGTGCAGATTTTAAGAGCAGCAAGCTCTGTCCCCTACTGATCACCTCTTATGAGCTGTTACGGAAATACCAGGACACAATAGCATCTGCCAAACCAGGGCTCTTGGTCTGTGATGAGGCTCACCGCCTAAAGAACTGGTTCAAATCACATGTCTCTCCACCTTGATTGACAGATTTGCTTCCACAATGTCTGCCTTTTCCATGCTACAGTTTCAAGCGCATATAGGTTCGTTTACTTCCATTCTTTCTTTGAGCAATACAGACTTCATATTAATGCCAGACTGGAACCTAAGCTCCTTTTCTCTGTTTCTTGCATTACTGATTGAACCTTGGGCAGTTCTGGCAACAAGACAATTGATGCTTTACTTGGGCTTGAGTGTCCCCGCAGAATTTTGCTGGTGAGTCACATCTCTTCATTGAACAGAGTATGTTTGGTCAAGTTGTGGTCAATGCCTGAAGGGTCACCAGGTTTGTGAAAGATGAAGAGAACCAGATTATCAATGATGCACCAACTTCACTGGGCCACTAGCACCTGTGCAAATTAGCATGGGACTGTCTTGCACATCAGTCATTCGAAAAATGACTGATGCTCTGTTGCAGACAGGGACACCTGTGCAGAATGATTTGAATGAATTTTATGCCATGATCGACTTTGCCAACCCGAGTCTCCTAGGACCCCTTGCTGCCTTCAAGCGGTTGTATGCAGACCCAATTCAACGTAGTCGAGACCGTGATGCAAGGTGGGGTTTTCATCTGGAATCTATTCAAGAAACATTTCCCCTATGCTTATATGTAGTTAATCTGCCTGCATCTTGTGTACTGTTTGCCTGAGTGTGGGAGGGAGATTTGAGTGAAGGCAGTGTGTTTAAGGTGTATATGAAGCATCATGTTTGAACAAGTTCTCTGATGTACATCTGAAGGCACTACTCTGTGATGTGCACTTCAGTGAAGAGGAGCAAGAAGTGGGCCATGCAAGGTCCCTGGAGCTGCAGACAAGAACTCGCTTTTGCATACTGCGGAGGACAGCAGACATCAACAAGAAATACCTGCCAACCAAATCAGAGTATGTTTCACAATGTGGAAACTTGTTCTTGAACTTACAGCATCCATCTTTATTGTTCTAGGGTGCAGGCACAATCAATATACTGACTGCTCAAGCAGCTACCTTCAACATGGAAATCCCTAGTTCTGAATGTCTCTGCTTATGTCTTTTGAGGTGTTGTTCTGGAATATGAAATCCTCATGATCAGCATCAGTTTAGACAATCACAGATTCTGGACCTACTTCCAACATAATCCACAGCAGCAGGTACTACCAATAGTGTATACACACAAGATTCATGGATGTGACCATGCAAACATAGTATCAAGTTAAGGAGTTTGCCTGGCTTATCTCTAGCATCATGTTCAGACAACAAAATTTCCCCAGAACCTTGATCATGGTCATTTTTGTTGCAGGTTTGTAGTCTTCTGCAGACTCCAGCCTCTCCAGATTTCTCTGTATGAGATGTTTGTCAAATCAACGGTCAGTCATCACCATTGCTAGATGTTGGGTCTAATATGATTTTCATATTGTTCTTGGACTTGAATTGCATGGTCCTGCTAGTTCTAGGTACTAGACTGAAGTTTTTCTTAACCTGACAAAACCTGAGTTGATTCTATGGGCAGATGGTTGATGCACTATTTTCATCGAGCAATACATCTGCCACAATCTTGTCTGCTATAGGCATCCTGAGGAAGCTGTGTAATCACCCTCGGCTTGTACTCAGCTGCCTAAAAGAGACAAGCTTACAACCTTCCTCTGAGTCCCCTGCAGATGTGGCTAGCATGAACAGGAGCAGACTCAAGGCTCAATTTAATGAGCACTTTCAAGCAAGGTACGAAGCATATATATATTAGTGCTAATTAGCACTTGCAACTCAGAACTGCATCTTTCTGTTAGCCCATACTATCTTTTGGAAAAAGTGGAAATGTTGGTAGGTATAAGGTATTGCTGTTCACAGAAAATGAAGGTCTTGTTCTGGTGTGTGTCCACAACAATAGCATTGTGTATGTTTGGTGAAGCATTTCCAATTGCATTCCTTGAATTCAATTTTCTGGAATTGCAGTGTGGATGACAAGCAGGATGATTGGTCATTGTCAGGCAAATTGGCTTGTCTAACTCAACTTCTCGAGACAGCTTACATGAGCTCAGTGCCTAATGCACGTGAGAAAGTTGTTGTGGTGTCAAACTTCACTCAAACATTAGATGTGATTCAGGTATTATTATTGTCAGCATCTGGACCTTAAATCATGTGCTGTTTGGTTGAAGTTTTTTCACCCTGGACTGGGGTTCCCGTCTTTTCTCCAATGTGATTTGTACAACATGAGCACCTGGGGGAAGTTGTAGGCATGTCTCTGGAAATATACACAGACTCTCAAGTACTGGTTGCCAAGTTCGGATGACATAAAAATGTGGCATAATGCACACAGGAGTTGTGCACAAGCCAGGGATGGCCATGGCTGCGGCTGGATGGTTCAACTGAAGCTTCCACCCGACAGTCACTTGTGGATCAGTTCAATTCTTGTTATGGTGAACGCTTTGTCTTCCTTTTATCTTCAAAAGCAGGAGGCACTGGCCTCAACCTTATCGGAGCCAGCAGGTAAGCAGGCTTCACATGTCATGAAGGCCAGTATTAAACTCACCCATGATTTTAGTAGCTAAGCAGTCAACTACAAAAGATTCAAGATAAGGAATGTCAGTGGAGTTCTATACAAAAGGTGAATCAAAGTACCATAGTATCATGACAACTTCGACACATGTTTGTAGAATAATTAATTAGCTTTGAAATTTTCATTTTGATTAATATAATATTCTCTAAGATTCAATATTTTCCTTCACAAATTTTTTTCTTTGATGTTTTTTTGAGATTTAAGATTTCTGAAAATAATATTATTACTGTTGAAGCTGCCAAGGTACTATGGTCCACTGTCCCTTGGATATAGGTTTGTAAATGTCAGAGGCACTCCTTACTGAAAATTCAACTTTTCAAAACCTTTTCTGCCTTGATTTTTCAAGAACTGACTTGTTTATGGCTAGCTCTATGTGGCTCTATTGAATGCAAGAGGCTACTAAAGTGAGTTGTAATCTCTGCAGACTTGTGCTTTTTGACCCTGACTGGAATCCAGCTACTGATGCTCAGGCAGGTTCCTGACTATTCCCCTCTCACTGAGCACATTGGATATCGTGACCTTGTCCAGCTGCATTATAATGTTCATTTCTTCTTGTGTGCAAGCCAAGGGTGATCTATGGATTTGCTTAATGTGCATGCAGGCTGCAGACGAGATTTTTTGTGATTTGTCTTGTGTTTGATGAACTAATCATCTGTTGGCTCAGGCAATGGCTCGTATCTGGAGAGAGGGGCAGCTAAAACCTGTTATCATCTACAGACTGCTCAGCACTGGCAGGTTGATGAAATTTCTGTAAACCCTCTGCTGAGATCTTGTATTTCAGCAACAATATTCTGTTGTTAACAACTTCTGCTGCAATTTCTGCAAAACAATAACTTTAAGCATTTCAGGTAGTTTCCAACCAAACCCATGGCATGCTGGCATCATAGCACAAAGCAGTTCCATGCTACCAGCAAACAGATATTTTAGCTAGTTCATGGGTGACTGCAGCATTGAAGAAAAGATATATCAGCGCCAAATCATGAAAGGAGAAGTAGCTGCAGCTGTTGAAGAGTACAGGGGTGCACAGTTTGGTGTGGACACTGGGGGTAGGCACTTCAGTAGGGAGGAGCTACGAGAACTCTTCATGCTGCATTTGGTGAGATTGTGGTACTTTTACATGTTCACAAGGATTCCCAAACTATGAAGAGAAATGCAGGACATTGTTCTAATTGAATGGAGAAAGCATGCTGGAGATTGTGTAGTTTAATGTTGAGTTAACTTGAGAGTAAAACTGAGACAAAGATAGGAAATGATGACTTCAGAGTGTAAGAAGTCCAATTAACTTCAGGAGGTGAACCACAAGATCAATGATCGAATTGCTTATGGTTCTTTTGTTCATTGCTTATGGTCCCAGGACACTCAGTGTGACACATTTGATCTTCTCTCTCGATCAGACAACCAAGGGGCAGGTGAATGGAAGGATTACTCTGGGGATGTTGATGATCCAGGCTTGCAAAGGGCTATCCTATCAGGTGTAGTGACTTTTGTGTACAAGAAAAAGGATCAAGAAACAACAATCGCCCCTGCATGTGAACCCACGTCTAATGCATATTCTGTTCTCGAGATGTGCCCAAAGAGCAGTCAAACTGGAGAATTGGTGTCTACAAAGAGTCTTGAATCTGGAAGGGAATCTCCCTGGTTAGTAGCCTAACTGCTGCTTCTAAAGAACCTAAAAGTTCTGGTTCCAGTATGCCACAGTTGGGTTGGAGTCTTTGGTTGCAACGTATACCAGGCTTCAGCCTTTGGTTGTTTCTGAAGTTCTGTATGCAGACTTTCCAGGTCATACACTCCATGGAAAAAGCTACATGGCCTACAAGTAGGTTTTTCTCATCCAGTACAGTACTGAAATGGTCAAAAGGGTTGGTAACAGAATCATTGTATCTTCCTAGTTCTTGTGCTGTCTATAAGAAATGTGTTTTGCAATCAGGTGTGAATCCAGCCAGAAGGATGGTCCTCAGACAGGCTCAAAGGTCTCCACAATAGTTGAAGATTTAGATACCAACTACTTCAGTGCGAGAGAGCGGATTCATGAGGAAGCCATGTCTTCCCATCGCCCTTCTCAAACAGGTATGTGGGTGTATGACTGTTCAGAACTTCAGAGTTTCCTGTGGTTTATGCTCTGGTATTTGCTGGAAATATTCATCCGAAGTACTGTTAATGGCTTTCACTTGGTAGATATTTAATAGAAGCTGGATCTTGGCAAAATCTCAGGTGAGGACAAGACAGCATCACCTCTACAACCATTGGAAGAGGCATCCAAAGGTTGCGCTCCTGGTATTATTGATTTTGATTCAGATTACTCCCAACTTGAAAAGGAATGTACATTCTTTGACTGATGAACGAATTGTAGTCACAGTCCCCTTTTACATAATTGCTTCACCAATTTGTGAAGTCCATACACAGCTAGTTATAAAACTTGGCTAACTACTTCTCCCCATGCTTGAGAGATGTGTGTAGGCAGTCTCATGTAACAAACTTGGATTGATTCAAATACATTCATTGAGGTTCTGTTGCAAACTGTTCTTTTGTGTACAAACTGATTGGAAGTTGTGCCTTTTGAGCAGCAGCATAAACTTATTTTCAGATCATTCTGAAGCTGATCTATGGAAACATGTGCCCAGTCTCTGAAGCTGAACTATGGAATCATGGTACCTACTAACCTAACATTTGGTTTCAATTCTCAGATAGGCATTAGAGAAATGGGTAGCTATGCCCACTGTCACTATTGTCTAATTTACTTCCCGCTGTCTGCTTCCTGCTTTGGTCTTCACTAAACTCAGTTACCAAACAATGTTTCTAGAGTTTATTAGAGTGATGTACAAGATATTTTTGGTATATGTAAGACATGGATTTAAGGGTAGGGTAAAGTCCTGCAGCGGGGACATTCCCAAAAGAGGGTAGGGATATTATGTCTATTCCTTAAAAGTACACTACTATTTTGCACTCTAATATTCCAATGATGATAATTGGAATTCACTCAGGAATAAGAAGTATAAGGTCCAATTGTGGTCATCATTATGATAATTCCAAAAATGTTGTCCAAGTGACAATTCTACACTGACATGGTAGGACAACTATGTGTGTTGTCAGGGTTTAACGCCGTTGTTCCTATTTGCTAGAGTATGGTGTGGTGTGATATATGGGTTGCAGACATAATTGGGTTTTGTTTGTTGGGGAATCTTTTTGGGCCGATGAGATGTTTTTGTTAGTGAAATTGTGTTGTGCAAAATTCAGATGCATATAAGGATTTGGTTTAAATGTCCTAACAATACATAGCTAGTCACATAGCTAGAATCTGAAGAATTGTGTTAATGCATTGAGATTGGAAATTCCAAGACATCTTTTCAAACAGGTGCAATGAAAGGGTCGCCCCCTTTACACTATTTGCTTGCACAAAGCCATCACCTTAGGAAATCACAAAGTAGGTATCCAGATTCCACAACACCTATGTCTTTCTTTGCATTGTCTTGAGCTTTCTAGAGGAAGTCTTGTGATGAACTTAGCACCCAATTCTTGATTGCAATTGAGAAAGTGTTTTGCAACAATTTTTTTTGTAGAATTGTAGATTTGGGGTTTTGCACAAGTAGGAAGAAAGCAGGTGCATCAAATTGCAAGAAGTGGGTGGAGAGGCCCATTCTGTATAACATCATCAACCATACTAAAGAAGGATGGGTAGTTGATTTTAGGATTTTTTTTTTAATGTCCTCTCAATCAAGACCCATTCAACTACTACAACTAGAAATCACCAAAGCAAAGCAATGAAGCTTATGGTCTTCAATTCAACAACTGTGTTGCTTGGTGGTGGTCATTAGGGGATGATTAAGGTGAGATTGACATGGGTTGTTGGAGAGGCAAGTTGTTGGAAATGCCAAAGATGAAGTATAGTTCCAAGCGATGTTGAGGAAAGTGTTAGGGTCGAGGCTTGGGATCCGAACAAAAAGAAATTGATCATGAAAGTCTACGCAAGGAGAGTAATGGAGTTCTACACGAAAACAAAAACCACCACCAAGATCAAAAAGTTGTTATGTTCAAGCTCTTGGAGGGTCAAGTGTTCCATAAAATCAATCGCTAGATCTTGAAAAAAACTAACAAACATCTCTCTTGATCAAATTGAGAGTGAACTTTGTATGTTTCCCCTGCCCCCCTCTTCTCCTTTTCCTCCTCAACTCAAACCTCTAAAAATCAACAAACAAATGAAGTTTTGTTTTTTTTATTTTTCTTATTCTTCATCAATTTCTCAATCTTCTGACTCTTCCATGGAGTTGTTTTCTTTAGACATTGAACATTTCCTCATTTGCTAGGATCTACTAAGCATTTGGTGAACGTTTCTTCAGTTGCTGGTGGAGTTTTTGGCACTCTTGCACCATGACAACAACAAACATAAAGTTTTTTTTGTGTCTTTTTTTTGGTTGTTTACTATCAACAGTTTGAAAGACACTCCATGAATGAAAGATTTGTTTCTGGGCTGATCCTATGACAAGGTATTAGCAGAAGCGATATGTGAAAGAGGTGAATAAAAGGAAGTGTTTTTGGACTTGATCAACAAGGAGTATAGTCCTTCCAAGCTCAAATTAGCTACTCATGTGCATATGATTCTAACAAGAACAAAATTCGTGATCCTTTGAAACAAAATTTAGAGAAGGTTATTTGCATTTTATTTTTTCATCATAGATCTAAACTCATGTTCTTCTGAAACATAACAAATTGTTACCACAGTTGTTTACTAATGATCATCTTGCCCACATTTTGATCACATTGCAAATCGTCATGAACCAAATAGCATCATGCAAAAGGTGTGAGATTTGCAAAACTAAGTTTTGTGTATGCTAAGAAAGGAGCCTTCAACATTGACCCACCAAATTCAACTTTTGCTTTGGTGAAAATTCCTAAGGAAATTTCAACCCAAGATTGACATACCTTGGCAGCTTCAGCACAAATTATATTATTTTTATTTTTTTCAAATTTTTCAGAAAAAAAAAATTGTATGTCAAAAACCTTGAAATTTCAATAATGACAACCATATTTGAACCCACAACCTATACAACAAAATAACATAGACTTTGATTAGTTTAACAGAAAGTAAAATAGGAAATTTATAAACATATAGTGATTTTATTATATTTAATCCTTACATGCCGAAATTTTCAAAATGAAAAATTCAAGTGCCAAATTAAAATCTTCAAATTATATTAATTATTCCACACATTATTGCCACAGCCACCAAGGTATTACAGTATTGATTTTTGAGAGCCTCCAACACTTGATTTAACATCTATTATACTTTTTCCTCTTTTGATTGTTCATAATTACACAAATTATTTCTTTCTTGTTTCAAATTTTCAATAGGACTTGAAAAACATGCCTGTCTTTTTTTTGCCATTGATAATGTGGAATAGAGCAAAGTTAAAGTTGATTGATAAATGAAAATTAAACAATATTATGCATGCCACTCAAAGTGAACATCCTATATTCCAATAAAGAGACTACAAAAATAACAATAATAATTCTCTACCTAAATATCATGAAAATTTAATGATTCGATTTATGACACAAAGAAACAAAATTCTTTCTCTATCTATTTATTGTCTTTCCTTATTTCCTACAAATAAGTTGGCAACTTGGGTTTGTCCACTATATTATAAGGAATAAATTTTGATATTTTGTTTACTAACTTTAAAAATGAATTACAACAACAATTGTAATTCACTTGAAAAGAAGCCTTCTTTCCCAACATTCATCCTCAAACGAAATACTTCATATGAGGGTAAAGGTTTGGCCCCTAAAAGAGAAAAGAAGTCCCTTGGAAAAAAAAACTTTCCTTACACAAACACCTACTAGAATTTTTGTAATGTATTTGGAAGGCACTAAGCTCACAACTAGTAATTTTTCCTTCAAGAAGCATGATATTTGAAGGTGGACATTATTTTAAACTTGTCATGCGTTTTTATGTCTGCACCTATAATCATCACTATCATCACACTCACAACGCATTACATAAAAATCCCTTAAATGATACACTACATTGAAACACCAAAAATGATTTGAAATCACACAATATGAGATTAAATCTCATAATAAATATTTTGAATATTGTTCACACTTGAACTAATTCAAAATTAACTAATTAGTTTAACTAACCCGATTTATCCTTAATTAACTAGGATTTTATTAAACAGTTAAACTAACACACTTGACAAATCTTTTAGGGTTTCACACCAAATCATTTGTTCCCAAAGGGTCTTAAGGGAAAGGCGTAATGATTTATAATGTTGGATAGTCATTTGGTTTAATTAGTTAGAACCATTAATTCTAATCAATGAAATTTAAATTGGAATTCATTTTTGGAACCACACTCAAAACTAGGTTTTAAATTGAATCCAATTTTGGAGTTGAAATTGAAACCTAGACCTAATTTTACAATTGAAACTAAATCCAAAAACAAATTTAAAAAAAATTGAAGGGAGAGGGAGGTTTGGAATGAAGGGCAATTGTTAACCACCAATTGGTGACTAATGTTTGAATGTTCATGCTTATGTCTTCCCACATGTTATCCTAGATTGAAATTGAAGGCTTTGCCTATAATAACAAATATTAATGACATTTGCAAATTTCAAAGTCATTTGAAGAAAAAAATTATTATTAACAAAAATTTGTTTTCATTAGTGTTTTTAATTTGTGTGGAGGTCGGCCAATAGCCCTACAACCCTTGTCCCACTCTTGGTGGCCTTTGCCACTATTTTTTTGTCTAAGTTATTGTTTCGTACAAGGTTGATTGGGCATTTTCAACAACACTTCTGTCATTCTCACACACATTATCATCTGAAGTAGTATATTGGCATGCCCAAAACATGCGATTGCATATGGTGATGTCAATTGCAATGGTTCACAATTAACCCCTTGCAAAAGGGTTGATGCCACGGTATTCAAATTACTTCCTTTGTCTTTCACATATGTTAATATCTTCTTTGTGACTTGATATTGTGCTAATAAGTTTCATTATTTTGACCAATGTTACTCCTACAATATTAGGTGCCTCAAATAACCCTATAATGACATGACGAGATTGCCAAATATTATCAATGAAATTTATTTGTAAACAAAATGTATCAAACCCAATTCGGCACATCCAAAAATCAAAGGTGACACCATTAGTTTCACACTTGACTAGCAAAGGCAACATACCTATACATTGTTTTTGTTACCATGTTAAAAAGGTGTTCTAAAACAAATTGCTTACATGTAGAGAATTTAACCTTTGAATTTTTTTTCATTACCAACCTCCTAAACCAAAAAGACTTGACAATTGAAATGTTATAATACTCTTTACAAACATGTAGCATGAGATTTTTGATGAATCTTATTTGAACATGATCTTTCTTGGAATAACTTGTGCCACTACTTTAAAAAACAGTGATTGATGAAGGTGGTACACCTTTTCACTTTTTGGGATTTTGACGTTTTGCAACCCCTCCATCCTTGGCCTTCCCCTTTGCCTTGTACTTGTTGAATTCTTTGATGCGGTCGTTTTATAGTTGTTTCTTTAGAGATGTGTTGCTATGGACAAGGTTATACTATAACAAACCTTTGCGCTTGCTAGTGTTACTACTAAAACATGAGGAGGATATATTCAAAAGAGAGGTAGGGTGACACAAAATGCACCTTATCATTTGTATTTCTTATACATCAACTATTTCATCAACATGAGCCAAATGGGAAAATGCTTAGAAAAAGTTGCTCTTGTGAAATTGCACCCAAGACTTTGCATTGTCTACAAGTGATCGGCATAACACTATCCATGGTATCTATATACTCTTTTATAATTTGCACATCTTAGGGGCCACCATTAATCTTTTGTTCCTTAGATGTGTGAGATGATGTGATTGGTCTTTGTCACTTTGATATGTGGGATATTGGAACTTTATACGATTCTATGGTAACACCTATTCCCCTCCTTTCCTCGTAAATAGACCTTTCACAATCAAAAAACATATTACATTTCACTCGTGAAAGATCAGTAAGCAAATACCTTTGCAATCAAAGGAAACAAAGCTTAAGTTGGACCACCTTAACGCTTGAATGGTAATACAAAAAAACCTGATTGCACCATATTTTGGTGGAGATAGTGTGTAGATTCCCTTTAGTTACTTTCTCACAGAATAAATGATAACATCTTGCATTTCAAGAATAATAAATTAAGATGAAAAAGGAAACAAGGGACAATTTTATAGAGAAAAAAAGAAAAAAAAAACCAAGTTGGGCCATTGTAAGCTTGTCCATGATTAAGAAAAAAAATTACAAAATACAACCTTTACACTTCAAGAGCAAAAAATTTATATATATATATATAAGAGGGAGGGGGGACCTTAAAAACTTGTTGATGATTTTAAAAAAAGATTTACAATGCACAACCTTTACGCTTCAAGAGGGGGAAAAAAAAACAAAGTGGGCCCGCATTAAGCCCATCCACCTAAACCTCAACACTTACATATTTTTTAAATGACTAATGAGGTTGTTTTGAATAAATAAATGAAATAAATATATGAAACCACATTGCAAACTTGCAACTGGCGATAGCTATTTGGAGAGAAAAAAGATGTTAACAAGAACACAAAAATTATTGCATCTATTGTTGTGTGGACATGTTAAAGAAGGAAAGATCAAACGAACTTTTTGAATTTGTGAAAGAAAGGAAGATATCAATGTTTACTTCAAAGAAAAAATCCTCATTACAACATCGATGGTGATCTCTCAAAATTTGTTGACCCCAATGGCCATTATACCTATCCTTCCCAACCTCAATCTTTCACCTTGATTGAGTAAACTTTGACCCTTATGTTTCAAACCTAGGTAAGTCCATACCCAAAAAAACCTTAGGTTCTAGAAACAATCTAAGTATCTATTTCAAGACATACCCAACAAGTAGCTTCTAACATATCGATGTACATACTTAAGGTCTACCCTCTATACTAGGACAACATTGTTCAAAATCCACCCTTGATATATATAATAAAGAAATTTTTATCTTGAAATTGAAATACTGATTATCATTGTTTTTTTCTTTTTTGGGGGTGAAATTTTGCATCTTGTCCACCAAAATAAATAAATAAATAAATTTAAGTGCGAGCTACTCATGCAAGGGCTATTTTTGAAAAGGGGGGGGAGAGGGGGGGGGAAGTTGGCCCAAAGTCTTCATATTTATTTATGAGGAAATTCTCTTTGACATCACCAGATTTAGAGGTCATCAAAATGGAGCAGGAATACTAAAAGTGGTGATTAGTGGGAAGGATTAGAGCAAAAAGTGGTGATTAGTGGGGGAGGATTAGTGCGAAAAGTGGTGATTAGTGGGGAGGGTTAGAGCAAAAAGTGGTGATTAGTGGGGGAAGGATTACAGTAGTGCGAAAAGTGGCTCTTAGTAGAGAAGGATTAGCACAAAAGTGGTGATCAGTGGGGGGGGGAGGAGATTACCGAAAAACTGGCGATTAGGGGAGCGAATTAGGGCAAAAAGTTGTGATTAGTAGGGGGAGGATTAGGGTAAACGGGGATTCACTGTGCAGGGCGGGCTATGGCTATGGTACTTTCATTTTCATCTTCTTCTTCATTCCTTCTCTGCTTCGGTTTCTCTTTCTTGTTCTATTTCCTCAGTTGCTACGGATCACAATTCCTCAGAGCTCGGGATGCGCTAAGGAAAAAGGAGGAGGAGGTGGAGTTTCGGGAATAAGGCAGCAGGGGCGGAGGGAGGAGACACGGGAACGGTGCTGCTGCGCAAAGGGAAAGGGAGGAGGAAGGAAGCGATTTCAGCAACAAGATGTCTTTATCACAGAAGCTGACCTTGGCCTATGCGGCACTTGTTGGTGGTGAGTGACTATGCCTGAGAGAAGAGAAGAGAAGAGAAGGGAAGGGAAGGGAAGGGAAGAGAAGAGATGATGTTTGTCATGTCCATCCTAGCACAGGTGATAGATAGATGGTGGCTTGCAAATATGAAAGAAGTGAACTCATGCAGTACAGTGGCAGCAAAAAAATTTGCTTCCTTTCTGCATGGACAACTCGGTCCTTCAAACCGAATAAGCTTGAAGGTATATTGTGTATTCTTTGTGTTGGCTTGAATTCTCATGGAAGAATAAAATGGCAGTTGGTGGAGCGATTGGATATTTCAAGGCAGGGAGCAACCAGTCTCTGATTGCAGGGGGAGGCTCGGCTCTGGTTCTATGCTATGTGTACTTGACCTTGCCTACTAGACCTTTCCTGGCTTCTGCCATTGGCCTAGGTCAGTGTCTCCTCTCTCCTCTCACCTGAGTTTCTATGTTTGTCAGCACAGATGTACAACTGAGAAAGATTTATGCTACGTTGTTTATCAAAGAGTTTGGTGCAGTTTTGCTTGATTGACAGTTTGATTGTCTTTGAAGAATTATCACAAGGAAAGAGTGTGATTGAGATATTACATCAACTGGCAACAGTAGAACTTTGGATATGGGGTTGAGAAATGATACTCTCTTTCAGCCTGACGGTGACACTCTGCAAATCCAGAAGTCCATGTTGACCTTGATAGATATATATATATATATATCTAGAGAGAGAGAGAGAGAGAGAGAACGGTTTTTTTTCTTTCCTTAGGAAATTTGATTTTATGGAGGTCTGTTCATGTTGATGCAGGAGTCTCAATTACGCTTTTGGTTGCGATGGGCTCTCGATTCTGGAATTCAGGGAAGTTTTTTCCTGCAGGCGTTGTCTCGATTGTGTCTCTGATAATGGCAGTTGGCTACATCCATGCATTGATACGGACATCCCATGACTGATGGAAAATTCCAGGCATGAAAAGTTGACTCCTGGTGTGCTTCCCAAGACTATATAGTCAGGTGTACTTGACTCTTCATAGTAATAATTTCTCAATATCTATCTCTGTTTCTCTACCGTTTGTAAAACGAAACTCGAGGTGCTCTTTTCCAGTACCTATATATGAGGGATGCTGAAGAGTTTGCTTAGTAACTATATGCCAAGTTGAAAACTGCATCATCAGTTGTATATAGAAATATGGATCTCTGGCAATGTTATATGTGCACACTGTTGGATAGTTTGAAATGAAACTACAGCCCAGCTTTATAAAATTCTGTGTATTCTTCTGCAAGTCCCATTGCTGTGTATGGGGTCCTCAGTTTGACAGGGAGCTGTTTGTGCACAGGAATATCTTTTTCTTGACTGAACCAAAGTGGATAGTAGCTTGCTGAAGCATTTGGAGA
>Ga0209611_10003883_pt1 | contig 25694 bp, 21 predicted proteins | sample S1TSphgellanicum_3_FD_187693 | JGI IMG/M metagenome (GOLD analysis project Ga0209611, IMG submission 187693) | Host-associated microbial communities from peat moss isolated from Minnesota, USA - S1T2_Fc - Sphagnum magellanicum MG (SPAdes) (version 2) | ecosystem: Host-associated > Plants > Peat...
CTCGCGTTGAATCAGTAACCATCACATCAACAACAAAAACTTAGTCTTCTCAGGTCATGTAAAGATCATCTCGTAATGAAAATCTTGACATAAAGGCATGCCATTGCTCTCTCCATACAACGTGCCCACTCTTTCGAACAAAAACATACATGACATTTTAGATGGTGTCATGTGTTGTTATTTGTTGACCTCCAAACATGCAATGAACTAAGTGTGTGCCAGATGCATCCAACTTGTGTCCACACTCACATGTGAAAAGACTAAATGTTGAATGTTAAATCAGACCGAGAAAAAAAACATAACGTTGATGTGAAAGTAGAATGTGTGATGTGAAATAAATAGATAGATGGCCTAACAATCAACCATAGCCTTGCCCCCTTGCCCAAACAAGAATGAATGCAGGTTTTGGATGTTGAAGAAATGGAGTCGTCCTCCAAGATAGACTTAAGGGATGTATCATGGTGGATGTCCATTAAAGATGTCTATAGACTTGGGGTGTCGGTAATTGCCAGACTTTCAAAAGAAATGTGCATTTCCTTAACTTCATGAAAAAGGTCATTTCGCGTTACATGTAAGCATGACTAAAGCAGGTGTGGGTCCCCCCTTCAACCTGAGAAACATACTCCTCCAAAATGGGTTTATTGAAAATATGAAACATATACCACAAATACAAACCCCAACTCCTTAAAAAAGTGGATGGGCATAATCCTCCATAGAGATAAGGCCTATGCCAACAAAGGATACAGGTAGTTGAGTTTTATGCCTCACTAAGGGGCCTTGAAAAGACTCCCATGCTCATGGACCCATAATGTCCCCACATACTTGCATAACTTTCTTTTCGAAACCCACCAAAAGAGACAAGAAGGAGCCAAAAGGGAAGCTAGAAAGAGAGGGATGAAGGGATAAAGAGTCAACATTTTTTTGCATGTTATGTGAAAATGCACTTGTTTTGAAAAGGCCTTTCCTGTAAGTCCTATGTGACTATTGCCATTACACTTTCTCTTTTCATTCATTACATGATTCTATAAGTGTTTTTTTAAAGGAATGGGATTTTTTCTTTTGTTGTTGTGCATCATGCTCATCTCTGTGATTTTTCTTTTGTTTTCAATGATTTTGGTTGGTTTGGAGAGATATAACTTCAGTTTGGAATTTTTTTGGATTTTGGAAAGAGGATACAAGTAGTTTATTTTCCTCATCTCCTTTTCCTCCTCTAACATATTGATGTCGAAATTGAGAGTGACAAGAACATTTCTTGTGGTGATTTTCTTCATATATACTTCAAATATTCCTCTCCTTCAAATTTTTCGATCCTTTCAAAGGAAATCAAAAGTCAAGGTTTTTAGAATTGGAGCATGAAACTACACAATCATCATGAATGTATTACTTGTGCAAAAGAAAAAAAAAATGAGATTGTAAATGAAGGAAGAGCAAATTGATGCAACATGGTTAAACATTGATCTAGTTTTTTGCCTATGTTCTAAAGATTGTTATCACATAAGTATGGAAATTGGCATGATTCAAGAATGGATGAATCCCTACACGTTCATATAACCATGGAGGAATTTGGGTTTAAGCAACATTTTCCATATAAGTTACCACATTTTTTTCTCATACAAAAACTAAATCTTGTAAACCAATTATTGTTGAATAAATCATGTTTATGTGGTACTCTTAACTAAAGGCTTGCTCCTCCTCATCTTGTTTTCTTACTATAGAAGCAAACTAGTCATAGCTACAAGGAGGGGAAAAGAAAAATAAATTCCTACAAGTTGTTTGGACCCAAAGCAAGATGGCACCCATGGTGACAAACACTAAGTTAACATTAAGAGGTCATGTGCTTGGCATCCAATCCCACAATGTGCATGTAAAGACCAAAGTGCAACAACTTTATGGTCAATTTACAAGATGGAAATTTTGCAACTTGTGTGATGGTAGTTTAATTTGTCAATTGATGTTTATGGGTTCCTTGTTCTAAAGTTGCCATTGTTGTATTCTATAGTCATCTTTTGTGATTATTGACTACATCCATAAGTTGCAATCTCTTCATGCACCCATGTTTCTTATACCTAAGGAAAATTATTTGTAAGCCTAGTTTTGATCACATAATCTAATTGTTTATTGTTGAAAGGTTATGTTGGGAACTAAGTAGTGACAATGTTTCCACTATAGTTATTAGGGTTTGAGGTGGATCCAATCAACTATGTTCAATTTTCCAACCACACAAGCATGTTTACATTTGGTTTTTACACTCCTTTTCCATTCTAATGAAATAACTCCCATGTTGAATAATAGAGGTCAAAGAAATATAAAAAATCAAATTGCACAATAGATATTCTTTTTTCACTTATATTGCAAAATTGTTCGACTATACTTTCAATTTTTTTTCTTTCTACTCTTCAAGGTAAGATTACCTTCCTACCTTACCATCAAATCACCACACTAGGGAATCTTTAAATAATGGAAGACCATAAGTTGGGGGAGAGACGATAATGCAAGTTATGCTCATGTGAACGGCCAAGTGCTTGATGTGAACAAGTATGGACATTCATTGAAGGCCTTGAGCCAAATGATCTCCATCATTACACCCATATTTTGATAGGTGTTGTTTCTATTTTCTTTATTGGACTTGTTATGACATTCATCTTTGACCAAGTCAACATTTTGCATTATTTTCCACAAAACTTCTAGTATGTAATTCCACCACATTTATGTGGCCAACAATCTTTCATGCTTAGGTTTCTTGCTTCACATTATCATTTTTTTTAGTGGATTGTTATGATGATTCTTATATTAACCTGCATATTTCCTCTTGGATTTTTTTCTAATATTATATTATTCAATTTTTTTTGGGTTATCCCTCACGATGTTTTTGTGCCTTTCAGTGTGATCATATTGGTTAATTTTACTACCTCTCATTTTTGACATTAAAATCATTTTAAACCATATTTTTAATTGTCTCAAATTCTTTTACTATTACTCTAAAGTTTTCTTTGAAATATTATAGATTTTTCTTCAAATTTTTGGGCATGGTGTTTGTCAACTTCTTTACTTCTGATACCTTCTTGTTGAACCATGGAAGTCCATTTATATAACTATGAATTAGAGTCTAAAAGATTTGTTTGTTTGACCAAATTAGTACTCCTTTTGAAAGGAATCTATAATATAAGCCTAATGTTTTTTATATTGTTGGTCTATGCATCCTTCCTATGTAGAAAGGTCTAATATTGATCATTTTTGTTTCTTAATGCAAGTTATAGTGCGTCTATTTCATTTCTTGAAATGGTATTACGTGTTGTTGAGAAGCAATGATCTATGAACCCCAATCTCATTTATGGTTTGTTCAATGGACCTATAACTAGAGACCGTAAATGATCCCTATTGATTGAATTTGTTTGAAAGGTTTTATGCATTGTTCATTGACTTAGCAACTACTGTATTTGTTACATATGAAAGCTCAAGTTAACAGGACTTAGCTAAATATTGTTTCTTGTTGGGTTGCTACATCCAAATGACTCAATTGTTATTTTCATGAATGTCAAACAATGGTGATCCTTGGGTTTTTTGCTATTACTTTTAATAACCACTAGTATTATGGAGAGACAAGGCTCAATTGGTGTTTTATGGTGAAAATTTAATATTTATTTTTCTCAATCTTCCTTTTTTTCTTTTTTCTTTTTTCAATTCATGACTCTTCAAAGTTGATATTACATCAAACCAAAAGTTTGCTAGCAAGGAAAAAAAAATATTTTGGTGTTTCTATGTTTGGAATATCAAAATTATCCTTGCAATGGCACCTTTTTAAATGGGTAGCATCTAACCAAATATTTCTATTTTATGTTTAATTTATTCACCTTAACATAACGTCCTTCATATCCTACCTCTTCTACCTCACATTATTTGTTATACTGCTCTTATCATTCCAAAAGGTCATAGATAAGTTTATTTTTGTCAATAGATATTACAATATTACCAAAGAAAGTAATGAGGCATGTTGGTAGTATTGAAACAAAGGCGCAAGCATTGGAGGCTTGTTGTGACCTTCATGCTTTAGGCCCAACAAAGGTAAACCTTTCTTTTTTTCCTAACATCATTTGTAATTTATATGTTAAACATATGCATGTCAGTAAATCAAATTGTTATTATTTGTTGCTTGTGCTTCATCTTTTTGTCTACATTAATCCTTTTCGTTCATGTTGATATGTCAATGAGTTAAATTGATGTGCCTACCAACATCTCATTAAGGGATCATCTAGAACACCTTGATATGTACTTCATAACTTTCAAGGTTGAAAAGATTTGCATGTTACGGAACCAATGGTGTTTTTCTTCTTTGGTTTCATTGTATTCGAATGATAATTACTAGTCTAAACATTAATGACAAATTAATGATAATAAACAACCATGTACAAAGTAACACAATATCTCAATTCTCCATTTAGTTTATCATTGAATTATTTTTTAGCTCATATATAAATGAAAGAATTAATCTTCAATGTGAGCATACCTACAAATTGTTTTATGGAATTTTTCATTAGAAGAATTGGAGAGACTTGGTATTATGATGTAGTGTTTACAATATGTGGTTCACGTAACTTTGTAACTTTTTCATATGTGTACTTACAATGTTCAAGTCTCTTTTAGGTTAATGTTTATTATAGCCTCAAAAGGGTGTTGATAATAAAAATGTGAACTAAACACTTATTAAAAAAAAATCAACAACGTGCAATTGATAAAATGCAAGTTGGGGGCATTTATAAGCCTTAGTCTCATGTAGACTTTTTGGGTTGGTAATGTTGGGACAACAAACTATAATGTTTCTTTGAGATCTAATAAGCTTTTGTTTCAACTTGGTCTACATAACTTTTGAATACCAAATGAGCAAGTCTATGTCAATTACAATGGAAACAATTACATATATTGTTTCTCAAATACTCTCCTTTCCTACTCCTTTGCCTTATTGCTCTTGTGCACTTGCCACCCACATTCAAAATGTCATGATGTCAAACAATGAATGTGGTTTTGGGGGTGTAGGTTGATGCATTTGCTCAAAAATTGGGCTATGTTGTGCCATTGCAAGTTGGTTTGATCAAGTTAAAGGTATAGAGTAACTATGTAACTTTTTTTAATTGTCACAAAAATTTGCAATCTTTACCTAGGGAGATCATGGGCAATATTCAAAACACTTGTATTGTCCCTTCATTTCATAAACTAATGAGATAGGAAATGATTACAAACCAACTAGGAACCATGCTTTTAGTCATGAAATATCAAAAGTAACAAATGAAGTGAAGGTGGAAGGGTTACACCAAGGGCAGTTAAGATTTGAAACAGTAGGTCCATAAGCTGGAAGTTTTGGTGGTTTAGGAAGTTAAAATTTGTCTACTATATAAAGAAGCCACTATTGTAATATATTCTTGTATTTTTTTTGCATTGTAGATGACATAAAACTTCATAAAAATGGTAATTTTTTAAGAACAATAAAAGAAATTTAAGAATAATGAACTTCACTTTTTGAATTGAAAATTATGAATTCATTGATATGTGATTCAAAACAAGGTTTCATTATATATTAACAAATAAAAAATCAAACAAACAACTTTTTGTAACCTTTGTTGGATTTGCAAATTGTGTAAACTTAGGAGAAAAAGGGAACTTAGGAAAATTTAGTAATGATGAGAATAAAACAAAGTATTCAACCACTTTGCAAGGAATTTTTTATTTAGAGGATAATCATGAATTATTAAACCAAATATCATCTAAATTTTATGTGGGAAGAGAATCTACATGGACTAACAATTGAAAGTTAGATAATGGTCTTATGATCTCAAAGAAGTTATTAAGGCTTTCATTTGATGTTGAAAAGAATGAGAGTGGTCCATCTTTAAAATTTTAAAAAATTGACAATCGTAAGAAGAAATCTTGTCCTTTTACAAGTTGTAATGTTTCAAAATGTCTTTATGGATCTAAAGATATTGAAAGAAAAACAAATCTCTTAATTTCTTTCAATGTCTTTTGGAATCTTTGTCTTTTCAAAAAAAAAGTTGAATATTTGTGTATTTCCAATTTCAAACACATGTTTACATGTAATTTCATACAAATTTAAATACAAATTGTTATTTCATTTGAATATGTTCAGATTATTTCAAGAGATTAACATTTTATTTTTCTTTGAGATTAAGCTAATTTTCAATAAAAACTTATCCCTTAAATATGTAATTCAAAGATTTAATCTCCACTTGCTTAACTGATTTAATGTTTATCCACCCTAATTGCTTCCAAAATTTTAATGAATTAAAAACAGGGATGGTTCGTTAAATCTCCCCTTGGATGATAATTGGATGATCTTTTATATAATTTGAATCCTATATATATTTGAAAATAACAAGTTTTCAAATGTAAACCCTTTTTTTTTTGTCATTTCATCATCACTGGTAGTGCGTTGCAATGTAGAGCCCAAGTATTTTTTAGACAATAATTTAAATATCATGTCATGAATAAATTTTTAAATATATTTCTGTTTAAATTGACTTACAATCTTTGTGAATTCAAAAATGTTATCATGAAATCTTTAATAATAATTCCATTATGTAAAATATGTCCATCTTTTTTATAATCGCAAGTTTTTATTTTCCCCAATATGATTAGGTACAAAGTTATTTATTTATTTTTGCAATGTTGCTAAAATGGCAATCATCCATTAAAAGATTTAACCACATTTGGTTATAGACAAGTTGTCGAGTTGGAAACTTGTTTAAATCCTTCAATATTATGGCTAGGTCCTATAATTTATCATAAAATATTAATGGTATATATTTTAAATTTTTTAAAAAATGATTTAAAAAAAAGAATTCTTTGTTAATATTGTTACCCACTTAAATTGGCAAAAATGGCCACAAGAAGAAATTTTAATTAAATAGTCCATATAATCATTTCAATACCATATTTGTTTAACAACACATTTTTTAATATAAATGATTACTCATAAAACTTGAAAAAAAATTAAAATTAATGATGTAAGAATATATTTTACCTTCATTTCTTTTGGAAAAGTAAAAGTAACATAATTTGGTGAAAGTTTGGCATTAAATAGTTGGATTAAACCCCCCTCCCCAACCAACATGTTTTTTTTGGTTTTGAATTTCCTAACTTTGGCAATTTTCTTGTTGGGGAAAAAATGGAAAAAATGTGCAAATTCAAAGAAAAATGTAAACTATAAAAAAGTTGCCAAAAATTTGAAATCAAAAATTTGAAAGAACAAAAAGGTTACTCCTAATGAATAAAGATTTAAAACTAACTATATTAAATCCAACTTTAAACACAATTCCAACATCAAATTTATTTGAAAAAATTTAAGCTCAATCTTTGAAATCACTATAAACTCTATCCAAAGTTTTTGGAAACATTAAAATAAATATTCATGATGTAATTAAATATTCTTTTTGGTGGTGAATTTCCACAATTTTGCAAACATAAAAAGGGGCCATCAACATCAACAAATTATATATATATATATATAATTTTAAATTAAGTTTTTAATGATATAATATACAATGGGTTCTAGTACTTGTAGCCAAAATAAAAAATATTTAATCAAATTTATACCTCTATACATGGTCTATAGCCAAAACATAGTTAAATCTTATTGTGGATGATCTTGAAAAAATACAAAAACAAAATTCATTCATTTATTTAATTCACCTCTAAATATTTAAACATATACTTATAATAAATTAAGCCCTAAAAATTTGATAAATCATGTTTAAAATACAAATAAAAAGTAAAAATATTTATAATCTATAATAATAACAATGATACATAATGTATTGTATAAATTGGTAATCATTCTGTATTTAAGAAAATAAATACAAATTAAAATTCTAATTTTAAAAAATCATTTTTTGTTAACATGTTTCTTTTTTCATACACCAAGAGAAAAAAATGGGGAAAATATTAGGAAAAATCATAGATTCTAATTTACATAAATATATAAGAATTTAATATATGAAAAAATTATAATTTAGAAGTCTACGTGCATCCTAGACTTGGCATGCATGAGCATTGGACCTAAACATGAACGTATTCAAATATAAATGTGAGACATGCTTAATTTTTATAAATCCATTTCAAAAAATTGTGGTGAATGTAAAATGTAATTTGTGAATAATGGATTAACACATTCAAAGTGAATGATTCAACTCATGTGCAAATGTTGATAATTCAAGAGATGTGAAAAAATTCACTAACTTATTCTTGTTTATGTCTCAAATACTAATAAATGCAATATGCAACATTTGAATAATGGTTTCAATTAGTTCAAAATGAATGATTCAACTCATGAATAAATGTTAATAATTCAAAAAATGTGAAAAATTCATTAAACCATTCAAGTATAATTGCAAAACATTAAATTGCATATGTTTCAATCTATTTTAATAAGTGCAAGATGCAATTTTGTGAGTAATGGTTTTAACATATTAAAAAATGAATGGTTTAACTCATGTACACATGTTGATAATTGAAGAAATGTGAAAAAAATCACTAATTCGTTCCCATATAAATTTGGGGTTTTAAATTGTTACACGTGTTTTAATAATTTATGGTAAATATAAAATGCAACTCATAAATAATGATTTCAACATGTTAAACGTTGATGGTTCAACTCAAGTACCATGTTGATAGTTGAACTATCAAAAAAGTAATAACCCATTATAATGCATTGTGTAAATAAAGTTAAAGGTTATCTCAATTTTCAAATTAGCAATTCGAAATATATTAATGAATAAAATAAGGTCCAAATTATACTCATAAATGAACAACATAATGCATGTAACAACTATGAATATATTGATAATTAATTAATGCAACAAGCCACTTGCAAACTTAAAATGGCCAAATGTAATTGAAATGTAGTCAAATTGAACAATAGTCAAAAGTGTGAAGGTGGAAAAAACAAGATTACTTATGAATTATAGTAAAATAGAAATAGTGGATGGGAATGGAGATAACATGGATGGATCAAAAGTTCAATCTAGGGATTTAGTAGCTATTAGAAGTAATGTTGGATATTATAAAACTTTTATTGACAAAAAGATGAATCATGGTATTTCGTAATTTCTTGGTGTCAAGATATTGATGTGAAAAGCAAACGTGCAAGAATGAGAGGTCGCACAACATGTTGTACTTTGAAGTAAGTAAGTTATATAATTTGAATGCCTTGATAATAAAAATGTTTTTTCCAATATATATGGGAAAAATATTATTCATTGTCAACTAACACATTGTTGAATGCTATAATTATGTTGTAGGACATTATAGGAATGAATAGGCATGTTTTTTGTTCAATTTGATGTACTTCAACTCAATAACATCCTTCATAATCCTAACAACATGAAAATCCAAGCAGCTAATCCTAGTTACTTTGATATACAAAATAGTTCCAACAACAATTGAGTAATCTTCATTCACTATAGGGTGGTTGCATACTACAATGGACCATTATGGAAGTCACAAGCAATTTTTTCTGGATTTAAGAAATGTTATTACATACAATTTTTAACTCTTATTGAATATAACAAAAGGGACTCACTTATGTGAAGGTAACACATGAAGTTTATAAACATTAAAAATATATATCAAAATCATGAATGCTTAATTAGTAATGGACTTTATAATCTTAGCAAAACAGAGTGTCACAAACTATAAAATTTTGGATATGTATTTTCATCTCACAATGTGTTTATGCAATGTATGTGAAACTTTAGGATGTAATATATTTCAAGTTTAGGACATTAAAGGTTCATTTAGTGAATGAAACATTGTTTTAACTTTTGTGTTTTATAACATCAAATTTGTAGCCTTTGAAATATTTCGCAAAGTCCATACAACCATAAAAAATGTTGATTTTTTTGAATTTTTAAAAAGAAAACCTTTTAAATGGTTTTAAACATGGTGGCCCCAAAAAATTTGGAAATTTTTGAATTTTTGGAATGAAAGTTACATGGTCAATTTTAAGCCAATTTTGAATACACTAGAAATGTATTTTCAATTGGGATTTTGATTTGCTAATTTTGGTCCACTTTAATATGCTTTCACCCATATACGGTGGTAACAAATGCTTCGAACATTAAATATGAAATTCCAATAATCAATTCCCTACATTTCCATTTAATTCACTAAAATAATACGTGTGAACAGTTACAATTTGTTAGATTACATTATTAAGATGATCAAGTGTTATTAACTATTGACCTAACAAACGTTTTTTCACAATGTGTAAGGAATTTATTTACAAACCTTCACCTAATTAGTTTAATGTTAATAATAACCATTAAAAATTTCTAAACGTATTTCTAAATATTTGTGAAATCCTGATTAGTCATAGTTTGTTATTTTGTGAAGAATAATTGTATGTTTAATCTAACAATTCGTACTTGTTCAAATGAATTAGTGATGTTGTTATATCATTAATTGGGTTGAATGTTGACCAATGTCGCAACCCTAGCTTTGGGCTTGCGACCAAGGCAAAGGGGGTTGCAAGGTTATGGGTCAAGAGGAAGGAAGCTCGGGAATCAAGGCAAAGGCATTGCAAGGGTGCGAGCCAAGAGGAAGCCAGGGAGTCACATCACATACTCCTGGGAGTGTTAGAAAGTGTGAGGGAGTATGAGGGAGTGAACCCTCACATTCCCAAAGCAACTTCCACTTTTGGAGATGGAGTCCCGGTGAACTCTCGAAATTTTAGAGAGCAATTGCAGGGGTCAAACCTCAATGTCTTGTGGCGTTCTTTATATCATTGGAAAGCTCTTGAAGCGTAGATGTCTAAAATGGGCTCGCATTGCTCATTTGGACATTTGAAACACAAGTTATGGCCAAAAGAAGGGTCGGGAGTCGAACTACCAATTTGACTCCCGACCACAAAAAGTCAGGAATCGACCCGATTTACTTAGCTACAGGGGGGCGTGCCACATATCGTTGAAAAGCTCTCGACGAGAGTTACAACTTTGCTTTAGACCACATCGCGATCCGAGGTCTGCTCGCAAAGTTATGGGGCTCCAAAGTCGCGGGAGTCCCATTTGGCGCGATTTCGGGACTCCCAGTCGGGAGTCCCGGGAAAAATAACCATTTGGATGTAGCCTCCATGGAGAGCTGCAGAGTATACTATAAGGGGGAAGGTGGTGGCTTCCCCCAAGTTCGGGCTGTGGTGAGTCTTGTGTGTCCATGTTGCCCGTGGTTCGTCCTAGCACCAAGGGTGCTCTAACTATGCACTAACCACTTTGTGTGGGTTGTGTGCAGGCCCGTGTGAATGAGTGGAGCTTGTCAACTCTTCTTAGTCCCATCCCGGAGCTCCAACACACCCCTCTACCCCTCAAAGTGTTGTGAGCTAAGGAGCGTGCTCCGACTCCTCCTTCTTCCGTTGTTTTCTACTTGGGCTCACATTTGAGTCCTTTAAGGAGTTGGGAGTGCATTAACCAACCTTTGAACCCCATGCCACCAAAATCCAATCACCTACACAAAATTTTATTATTTGTTTGATTTGATTTGACACTTTAGAAGGATTAGTTGGATCGTTCTATTGTTGGTTAATGATATGGTTCCACATTGTCAAATTTTTCATATTTTCTAAATGCAACCTACGCTTCCCAGGATTTCCCACTTGTTGATACCCATAGTTTTGATGATGTTTTTTACTTCAACTAGTGTTGAATCTTTCTTTCACTTTCTGTTATTCTACTAATTGTTGAATATCCTCAAGTTTTATGGCTAGTCAGATTATTCATTCCATCTTGTAATTATCATGTTCGCTCCTTGTTTATTTTTAATTGCATAACCTCTTGCTCCAAGACATCGTTAATGTTTTTAACATGTGGCATCACAAATTGTTATAATTTTTGATATATTCCAATCTATGGTATTGTTTCACCTTCATCCTTTTTTATGCATTGGTTTGTAAGCTCACCCGTGCAACCCATAAAAGGGGAAATGATAAATAATAATACGAAATGAATTAGCTTGTGATTTAGCCTAAGTGTAAGTTCTCCATGCTTCTAATTCTTATTGTAATTTTTTTTTTCTGATCCATGTGGCTACCCACCTAACTCATGCCAATTTTGCTCTTTGTTAATTCTATTCAAATTCGTCTTGGACAAAGTCTAATTACCTTGGGACCATTCCTATGTTTTCACTTATGGGATTACATGATTCCATTGGACCGTTGCTTTGGCTTGGGATAATGGTTTATACTGGCCACGATCCAGTATGTATAAAAGATTTAATAATTTTGAATTTGTTTGGAGACTACATCCATTAATTTGGGATGCATACCACAATCTATTTTCTTATTGAATTGGGCTCAATATGTTGAGTTTTTATAAACAATGATGTCATAATTTATTTTATCCATATCATTCCTATTACAATCTTGATCATATTTCCCAACACAAATTTGTGATTGTAGTTTAGTTATTGAGATTATTGGGGGACAAATTAATTGGCAACAATGTATTCTCCAATAAATAGGTTTTCACATAAATTTGCATCACCCCCAATGATCTAGTTTGATTATTGTCATTAGGTTCACTGTTTTCCTTGCATATTTATGTAACTTTTCAATTGTTGCAATGTTAGGTTTGTTGTATGTTCTAAATTGGTATCTTTCATTTTTCCTTTTGTTGTCAATTCTATTTTTTTTGTTGCATTGTCAGCTATATCGTTCAAATTTATGTGAGGGGAAAAATACATGTGTTTCACCAATACATGTCTTTTTATTCCATTCACATTGTTGTCTTTCATTGGAGATTGTTATTCATCTTTAAATTTTATTAATAAAATGTTTTTGTACTTCTATATTTTGCATTGAATTCTCAATTTCCAATTCCTTATATTTCTTTCAAAATGAGTTCTTGATGTAGTGGCATTTTTAGTTGTCTAATCATGAAACTATTGTTAGATTTATTTTTTTGATTGTTATTTTAATCACCCTTGGTTTTAATCTTGATGGCTACTTTCCATGTTGTAGGAAAGCCAGATCTTACTATTTTGGTTTCTGATTCTAGAATTGTACAAGTGACTAAGAATGTGCTCTATGCAGTGTTTACTTTCTGACAAGGATCTACACATATTTTTAAAGATGTTTCTTATGGGGATGACAACATTGTTTTAAATTTTGTTTACTAGGTTTCGGATGTGAACCTTGGAGGGATGTTTTGGGCTGTCACCAATGATAGGTATCAAATCATTAGTGAAAATGTGTTTAACAATTTTCAAGATACTATTTTAATGCTTGACACAACTACATTAGTGGCCAACATTCTTGCGCAAAGCATCCTGATGAAAGAATAGCCCACTATGGTTTTTCATGATTCAAGTCTTTCTATCCCAATTATGGAATCATCATTTATTGATCTTTGTAATTCTTATGACAAAGATGACCTTTTCCTTTCCTAATGTTTTCCTTGTTTTCATGAATTCACAAATTGACAAAGAGCAAGCTTTGTGGATGGAAATGCCACTAGTGAATTTGCAAGTTAATGAATAACAGCTTCTCTAGACAAAAGTGTTGCTCGTAAATTCGCAAGTTGACAAGGTGCAACCTCTATAGATGGAAATGCCATAAGTGGTTTCTTTTTCTAACATTGTTGATTCATTGAAGGCAATGCCTCTAACTTCACACACTTATTGTGAATTGAAGTCCCTTAACTACATGGCCATCACAATTGAGTTTGTGAATTGTATTCCCACTAAATTTAATGGTGACATATTATTTGAGCTTCCTCATGCTCGTCATCCATTGGGACATTTCAGACAATTGTAAGGTATGGACAAAAAGTTTGATGGTCATGCTTGGTGCAAATTGTAGACTAGTAACATAAAAAATTTGTTTGGATTGGCTTTTAAAATGACGAAATGCCTTGGACATTTGTGTTGTCATAATGACTCATGTCCCTTGTTTCAACATTTTTATGCGTGTTTTTATGAAATTTCTTGGAGTGGGGATAGTTTGCAACTTCCGATATTTGGGTAGTGTTTCATGAAATCCCCAATTTGTACATCAACTGTAAGTTTTGCGATTCTTCCCCCACTTGTCTACAAACTTGCAATTGCAAAATGTATTATGTTGTTCACAAGTTTCCAAATCTTTCAAGAGCCACGATCCACTTCGGCACCCATGCCCATTTTTGGATTATCAATCCATGCGCCCCATAACTTCAATTAGTGATGCTCGGGTTCATAAAATATTTTAGTTGTAGATGGTAAGTGTGGAAAATCCTTCTAGGAGATGAAGAATATGGTTGGAAACAAGGTTTGTCACACACCAACTACTACCACTTCTGCTATTATTTTGTCTACAACTAACACATTTTTTTTTTGTCACTTGTTTAATGAGGATGGATAAGGTCTTGTGGAGCTTCTCAAAGGTGAAAAACTAGGTCAAATGTTGTTAAAATTTGCTCCTTTGTGCTCCCCTAACATACACAATCTAATTGCTTCACTGAAACATCATCTTGGTAACTTCGACTTCATTGATTGTATCCTAAATGAAAGGCACTATATGGTTACAACTATATTTAAAACAATTGTTTTCCTAATCAACAGGCTAGGTAGAAGGCTTATTTGTTCAAGATGTTCGTTGATGGAGTTGCATCTGCATTTGATTTGATTTATTGATATAATCGGATGATGGTTTGCAAAATGCTTGGATCATGTTCAATCACGTTAATGTGTTCAAGGATGGAAGACCATGGCCTATCATGTTTATGTATCAATTTATTGTAAGTCATGACGATTGCAATTTGTGACATGCAATCCGAAGACACAAAAGTTCAATGCATTTTGTGGAGGAAGTTGAACATAATTGTTGAGAAGAAAAGGTTGGGTATGCCCATTTTCAAGGGGTTCATGGTGGATGGTGTGTAAGCAAACTAGAATGTTGTTTGCATTATTTATGGGACTAGAGATCCTATGGTTGAGATGTTGACAAAGAGCAAACTTGTTTTTTCCATTGGACTTGGTATTTGGACATACACACCAAACAACTAATCCCACCAAAGTTCCATGATTAACACAAAGCCCTTCGTTATGAGTACAAAAAAACCACTTCCTTGGAGGAAGCTAACCTTCAATATGTTACCATTTGGTCTTGGTGGTACTCATTTGGAGCTATAAATGAGGGTGCCATTCACAAGCTCAACAATTTGTTTAGTTTTTGGCACTTCTATGTGCGATGATGGGGAGCCTTCATGTTCGATGTAAGTTATTCCAAATTATTCCGTTCAAATTTTATTTTCCATTTATCCTTTTTGAACTCTAACTTCATTCCTTTTATGTGCTTGTAAAAGTTATCGTGGAGGAGGAAACTGATATGCCTACTTGTAACTTATCTAAAACAATCCATAACATTTGGCTCCAACAATTTGGCAACATGGGTACTTGCCTCTTTGCTACAACATCCGATGATTATGTGCAAACATTCAAGCAATCCTCATTGTATTATGCTTTCTTACAACAAGGTGCATTTGGGACCAATCTGGACAAGAATGAATTGTGTTTGCATAGGGCATGTTAATCTTGGGACCCGATCCAAATTGTTGTTATAATTACCAAGTACACCTCAAGCTCTAGTCTTTTCGCTAGAATACTACATTTGGAAGGTGAAGAAGTGTTTGGATCAATCAAGTGCAAGGCAAACCTTCCACCTAGATTAGAAGCAAATTCACACCGACATGATTTAATGAACTTCTCTCATCCAAAAATGGCCAATGCAATGACTCTAATCAACTAGTCATTAGTAGTGGATGTGGGGGAGACCAACGACCTTGATCTTGTTATCACCCACAACGATGTGGAGGTCCTTGAGTGCCTCAATGGGGACAACATTTGGTGAATTGAACACTACCTTTCGAAATCAAACACTCATTGTTTAGCAGTGCAAAAACAAAATAAACATTATTGCAAAGCCAAAATCATTTCAAAACAAACAAATAATGGTATTCATGTTCCATGTTATGTTGGTCATTAGTCTACAACCAAAGGCGTATCAATTGAATTACATAAGTTTTGGTTTTGTCATGATGGCCTTATGTGTTGTGTGGGAGGGACAAGCATGAAATATACAATCAATAGGCCAACCTTGCCTTCCTCATGGCATGTGCAAGTAGGGATAGATTTCGCTCAAATTGAAGCAATGGCATTAGAGGAAGTTAGTTTCTTGCTCCGGGAGAAACTAAGATGTCCCCTTGTCAATCAGGTTAAAAAGGACATTTCTACCCCCATGAACCAACCTTCCACATGTGCCCCTCAAAATCTCTTTAACCATGGTCCTTCTACCAATGTTTATAAGCCATTGGATCCAGATACTTGGCCCAAATCAAGGAATGGGAAGAAGATTCGTTGTCCTGACATGTTCAAATTATCCATTTTATAAGAAAACAAATGGGAAGTGGGACAAACTTTTAAAATCACACTATAAACTCCTTCAAACATTCCTCCTTTGGAATATGGATGAATCTACTGCCTCCTTTCAAGACTGCCATGAAATTGTAAACAATATGAGGTAACAATTACTCAAGTTGTAATTGCGTGGATTTTTCTTCTATGATGTCTAAGTCCCTTGGTAAGTAGGGGCCATGGGTGCCATGTAAACACATGTTACATTTTGCAATATGCCATGTATTTTGGGATTAGAGAACCATTCATCCACTATCCATCCTAGAATTGGAATGAGGTTCATATATGATTAAATTGTGCCAAAGTCCTAGAGGTAAATTAAACTGCAATGTTATTAAATAGTTGTTAAATAAAATTGTTATGGGTTATCTACTTTTGGAATGGATTCTGTTGCAAAAGTAAAATTATTTTTCAACATGATGTGTGTAGTGTACTATTCACTAATTTTTCAAGCATTTTCCCATTCCATCATTATGTGGCTTCCTACCCTTGACTTATTGCGTGACTTAATTTGATTTACAGAAGTTATTGTTTTACCCTTTTGCATTATAATTTAGCTCCTTTGAGTTTTACCTTTGACACCATTTTTTGTGGATGAAATTGGACATGAAAATTATGCAAGTTGAATAATTTCCACTTGTCATAATTGTTTTGGAATTACTTTCATCCATACACTCAATCAACCAGAATTTTCATCCAAACATTTGTTTATTTCTAATTACCATCCAAAATATCATTCATGTTCCACATTGATCCAAATATTTCATGTTTTTTGTAACTTTCATCCATGTACATGTGGTTTTCATCCAACATAATTGTTTTGGAATTAGTTTCATCACTACATTTCAACATGATGAATCTTTCATCCGAATAATTCATCTATTTGCAATTATCATCCAAAAAGTTCATTGATGTTCAACTTTCATTTAAACATTTCATCTTTTTTTCTAGTTTCATCCTATACATGTGGAAAAATATTTTCCACGTCATTCCTAGGTGGCATAGGGATATTCTAAAAATATTTTATCCCCATCATCATAATATTCCAAATATATTTGTTCATGTTCGTAGGCTTATGTTCATAGGCTCACGTGCATGTTCATGTGCACGCTTCTTGGCGTTGTTGTGTTAGGAAGCTTAAATTCATGACCAACCCATTTGTTGGATGCACTTAAATGGAAGGCAATTAGATTATCAAATTCATTTTTGTTTTTGGTTGTATACTTCATAATGTAATATGGTACATTAGGTCCATCTCCACCAATGAGGCAACGTATGTCCTGGTTGCATTTGAATGTGGCAACAACTATTAGAAAGTACCCATTGATGTCTCCATTGTCAATTCAATGCTTTGGAATGACCTTGAAATCAACATTGACCATTGTCACCAAAGTGGTTGATTAAGGGAAAGCAAAACAACACATTATTCCAAAAGGGATGCATGCAAACTTCTTAAAACAAGGGTTTGAATGAGCCCAATAATGACTTTGGTACCTTAATAATGTTATAGTTGATACAATTAAGTTCACTTTGAAGGTGTTGGGTTTTGCATCTAGAAAAGGTAATGGATTTGGTGCATTAATGAGGTTTTCAATCTCAATGGGGTTGAAAATCTCAAGTTGAATACCTAAGGAGGTCACCGATTTGATAGTTGTTTGCTTCAAGAGATGTTCACCTGGTGAAACAAGTTTTACATGTTTGACAATTCACTACACTAGGAACATATATGTTATGCTTGGATTTTTCAAAAGTAGAAACAAGTAAGACCAACACTTGGATAGGAACATCATAGTCATGACAATTAACCCCTTTTGAAATGGATATTTTTGTTTGGAGAACTGTTGTTTGATGTGCAATGAGGTGGTTCATAAATGGGGAGTTTGGATCTCTAACAAGTTGTAAAAACTCAATGGTACAATGGTTGGCATGCCATGGGTACACACCAACTAGTGGGTGTGGGAGGTTCCCAAATCCTTAAAATTCGATGGATGCAAAAAACCTTTTACAAAAACCAAATAGTCCTTCACTCGAATAGACAATTTTTTATCCTGTCCCATTAATACGTTGATGACAATATTCATGATCTAGTCAAAATATCGAATGTAAGCAATAGGATTGTTAGTTAATATATCATAGTACCTTTTCAGGTTTGACACAAATTATATTATCTCCACTTTTGTTGAAATTTTCAAGAAAAAAAAACTAAATGTTAAAGAACTTGAAAATTCAATCAAGGCCCATATTCAAACTCACAACCAATTCAACAAAGTAATGAAACATTTCATTTGTTTAACAAAAAACACAGTAAGAAATTGATAAAAACATAAAAAATATTATTGAATTTATTCCTTATATGCCAAAATTTTTAAAATTAGCAACTCAAATGTTGAATCAAAATCTTCAAACTATATATTAAAATTATTTGGCACATTAATGTCAAACCTAAAAAGGTATTACAATAACTATTTTTTCATATGGGCTTATGAAATGGTGGTGTCCATATGGAAAAGTTAGTCATTAGAAATCACCCCAACATAAGTGGTGACATGTTAAACACATGTATATGGACTAGCATGTGAGGAATTACAATTCATTAATTGGTTTATTTGATAATATAATCTTGAGTTGGTAAATATCATATTAAGAAGGAAGCACAATGTCAAAACATGGCATTTACGGCTATTTGCGACTACATGACTTTATAGTCCAAATGACCACGTTGTAAATGCCACTAGTCATTAAGATGGTCATAGTCGTAACCACCGTTGCGATTGCACCTACAACTATATAATATTATTTATATAAATAATAAATAATATATACTTGTATATAATAAAACTATGTGTATTTATAAAATGATAATATTATATTAATATTTAAATATATTCTCGAATATTGATTTTAAATAATAATGATTCATTTAATTATTTTTTATTATTTATATATTGTATACATATGGTTTGTACATGAATTGTATAATACAAATATCATATAATCATATATACAACCATATAAATTTTATTATATTATACATCATTATACATACCATTGGTCAACATGGTGGGAACAAGTATTGATCCTTGGGCCTCCTTAAATTGGTCGTAGGCCTTTGGCATCAACCTACTACATCACATGTGACACACTGTTGTCACATAAATTTTTTAGCATGTTCCAATGTTTGAATGTATAAAAATACAAAGATTAAAATTTAATTTATTTTCCAATACTTAATCAAATGAACATATGAATATGAATTAATAAACTTTGGAGCAAAATCTACATATGTGGACCAATTAAAAATTTAAATAACAAATTTTGTAGATAGAAAATCACTTTTGAATTTCTAAAATTTTAACATATCCATTATGTTTGAATACATGATAAATTTTAATAATATATATTTATAATTTGAATATAAAAATTGAATATTTTAAATTTATTTTATAATTCTGAAATATGAATATGAATATAATATTATTAAAATATTATATGTATATAATATAGACGTATTATAATATATGTATACATATATATACATATATTCAATATTTATACTTTATATATGAATATTTAATTTTCATTATATCATTTAACTTAATAATCATATATTAATTCCAATTTTATATTTATTTTCAGTATATTGTAAGTTAATTAATAGACTTGATATTTAGATAAAACATTTTACCAATTAATTTTATTATAATCCAACCATTTAACATAACATTATAATTGTTCTGGTTTTTCATTATTTCAAATTTTTATAATTTGAAATTTATCAAAATCTACATATTTAATACAATATGTACACATACATATTCAGTGTTATATGTATATAAATATTTAATGAAATAATTTTTAAATATATACATAATATAACAAATATTTGTAATAAAAATAAAATTTTAAAATTTTAAATCATATTTAATCATATTTTTCTAAAAGGTCATCATATATATAAATGTAATATGTTGTAAATTCATGAATCTAAACCCATAGATAAATTTGGTAAAAAATTGTTAAATTTGGTTTAAATAGTATGAAATTGCTTGAATTACATTAGTTTTGTTATTGAAATAGGATATTTGGATTAAACTTGGCTAAACAAAAACTAAAGTTCATTATTTTTTAAAATTTTGGTTAAAGTAATATAAATGAGGCTAAAGTAGGTTATTTTGGGTAAAATAGGATAAAGTTTTTTATATTTTGATAAATTTGGTTAAGCTTGGTTAAATGAAAATAATTTTTTAAAACTTGAATGATTTTGGCTAAATTTGGTTAAACCTATAAATTTTTCATTATTATTATTATTTTTTGGGTTGAAATTGAATAAATCTGGTTAAACCTTTAAATAATTAAGTTAAATTTGGTTATGTATTTGGTTGAATTTTAATAAATTAGGTTAAACTTGGATAAATTGAAACATTTAGGTTAAACTTCAATATTAAAGTTAAATTTGGTTAAAATTGGTGAAATCAAATTACATGAAAGCAATTAGGCTAAACATGGTCGATTAAACTTGGCTAAATTTGAAATTTTTTGGCAAATAAGGTTTTTTAATGTATTTTGCTGAAATTGAGGCCAACTAGGTTAAATTGAATTAATTAATCTAAATTTGGCTAAACTAAATTAGTTTACATATGTTAAAATATGTTACCATAAGTTAGAATATATGATTATTTATAATAAATTGGGTTATTTAAAATAAACTATATAAACTATTTGGTGTGATTTAGCCTTAAGTGGGTTTAATTAAGATTAAATTAAATTAAATTAATTTTATTTATATTAAAATAGGTTTAGTTCAGTTCATACTAAACCAAGTTGAAATACATTAAACTAGGAATTATTTAAATTAGATTAAATTAAGGTAAATTAAATTAATTTAAGCTTCTAATACAAATTTGACCATGTTTATATGTACTTTAGTTTTTTTTAAAAACTTGCTGAAACAAGGTCAAGTAATTACTTTAATATGGTTACATTAGTCATGTAGTCATATTTATAGTCGCAAACTCATAATTATGATTATAGTCGCAACATGTCCTAGTCATAGAAACCATATTTTGGTGTAATGGAGCAAATAATTACTTGCACTATTTGGAATGATAATGAAAAAGTGGGATGGTTGGCCCAAAATTGCTAATTGTGAAAACACACATGTTTGGGCTTCTTCTTGTTCTTCATTTGAACCCCAATAATGTTTGAGTCCAATGCCAAATCCCACCTTGTAATGCAAATACAAGGCCAGGTGGTGCTTTCCAAAGGCACTAATAGACCTTGGAAGAAGCATGTGTGATGAACATTTTAATAATTGAATTACATAGAACAATTGGTTATAAGTAACACCACAATCAAATGTAATTAGATGATTGAGTAAACACAAGAGAGTTGTTATGGATTTAATGCAAGTCAAAGGGTAATGACTCAAACTTGAATAATAAAATTTTCTTGGTTATAATGGCTATTTGCATGGCATCAAGGTAGACTTTGTAATGAACATAGATAGAGGTGGCTACATGGTTGTGAGCAAGCATATCGAATGTTATTAAAGGAAATGTGTGGTATTGAACAAATCACCTTAAGAATAATCATAGGGCATTAACCACATAAACTTCCAATCCTAATTTAGTTGGATGTTGTTCATTTCAACCACCGTGACCATAAGGGAATAGTTCAAAGAAATTGATATTTCCAAATATCACAAATATAATCATTAATGATTTCTATTGAATGATAGACCACCACGTTGTAATGTGAAGGTTGGTCAACAAGGATTTGTATTTAACTTGCTTTGTGGAGTATTAATGGCAAGTTAGTTTGATCCAAAATAAATGATGAGTTGTTGATGAATATTTTTGACTCCATATCAATAGTAACTCGTGGAATGGGGTTTGTATGTCTATCTCCTAAAATGTCCAAAGAATTTATAACCTCCACAAAAATATTAAACATGTCTAAAACATTTAACTTATCAACGATTGAATCTACATGAATTGTTGTCCAAAATGGGGAAAAAATTTAGCAATGATTTTGAGTAATTCAAGTTAACATATAAGTACATGAAAATATATGAAAAAGTTTTTTCTAAAAAAGTTATAATTTCAAATGTTTATAACACGAGTTGTTAGATTTGTAAAAATCCAAGATATCAATACTTGTGCATCATTGTGAACTAAATATTTCTTTATAGTCATAATGAATTGAGTAGATGTTAGGGACCCAATAATTGGAACACCCCATTGCTTTAATGTTGGCAAGGAGAAGGGCTACAAGTGGGGTTAGTGTTGTAGTAAATGAATTGTATGATTTCGTCTAAATTTCACAACAAATAACCATACACTATTCTAGGCCAATGTTGTCATAGCCAATATTTGTCCTAGTTAGGGAATGAAAGTTTTTTGGAAGCATTCCCATATATAATTTGTTTGCAATGGTGAATTGGGGTGGTCCATTGTATGAAACTTTTTTAAGTGATTCAAAACATGTTGTATAGATTGAGAATTGTGGAGAGCTTAATAATAAAGGTGGATGTGACAAAATTTCGCTAGTTGATAATGACATACCTTTGAGAATTTTGCATGGTGGTTGAAACACATAACGATTCAAAAGAGTAGGGAGGTTTGTAGGAGGTTGTAATTTTTGCCTCATGAGCTTTAAAGGTAATTTATCTAAGAAGTATTTGTGCAAGGATGATATGGGAACAAGATTGTCATAAACAACACAAATTGATTCATCCATTGTTATTGTTAAACACAATTTACATTATGAGAAATTGTGTCCATGGCAACCATACTACCCTACAACTAAAGCTCTAAAACAACTAATATATAACCACAAATTAATAAATAAAATGCCACATCAGAAAATCAAAGAGTTGTATTGTAATTGCAAATTAGTTGCAAGATGCATATTTATAGAATATAATGTACGCATTGTATATATGATTCTAATCAACCAAATTTGACTTTGTTGACAAGTTGCACTTTAGTTGCATATAACAATTACATCACAACTATGATAAATTTAAAAACTAATCAACGACTACTTTGTAACAAATGTACGGCCTTGAGTAACACATACGATTCATAGACTTTCACCCCACACACAACATAAAAGGGTTTATTTATAACATACTATTACAAAATGTGTGTTTTCAAAGAGAGTTTGATTTACCTTCCACATCCAATATGTAAAATAATTATGTATGTGAATGCCACATTCATGGACTTGTACGTGATTTAGAAAAAATAAAAATTTATCTAATGAAATATGCACATAAAAACCTTTTGGAAATAGAAAAACAAAGCCAACTTTTTCAAGAAATATTAGAAGACCATGTGTATCTAGACCAACATCACAAAACACCTAAAACAATTGACACGTTTAATGAATAATTACATGAAATAAATATCAAGTCAAAACCTTTAGAACACACATTTGACACAAACCTTTCAGTGATGCAGTTAAATCACAAACAACAAAAAAAATATTTCGTTATTGAAAACCCACAAGGTTTGCATGTTTTAACAAGCACACCCAAAAGTGGCAAACTTTTTTTGTGAAATACATCACACAACATTTTCAAACACTTGGCATAAATGTATTGTTATTAACAACTATGGGCACAACAACACTTCGTTTGTGCTCCACTACAACTATATTACACACCACATTTTGCATTCTAGTGAAAGGATATTTATCAATCTTACCTAAACCTAACAATGTCATAGAAAAACTAAAAATTGCAAATGTCATCATTAAAAATGAGATGTCCATGATGACTAGCAACATACTTTGCATTGTGGAACAATGCTTAAAGCAAGCAATGTCTGTTGAAGAAACATCTCCATTTGAAACAAAACTTGTATTATTAGTTGGTGACCTTACACAATTACCACCAATTTGCAAAATGACATATTATGCAAAAGGTGTAATGTAAATTCTACATTTTTGTCCATACCAATGTGTCATGCCACATATCCAGAATACCTACAATTTTTTAACATCATTCAAGAAGGAAAACCAACCACAAAGGAAATTCAGAAAGTTTTATCATCATGTTTTTTTACAAATTCAAGAAATAGACTTTCACATTGATAGAACCATAACACCATTGTTTTACAAAAACATTTTTCAACCTTGAAAATTTACCAAGTAAAAATGGACACAAATGTTACAAACATATAATATATTCAACCATGGTTGAACAACAAATCCTTCAACCACATACATATCATTGTCGTAGGTGCACTTGTCATGTTCACATACAACATACCTATACAAAAAGGAGTTGTAAATGGTGCAAATGCAACTATAACATCTATCATATTTGATCTGAAAAAAATATTGTAGCCATAGAAGTCCAACTAACAACTAACTCCATAAAAATGATTTTGAAAAAACATACATTTCAACACAAATATACATACAATGCATATTATTATAAAACATTATTTCCAATCACATTGGCATATGTTATTACCAGTCACAAATCACAAGGTGTAACAATTAACTCAAAAATTATTATCGATATGAAAGAAGCTTTTGCACCCGGCCTCACATATGTCATGCTTTTGAGGGTCACAAATGGAAAGAATTTAAAAAAGGAAATCTTACTCCAAATGATTTCATACCTTGCACTTTTTAAGATGATTCATTTTAACCACAATATCTTGCAAACACCCAAATTCCATTTCAATACATATATTCCCAAATTAAAAAACTTTGCATCACATCTTTGCATCAATAATTCAACAAAACAAACATTTTTAAAGTATAACATTTCACAATGGAAATGAATGTAAATTTACATGTGTATAAATACATGCATACAACAATATGGAAAAATAAAAATTGCATTTAGGTATGTGTTTTTTCATCAACGTTAGAATTGACTTTCTTGCTTCAATTTTTAGACCTCAAACAAATAAATCCAAAAAGAAATTTCAAAATGTCATGCTTTATGTTTTTTTTGAAATTCTTATAAATACATATAAGTGAACATGCATTCATTATTTGGTGATGTTGCATGTTGCTCGTAGGTGCATGAGAACATGGGTGAAAAGGAGTTCAACGCAATACCAAATATGCTTTCCAAACATGATGCAATGCTAACAATTATCATTCCTACCAAAAAAAAGAAGAAGTTTCTCTTACAAATAATAAAAAAGTAGGGTAACTTTAAACCTTCATTTTGGAGCACATCTAAATGCCATATATGACATGATATGCCTTTTTTTTTTAATCACAAGGAT
>Ga0209611_10003884_pt1 | contig 25692 bp, 15 predicted proteins | sample S1TSphgellanicum_3_FD_187693 | JGI IMG/M metagenome (GOLD analysis project Ga0209611, IMG submission 187693) | Host-associated microbial communities from peat moss isolated from Minnesota, USA - S1T2_Fc - Sphagnum magellanicum MG (SPAdes) (version 2) | ecosystem: Host-associated > Plants > Peat...
AAAAAAACTTTCCCAATTAAAATTTTTTTTTTTTTTTTTTCCTTCTCTTTGGACCCCTCCTACTTTCAAACCTCATAAATTTCTTATTTATTATTTATTTTAAATAATTTAAAATGTTATAGGAATGCCACTTGAAATTTTACAAATCATCTTTGAACTTTAATAGCAACAATGTTAGTGATATAATTTTGCAAGTGTAATTCTGATTTTCTGTGAATAAATTAACTACCTCTATAGCATTACTAGATCCTTGTGCTATTCCATTAGAGTGAATACCATGTAAACACCCTACCTAGGACAACATTCAATCCATTCTAAGTTTGGGGATTCATTCAATTAATTCCACATACAATACTCATGCACCCATAAGGAAAAAAAGAACATCCTTTATATTTCCATAAACCATGAGGCTCTACAATGTTTATCTCCCTTCTTTCCTCTCATCACTCCTATGCTTAATTCCTCTAAAGTAATAGCAAGTTCGTTGAATTGTTTTTTTATACTCCTCACAAAATGGTTATAATAGCATAATTGTCTGGCAAATTGACTTGCCACAAATCGATTACACTATGTTGACATAATGATCTGTTATCATACCAATTTGCCTATATTGTCATATTGATTTGCTTACTCTATCACATTATTTTGCCTATTTTGTCATCTTGACTTGTCTATGCTTATCGACTTGCCTGTATGCTTATTGTTCTATCTCCATTTCCTAACATTATTCCCCTCTTAATTGTTGTAATGTCCCAACACAACAACTAAGTTTCCTAGATTTGATTAAGATGTCCACTACTCTTAACATAGAGTACCATCTAAGCAAGAGTAAAATAGTCATTTATTTCACTACCAATAAATTTTGTTCCATTCTTAGGTGTTGTAATTCATTCACCTTTCACATAGTGGTTGATTTGATTAGGCTTCATTGGATGAGGAAACCACTGTTGGTAGTGCACAATCTTGCCAATATGTGGTCGTTTTGTTAATTTATCCACCAAGTGTCGAATGCGTAATATGGCAGACTTGCCAATACAATGCATCATGGCCAAGATGTGCATTTGTTGCCTGAAATTTGGTAACCTCACAACTTACCCTTCACATAATTGCTTCCATCACATGATCTCCCAAGTCGATGAGGTAAGCAAGCTCCTGGTAGTAATTAATTAGCTAAATCCATCGCTTAGGTTTGGCATGAATTCGACTTACCACATGATCTAGGATAATCTCCATTTGTGTCATGGCAAAAACTAATTTGTTGGACAACAATCTCATGTTGGTGGTAATACTCCTAATATGCATATTCTAACCTATAGTAGTACCTTAGGGCATAAAACCCCAAACAACCCACCTCAAATTCTAACACTCCTTATCCTCTCAACTGATGGTATTGAATGTAACAACATATTATGTTGTAAGTTAAAAATTCTCTTGATTCCAAATCCTTTTACAGCACACATTACTAAGAATTACTTCTTAGTGATGTGACCTCTTAATACTAGCAGTGCTACCCCTACCCTTAAACAAATATGAAAATGATGCAACAGGTAGTATGTTTCTAAATTTGGTAACAATGGCAAAGCATATTCTAACTCTAGCATCATATGTGCCATATCACTTTTGGAATATAGCTTGACATTTGCCTTTTTTGCCAGAGTTGGATGTTCAATTCTAGGAGCACCAATTCCATAAATCATCTTCTCTTCATTGGAAGTCGTTCGATGAATTCATCATACAACATTGCCTTGGTTTTATTTTCAATGCCACATTTTCCCAATCATTAACGATTTGCAAAGTAAATTGCCTTGTGCCATTTGCAACTCCTTCAATAATGTTTCCCCCTTTGCCACCAGAATCTTCTGATCCTTGTGATGATTTTCACAAGCATTCTCCAAGGCTACCTGTTAAATACTAAATTCGTCTTTTCATTCGTGTAAAACCTCCTCCATCCCCTTCAATTCTTCATATAGGTCAAGCTGCTCATTTCTGAATGATTTGATTTCCCTATTCCTAAAGTCAATTTTTGCATCAGCCTTTGTGATAATCTCTTGATGATGTTTTAATCTTTCCTTATTCTTTGTCTTTACAACTTCCTTCACCATCTCTAATTCCTTCAAAATTAATTCCTCTTGAGTTTGGGACTTCATGAGTTGCTAGTGTAGTTGTTTGATTTTCTTCTTTGTTTCCTTCAACAACCTTTCATGGTTTGACTTGTCCTGTGTCAATTGAGCTTCAAGGTGGAGGTTCCTCTTTTATACTTTTGCTAAAACTTCACCTATCTCCTTTTTCTCATTCTCTAGAGTAATAACTCTTGTTTTCAACTAACACATTTCTTCTCTTGAAATCCTTTGGCTTTCTTCATAAAGTGTTTTCTCCACTTGGTTTGCCAATTGCTTCTGTGTTTCTTCTAGTTACTTTGCCATCTTTTCATTTTTTTCTGCAATTCTTGAACTTCCCCATTCTTCTTCCTAATTCTCTATGCCAACATCTCCAACTACTCAACCATTATATCCAAGTCCCCATTGGTAGATGCACCATTCTCTATAACCACTAATTGCTTTGCCATGTCATTAATAGTTTCTTGCCATTGCTAGTCCATCATTACTAATGCTCATGTATGTAATTCTTCCTCCATCTGTTACACTTTTCCTTCTTGTTGACTCTTCTTTATTTATTCATCTTCTTTAGGTTGCATTAATAACTCCTTTTCCAATTGTTGATGAAATGGCTCTTTTATTGCAATGATTTCCACATCCTTATGTTCTAAGTATTGATATTTGTGATCCTCTCCTTTAGTAATCACCTCCTCACTGACTACCTCATGTATTCTCAACTCCTCCATATCCACATCTATTGGAACATTTTGCATACCCTTTTCTTCTACCAATTGTGTTTCTACTTCTTCTATAATGGGTACTAAGGGTTTTGCCATTACCTCACTAAATATCTCAACATGCTTCCCTCCAATTTCACTCAAAATGCTTGAGGCTTCATCAACCTCACCAAGATTTCCCTCTTGGATTGGAGATACCTCTATGATCTCCTTGCTTGTGGTTATAACCAGTTTGCTCTTCTTCTTTTCTACTAACAAGATTGCATTAAGATCCACAATCATCTTCTCCTTCTTGTTTTGGGTCTTCTTCTTGGTCCCAATAGATTCTTTTTTTTCTAGCTCCCATTGCTTCAAAAAATGATGACCAATAATGGTCAAAGTTGATATGGCTAATGTATTTCCAATTTTTCCTGCCTTGCACTGAATTACAATGATTTCATTTTGTAACTTTTGTGAAAACCAAATAGCCCAGTTCACTTCTTCCTTCTCTACTACCAACATCATTGAAATCAAAACACTTAGAGCAAACTTGTTTCCTTGTTTGAAAGACATAATCTGCGTCAATGTTTCCAGTTTTGTTACCTTGCGCTTGCCATCTGTTTTGGCAATCATGTAACTTGAGCATGGTATGTAATGCTCATGTTCATTTCCAATGCAGTAAGATGCAACAATTGGGTTATAACTTTCCCTTCCAATTGGTACAATCCTCTTATATGGGACATGCCAAAAATCCTTGCCACTCCTTCTTTTACGTCGATTTGTCTTCCCTTTAACTTGCCATGCTAATAAACATGGTTATAATTGCTTATCATTTCCTTCACTACTAGCTCCTTAACTAAAGTCCAGTCTAACTTCTTGATTCTAGCAACTCCTACTTTTTTTGCCCAATCTATTTCTTCCCTCATTAGAATCCAAATGTTACCGTGTGTAAAGCTGAAGAAATTTATTTTTCCTTACTGTTTTAGAGTTGGCAACTTTTCCAACTCTTTGATTTTGCATCGCTTTGAAACAATGTCCCCACTACTCTCTTCCATCTCATGCTTCATTTTACCCATTGCCAACTTTTGTTCTTTATACAAGTTGAACTCCTAGTTCCAAAATACTACAATGTAAGTTTTGTAAGGCAACTCCTAAGGTTCTTTATATATTCCAACAAAGAAATAGTCGAGCCTTAAAATAATCACTTCCTTCTCTAGTTGCTCTTACTTTAGGAAATTGTAAGGAATAAACCTCTCATCTTGCTTTGCTTTCATGTATTTTCGAACTTGCAACAGACTTGTCTCCAGAATGTAGTCGCAATTGTCGCATTCCTCTTCTTGGAAATTCGAAATGCTCCTTTCTCAATAAGTACTTCCATTCGACGCAATTTCTTTCGATATTCCTTCATGCTCAGATGTGGGTGGTTAAAACTCCTCACATCCTCGAAATCAGAACTTTTAAGTGTTATCATTCCATAACTATTGTCCTACTCACTTCTAGTTTCTTTTTCCTTAGTCTTTCTTACTTTTTGGTCTAGTGGTTTATAAGAAATTCTTTACTTATCTAGGGTTGTAGACCAAGAAGCATGTCATTTCTGTGCATACTTTTCTATAAACTTCTCTCCACTAAATTTTCCAATGTATGGCTTGAACCAAAATTCTTCTGGTACTCCTTGCTTTGCAGCTATTACCTTATTACAATTTTTTCTCTTGCACACTTCTCTTGCTCTTGCATTCCACTTAGCAATCCGATCATTATCTTTTTCCGAATAGTCCTTCCACACGTGGTATTTTTGTTTGATGGCTTTCAATTCGGCTAATTCCTAAGGACATAGTAGCTGTTTTAGTGGCCATATAGGATGCGACTCATTCATGGGCATGTTGAACATATCCTATGTTGTTTCCTTCACACAAGCTAGTCTAGGCTATAGACTAACTTTTCTATTTTTATGGCTCCCTTCTTTATTTACATAATTTTTTAGGTATAACGGTACTATTGTCTTTTTCCCTCCTTTATAATTGAATTTTCTTGATCTTTCATTTTTACACATCCTTGGTATGCCACTTCTTGAATTTTCTTCTTCAACCCATTCAATATTGTTCTCAGTAAATGTTCCTCTTGGTTTTCGGTCAATCCAAGGTAGATTCTTTGGTTTGGTATACAAGTTAGGTGGAAAATTAGGTTTGTTTTTCTTTCTATGCGTATTTCTAATTTTCCCATTAAGTCTTATATCAACTATAACAACCACTATTACATCTGTTGGTGGATTTTCATGATGGTAGGCTTTTAGTTTGTTAATATTTATTCTCTCTACCCCTTCATCACTTATGGTTGACAACTCCATAATGTTGTTATCAAAAAAAATTTGTATTTTAAAAAGACCTTTCCAAGGTAATGTAAATTTACCTCCTTTAATTTTTGTGGCTTTAGGCATCCATAGTACTAACTCTCCTTCCTTAAAACTTTTCATCCTTCCTCTTTCATCCCTTTGTTCTTTGTGCAACAACTAAATATGGTTGATATTTTCTTCAGCTTGCCAATGAGTTTATCCAATCTAAATAAATCTTCCATCCTTACCTTGATAGCTTTGTCTAGATCTTCCTATGGTAAGTCATGAACTCTTTTAGTTGGTACCCCAAATTGTGCCAACATAATTGGTTGAGTGCCATAAACCAACTTGAAGGGTGTATATTGAGTTGTTATTTTATAAGCTATTCGATATGCCCATAGAGTAATGACTAACATTGCATCCCAATTTGTCTAGTTTACATCCAGTTTGGCTAATATTTTACCCAATGTTTTGTTAGTCAATTTGGCTTGCCCGTCCCCCTATGGATTGTAAGTTGTCGACTTATGATGTGAAATTATAAATTCTTCCACAAGCATCTCAATAGTTTTATTAATGAAATGACCACCCCAGTCACTTACAAGATGGGTTGGGCAACCAAAGTGAGTAATAATCTGTTCATAAATAAATTTAATGGTGCTTTTAACCATATTGTTAGGAAATGTTTTTGTTTCTACCCATTTATTAGTATAATTAGTAACTATTATGATATATTGATTTCCAATATACCTTGCTGTCGATTTGACTAGTCCCATAAAACCAAGACCCCATTTCATGAAAGGTTCAAATGCCATAACCAATAGGAGTGGCCCTTTACCACTTTGCCATATAGGCTTTAGACATTGGCAAATGTCATAGTTTTGACATAATTTAATAACATCTTTATGCATAGTGAACACCAATAGCCTAAAGATAATAATTTTTTAATGATAGTATTCATGCCAAAATACTCGCCAACTAGTCCTTCAGGGAAATCTTCCTATAGTGTAGACACCTTTTTTGGAAATAAACATTGTGATAAGACCCCATCTGGTCCTAGCTTATATAGTTGTCCATCATATAAGGTGTAGAGCCTAGCCCTAATGACTATTTGATGTTTTTCCTCTTTAGGCACATTGATGTCAAAATGTCTTTTCTTCAAATATTCTATGATTAGACCATACCAATCAACTCCCACATTAACTAAATGAGCGTCAGGTAATTAATCATCTACCCCTTTTATTGGTTCCCCATGACTGATTTTAAACAGGTGATCTGGTAAAGAAATGAACTCGACTCAGTTTGTAGACAACTTTAAAATCAAATTCTTATAATAGTAAGAACCATCTAGCAATTCGACTTGTTACTCTTGGTTTGTTCACCAAATATAGTAATGCCTGATGATTTACGAAGAAAATGAAACCATTTCCTAACAAATAACGTCTAAATTTCTTCATAGCATATATCATTCTAAAACTTCCTTTTCAGTTGTTGTATAATTTTTTTCTACACTATTCATAAGTCTACTTACATAATATATTGGTCTATCAATGGTATTATCTTGGTTTTGACCTAACATAACCCCTAGAGCAAAGTTTGATGTGTTTGTATGCACATGAAATTCAATTTTCCAATTTGGTACCATTAACATTAGCAAACACATCATAAATGCTTTCATCCTCCCAAGATTTATTACAAGCTTCAATCCATTTGAATTCTTCATCTTTCTTTAGTAGTTTGCACATTGGTGTCATGCACTTTGCTGGCAAAGTCTTGGAAATAACGCTAGTAAGAACTAGCTACTCCCAAAAATCTTTTAATTTTTGTCACATTAACTAGTAATGGCATTGTAGTGATTACAATAATTTTTCTAGGATGCACTAATAATCCATCATTACAAACAATATGTCCAAGAAGAACACCCAAATTAACACAAAATGAACATTTTTCTAGGTTAAGACTTATGCCATTTCATTTACAGTCTTCCAAGCACTTTTGTAATTGACCTAAGTGGTCTTTTTTACTTCCATACACACTGAAATCATCCAAGAACACTTGCATAAACTTATTCAAATATTCCTTAAAGGCTTTGGTCACCACTTTTTGAAAAGTGGCAAGAGCATTGCATAACCCAAATGGCATAACATTATATGCATATGCACCCTACTAAAATAAATGTTTTTTCTTTGTCTTTTTTTGCCATTTTAACTTGGTTATAGCTACTATAACCATCCATAAATGAGTACATTTCATGTCCAACCACTAAATTAAGGATTGAATCCAAGAAAGGTAATGAAAATGGATCCTTTTCGGTTTGGGCATTTAATTTTTGATAATCCACACATATATGTAATTTGTCATTTTTCTTTGGCACAATTACTAAAGGGGGTAACTATTGAGTGGTTTCTATAGGATATATAAATCCAACATCTAGTAATTTATCAAGGTCTTCTCTAACTCTTAATGCATAATTTGGATTCATTTTGTATTGTTTTTGTTTAACTAGTTAAGCATTCACCATCACTTCAATTTTATGCTCACATACTTCTTTTGGAATTCCTTTTAATTCCTTATAGCTCCATGCAAAAACATTTTTGTGCTCCATTAACACCTTTTCAATTTGTGTTTGAAATACACTTGGTAGTATGGCATTAATTAATATCTCTTTAGGTTCTTCATTGCTTCCCAAGTTGAGTTTAACTAATTGTTCTTCAACTGTCACTATCCAACTAGCAATCTTTTTATCTTTGACAGTGATGTCGACAACCTCATCCAATATTAAAGCTTCCCTTAGTTGATGCTCATAAAAATACACTGGATAATCAACTATGTCTTCTAGTTGTAACATACCACAATCTATTTCTTTTAAGAAATGTAGTTCTTCAAGCGTTACTTCTCTACATGCCATAATTATGGTATTGCATTATAAAATTGATCTTCTTTTCATTTTGGCAATCCTTTTTCCCAATCAAATTCATCATTTAAATTCTTTGGCCGTAATGATGAATTAATTCTAATTCGTTTTATTGTACCTAACGTCACAATTCGTTCTCTTGAAGTAATAATGAGGGTACTATCACCCCAATTGTGATGAGTTTTGGCTAATTTCAGCCATGGTCATCCCAATAACATGGAATAAGCTTCCACTCCATTCTCCATATTCAACATAATGACTAAAATTTTGTAATCATAACCTATTAAGTTTATTTTCAAATTCTTAATCAAATCAATTGGCTGCACCAATTGTTGGTTAACCATTCGCACCACAAATGGAGCTTATTGAAGTCTTCTCAATCTGAGTTTCCTTTTCAAACTTTTAGAAATAATGTTCACACTGGAGCCACCGTCTAGTAACATGTCCTTTACTTCAAACTTTCCCACCCGAACTTGAACAATTGGCATAACTTCATCAAAATCTTCAACCTTTGTTGTTATTTTACAAACATTTGCAACCTAATCCTCTTTCATTTTAATTAAGGAATTTTCCACCATTCCCCTTAATTGAGGACAAATTTTCATCAATTGTCCCATTCAAATTCATAATTACTTATGTAGCTTCTGCTATTGAATTCATATTAATTCCATACCCATTCGATGTCTCAAACCTTTCATCTTGGTTTGCCACTACACTTTGTGTAATCATTATGTCTTGGTTCTTTAGACAAGTTGATTTGTCCTTGTCGAGACTATTGTCAACTCCCTATGACTCATTTACCTTCATCAAATTGACCTTCCTTGTCGAATTGTCACTTCCATTCATAATATGCTTACTTCCTATCATATCAACTTCCCACAATATTTTTCTTTCTTATTGGCATTTCTTTTTTTATCATAATTGTCGGCCTCTGCTATTTCTACCAAAGTTTTTTGTGGCATACTTATAATGGCCATTTTAACTTTAATTCTCAATCCTTTTCTAAAGGCTTCTCTTAAATAAATATCATGTGGTCATTGTGGAATAATTTTGTAGAGTCACAAAAATCTATCATAGTAGTTTTCTACAGACTCTTATTTCTTTTGTGTTGCATATTTCAAAATTGCAATTGCTTGTCCTTCATTGCAAATTTCATTAAATCAACTCATGAAAGCACATTGTACTTCACCCCATGTTGCCATTGGATGAATTGTTTCGTACCTAGCAAACCAATTAGTAGTTCTCCTTCTAAGAAAATTTCAAAAGTATTATAGTTTATGATCGTCTATATCTTCTCCTTTAGTCACACAAACTTTAATTAATTGTTGTATCTATATAATGAGATCATCATTGCCATGATACTTTGGTAGTTGAATGCACAAAACATTTACAGGTACGACAGCCACGAGTGGATTCATGTTCATCATTATTGTAGTAGTTGTTGGTTGTCGAACTAACCAAATTTTTGTATTCAACAAATCAAGACTCGAAGTTGTTCCAAGTGATTCTTTCTAGTGGTCAATCATTACTTCCACTATCACTTTGAGTTCCCATTGATTTTCCATTAGCTTACCATCTTAGTATTTGAAGCCAACCCTTTTTTGTCACCCAACGATTGTTCCAAATGCATTAACAATAAATCTCTAGTGTATTCAATAACAACATATTTAATTTTTCAGTTGGTTCTTGATATTCATGATCAACATTTGATGAGCTTCTTTGCATGGGTTGTCAAGTTCCATCACTTGTCGATTCAATTACTTCCTCAACATCAATTTGAACAACAATAATTACCATTTCCTTTTCTACAAGTCGAAGCATTTGATATGCTACTGGTGAATTAAAAATTGCGCCAAGACCTTTCCATCTATTTTGTGTAATAGATTGTTGGGCTACAATAATAGCCTCTATAGTTTCCTTTTGATTCTCTCTTCTCCAATCTTTCGATCTATTGTTATTTTTTCTTTCTTTATCTTTATCTGACATAGGTTCCAAACATAAATTCTTGTTTATTTTCTATAACCATTTTTACTGTTACTCCCAATTTTCTTTTAAACCCCATACAATTTTGGAATCATGACTATAGACTAAAATCCTTCTAATTCAATTATTTCAAATATGTGTTTCTCATTCCCTCTTTATCTCTTAACATATTCAAAACCCATACACCTAGGTGCCCAAAACATATCACCTGGCATCCATTTTTTTATTAATGCATTAATGTTGGGTCTAGTAAATTCTCTTTTTGTCCAAGAACTCAATTGAATGATGCGTTGCAAAAACTTTCTTTATAGGAATTAGTGTGATTATGCATACAATTAATGGTAACCATTTTTTATATTTTTTCAATTTTGTAGCATTAATAATCTATGAGTTATGTTGTATACACCACATCTTAATACCACCATGTATTTTCTTAATAATCAATTCTTGTACTTTTTTGGTAATGTTTTAAATTTCTTTTTAAAATTACCCATTCATCCAATTTTGGTGCATTCCTTAGTGTATGTTCTTAATTTTGAAAATTCCACCCATAATTATAGTTTATTCTTAATATTTGTTTAACTTCTTCTACAATTATAATTTCTTTCATCTATTCATCTTCTATTTCAACAAGGATCATAATCTACCATTTTTCATAATATCCTTCATACACATTATCATAATAATTTAGAAGTATCATTGATTTTGCCATGTCTTATTTGTAATAAGTTAATAAATTTGGAAAAATTAATACTTGTTTGGCCCCCAAAACAATCATCTTATTCACTCTACTATGTTTTCTTTCAATTCTATAAGCACCCATCAAATATGTGTATCCACAAGGTAATACCCTATAAAGAACATGTATTAAGCAAAATCCCGAATCAATTTCATCAATTTCCACTTTACCTTCTTCAATTTCCATTAACTTAATGTGGAAAAATCTCACATGAATTTGGAGAAATACATCTTGAGTCCTCCAATTTCTCCAACGAGGAATTGAATTATTCCTCGTATGGTCGCCAAATGTTAGTGACATAATTTTGTATGTGTTAATTTTGATTTTCTGTGAATAAATTAACTACCTTTATATCACTATTGGGTCCTTGTCCTACTCCATTAAAATGAGTACCATGTAAACACTGTAACTAAGACAACATTCAATCCATTCTAAGTTCGGGAATTCCTTCAATTAATTACACATACAATATTCAAGCACCTAGAAGGAAAGAAAGAACATCCTTTATATTTCCATAAACCATGAAGCTCTACAATGTTCATCTCCCTTCCTTCCTTTCATCACTCTTCTATTTAATTCCTTTAAAAAAACAAGTCAGTCAAAATGTTCTTCTATACTCCCCACAAAACGGTTATAACTACCTAAACTGTCTATCAAAATGACTTGCCACAAATCAACTACATTGTGTTGACATAAAAATTTGTTGCCATACTAATTTACGTATATTGTCATACCGATTTGCTTATTGTATCACATTGTTTTGCCTATTCTATCATCTTGACTTGTCTATGCTTATCGATTTACCTATATGCTTACTACTCTATCTCCATTTCTTAACAAACAAAACAACATACAAGGAACTTTTTGGATGTTTAAGAATTGGCCTTTGTAGTGTTTAATGGTTTTTTTTTTGGAGTTGTTGACCCCCTTTATTTTGGGGGCTCATAATTTTCTCATTTTTAATTCATTTTTTATGATTTTGTGTGTTAGATGCATCAAGATCAAGGTTTTAAGTTTTGTTTAGACACCAGAAGCAATGGAACCCTCCTTGGGGTGGTCTACCCTAATATAGTAGTTGCATCTAATGTGCAATTAAGTTGGTTCATGAGGTTTGCAATGGAATTTTTTGTCCCATATCCTTTGGCTTCCAATTTAATTTGGCACAATATATAACTAAGGGCAATAGGTATGTATTAACCAAATACCAAATGCCATTGGGGATGAATGAATAAAACATGCTTAACCCTAATAAAATGGTTAAACCTAAAATAAAATAGTATTATTCTAAACCTACCTATATAGCCTAACCTTAGCTACTTTTCAACCTACTTACATACCTAAGTAAACCTACCTACCTAGTAGGGTTTAATAATTACCTACCTACTTAAGCACCACGTGTGAACATTTTCTTAGCTTTAAATTAGATGACTTAAATTTCATTAATTAATATTTAGAAATAAAAAAGGTGGGCCTTAATTTCCACATGTCACCATATACTTAGTGTTTTAAAATGGACACGTGTCAAATGGTCAATGAATATTCCATGGTGTGCCACATGTCATCATCTTATTGGCAAAAAAACTTAATGATTAAGATTAATCCAATGAATTTTTAATTTTGAAAACACAAAAATAATTTAAAAATGACATGTGTCCACAAGCAAGTCATCCAATTTTTAAACACATGTCATACTTTGATTATTTACATTGTAGTTGCAAGGAGAGTTGCACATAAGGTGCAACTACATTTAGATTAGTATGTATGGATGAACATGCATATTAGCATTGTATATACATGTTGTATAAGTAATGTCACATGCAATTGAATGTCATGTGCAACTTGTTTTAGGCAATTAAATGAATTTGCAGTTGCATGTGTCGCATGCAACTAAATTTTAGTTACAAATAACAGTTGCAAAACCCAAAATTTGTATTAATGGCGGCATGGTGATGGGCAAGTGCAAAGATTGACAAAGAAAGTTTTACATTGCTCAAACAAATTGTAAGCATTTTGAAGGAGGATATGGAAGACTACCATTGGGCAATATTTACACATGCCATGGACTTTTTCTAATAATGGGCAAGTTTGAAAAAACTGATTACAAAACATTTTTTTACAAGTTTATTGAAGGATTTGTTGATGAAGGATTTGGTGACCCTTGGGAACCTCCTATCAACAAAATTTATGAAACCTAGTAAATGAGTCAATACAATTCCAAGTAGGTGAACTCGGGTGCCACAAGATTTAAAGAACAAAGTGTTAAATTAACTTGTGAATCGTCGAATGATAAGCCCGACCCCAGAACCACAAGATGTCTACAACATTTGAAAAAAAAACCATGCAAACAATTGAAGGAGAAACCAAAATGCCATTCTTGGCAATAATTTGTGGTTAAATAGATTTTTTTTGATATGAAATAGGGCTGAAGTTGAACATAGGAGTTGCTTGTTGAAAAGTCCTGAATTTTTCAGAACTCCAAAGGACACATATACAGTACCCATTCAATCCTTGGAATTCCAAAGGATGCATATATAGTACCCAATCACCCCTTGGAACTCAACCAAAAGCCTATAAAAGACCCATACAATGATTGCATTGTCATTACATTTCCAATAAAATTTTAATTAGATTTTCTCACTCACTATTGTCTATTTGCATTTTCAGTATCATCACTATCCATTTGCATTGATGATGCTTCTAATAGAATATTTCATTCCTATTATCTCAATAAAATATTTGTATCCTCCCACCCAATATTATTAATTCAAGTACTTAATGACCTTACTCAATATTAACATTTCACTTAGATTTGTTCCAAATAATGACATAGATCATTGATTACTAGTGAGTTACCATTAACAATTAAATGCATGATTAAAAACACATTGTTGCATCCAATTTTGGACACAATTTTTGAGCAAATAGACCATGGCAACTTTTTCAAGATGATAGTAAACTTGACCCTTTACGTGGACTATTAGAAATCAAGAAATGGGGCAACCTACAAAAGGACAGTGGATAACACAAATGAGTGGGCTGCTTGGCAGTGGGCAAATGAAAAGATGAAAGAACAAGGTCCATTCATTACCACGAACAAACTAAACATTAAAAGAAAAAAATGTATTTTTGACTGGTTTCTACAATTAAATTTTAGTTACAAGTGACATTTGCAATTAAAATCCCTTTAGTTGCATTGAATAAATCACATGCAATATTAGTTGCAAACAACAAAGGGTATTAGATGAAAGAAAAAATCAACAAATACAAGGTCATGCTTTGACTCCATTGTATATGTATTATCACATGCGACTAAAATATAATTATTTTGGTCATAATTGAAGGCAAATGATGTGTTGCCACCTATCCTAATATTTATTATTATTATTATTATTATTTTGAAATAATTTAGGATGTTCAATTCAAATGTTTGGATGATCTTATATGATGACACATGGCCCAATGTAAATATGCTATGTGGCATTTAAAAATGAATTTCATAAAAAATATTAATATTAAGTTGGTAGGTACCTAGGTAGGTACATAAGTAGGGCCCACAAACCTAGGCTACATTCCTACCTATCTACTTAAGTATAAAGGTAGATAGGTAAATCCTACATTCCTAAGCTAAATACCTATTCATATGGGTAGATATTTAAGTAGCTAGGTACATAGGTCATCCTAGGTAGATAGGTCAAACTAGGTAACTTACCTAATTAAGTAGAGAAGTAGGTTGGGGAGGTAGGTAGTTTAGAATTGTGCATATACATTTTTTTTTGTTTTCGGTTAAGCCTTTTAATTAGCCCATCCCATGTGCATAAATTTCTTATTGTGTAATTGGATGATTGTACCCCCTTTGTTTATATAGTGTTCAAAATAGGAATGGAAAACAAACAATATGGGATAAGTTTTGAAGTTATAACTTACTCACAAACTAAGTTGCAACTCCTAAACTTTCCTCATGCCTTTTGTTTTTAGTTTTTAAATTTCTAAAGAACTCAATTCAATAATTAGATAATCATTTAATTAATAATGATTCAATTTAACATATATTTAGAATATAAACTATACATTACAAATATTATGTATTCATTATCAACTACTTAAATAATTAATTTCTTATTAATATTTAATTAACTAGTTATCTAGTTACTCACAAAATGTCAATACATAATTCATAGATAAATAAATAAATGTATATATATTTTTAATTTTTAATTTTTATGATTGGGAACTATCATTTTAATTAATGTGAGAATTTATGTTGTAATAATATTTATTTATTATCAATATGTAGTAATAAATAATAAGTAAATTATTTTATTATAATTATTTTAAATTTTCATTAAAATTAAATTTTTTGTAACGACTATGTATTGTAAATACATAATTAAATGACCTAGTATACTAGAATATAATTTTTACAATTCTTCAAGTTAAATTAATTGATTTAATTTTATTGGTAATATTTTTATTTGAGTTTTTAAAATTAAAATAATAATAAGCTGAATTTTAAATTATGTGCGTATTATAATTAGTGTAAAAAAAATAATTACTAGTATTTTATAATAATTATACATTAATTATATTAATGTTATTTTTATTCAAAAAAATATAAATAATTAATATAATTACAGTAATTATGTCAACGATTTTAATTACAATAAAATTACTCTAAATATTTTGAATACTAATTTGAAATATAAATTAGAAATTATGAATATTAAGTTCAATAATAATCAAATAATTATAACTACTATAATTATAATGACTTTGTAATAATTGTACATTATTTACAATATGTATATTTTTGAATTGTTGGAATTTTTTTATGATTGAAAAATTAACAATAGTTTGTGTACAAAATTATAACCTACACATAACTTGAATATAATCAATATATATAACCAATATTATACACATGTACATCGTAATATATTATCATATATATTAATGGGTAGATTACATTTAGTACACCATTGTAAATGCATACACCTTAGAATACACATAATACACTTTGAACACCAAGAGGGCTATTATGCATTTGGACACATTTGCAACTAATGGTACATAAAGGGGTTTTCTTGAATGAAAAACATGTTAAAATTTTCCAAATGAAAGGATGAAGAAAACATTAGTCGCAAGTTAGTTGGAATATAGTTGCAAGCATGACCAAATCCAAAAAATAATTGTAGAAATAATCAACATTAGTTGCAAGTGACAAATAGTCACAAATAATTACAAATTGATTAATTTACAAAAACCTTGTTTTCTTCTAGTGAAGGCGAAACCCTTAATCAATAGAACAAGATATTAAAGATTATCATTGGGTGATGTTCAAACATGTGATGGAATTTTTGAAACATCATGCAAGCCTTAAAAAGCCACTTCCAAAACATTACTTTACTAGCTTTCTCAAAGATTTATCAAATGAAGACTTGGTTTTGCCCTATGTGAATTATTAGTAACAAAAATTGGAAACTGCAAAAGAAGATTATATGCAATTCCAGGGAGGTGGGCTTGGGTCCCACAACATAAAAGAAACAAAGTCCTTCAACCACTTGTGAATTGACGAATGATTGGACTACCACCAAAACCAAAAGAGGTGTGGGATAGTTGGAAAAGACAATGCCCAAACCCTTAATGATAAAATAGTGTTTATTCAATCGCACTATGTCGTCCAAGCAATATTTACAATGTCTATATGTAAAAATAAGATGTAATCAATGGAAATTTGATTGAAATAAAATGGATTCAGTTATAATTATGGATAAGAATGTGTTTTGTTAGTAACAATTCTATGAAAACTAGAAGGACATTTGTGATAATAAAAGCATGAAAAAATAAGACCCTGAATGTGTATTGCAATTGAGAAGCAAAACTAGGACAATAATGAATGAAATTTTTTGCGTACGCATATGCAATTGGTATTTCTCACACAAAGGAGAAAGTGAATGTGTTAAATGTAAAAGATATAACAAGATCTAGCAAGAACAATTTGTGATGGCTTTGAATTTCAAGATGAACAATGGCGCTAAGTGGCACATTTTTAAACATTATGCATTAAATTAAAGATCAATAAGGAAACATATGTTATGACTGTTGAGATAAATTATCAATGATCAAATGATATAACGTTAGTAATTGACCACCATAAATGTTTCCATTTTGCATACTAAGAGGGACGTTAAAAAATCATAAATACAAAAAAGACACAAACGTCCTCAATGATTGTATATAATGAAAAAGAGGCATGGTGGAAACATAAATTCTCCATTGTAAGTGTAGGTTTGGAACTATGAAAATGGCTACTAGAACTCCAAAAAACTTGCATTTGTATCCAATAGTGGATCAAAGATAGAGGAAAATGATAGATGCAATAAAAAATGATAAATACAAAAGAGACACAAACATCTGCAACAATTGTATGTAATGAGAAAGAGGCATGGTGGAAACATAAATTCTCCATTGCAAGTGTAGGTTTGGAACTATGAAAATGGCCACTAGAACTCTGAAAGACTTGCATTTGTATCCGACAATGGATCAAAGACAAATGAAAATGATAGATGCAAAATACAGTCTTAGAATGGGATATTGGGCATCGAGAAATAATGTGTAGGAATACAAAGTCTATGCCATAGTGATACAAATGTTTGATCTAGATTTTGTGAACAACTTGTGATAGGCTTCTAGGGATAATTCATGGCCAGTCGAACCAACAAACCAAAACTACATGACCTATTTATTACACCAAGCAAAATATTTGTTAAGGATGAATAGAACAAACCAATATTCATTACTAGAAGCCTCACACAAGAAGTGGCCAAAGAATGAAAGTGATCCAAATGATGACAAGTATGAGTTGCCAATTTAAAAATATGATGGACACTAGGAAGCATTGGTTATTAGTGATGGACTTGGATTCCATCATAGAAACTACAAACAAAACTAGACCTAAACAATGGACTACATGTACACAAATTAGTCATGGCTAATTATTATAAGTCTAACTAATTCCATTGAAAGAAAACCTTTGTGGACTTTATGTACACAAGGTCTACAAAATGTGCAACTTTATCCACATAAGTATTATGTCAACCTATATAGTACAAAGTTGCAAGAATTTGAAGGTCACAAAAGTACCAAATTGTTCAATTGTTTTACACTCTTACAACAAACTCCAATATTAATGACATTCAATGCACCACAATGTAGAAGTTTCACCACCCTAATGTCTTGATCCAATTTTGTAAACAAACATTTGGATTTCAAGTTTTAAGCACCATTAACCTTAGTCTAGAAGATGGGCAGAAACACATGTGATTTCCACCCAAATGCATCCTATTTCCTTACAAGACATAAACCACACTTGGAGACTTTTACAACACATTCAAAACAAACAAAGAGAAAAATAAATGTAAAATGAGATAAAAATTTGAAGCTTCAAACTTGCCTTTAGTGTCAATCTTGTTGCACTTTAAATCATCATAAAATTGATTGCTATTTTTTCGTTTATGTGCACCATGATCCTGCAACTTTTCCTTAGGTTTTGAAATCCTAGTTGAACTTGCCCACTAGTCTGGGTGAATATCATGATCCCAATCCTTCACCAAACATTTGGTGGAAACATAAAAGTGTGCCACAATGCATCAAGAATGATACATATGTAGACAAAACACCAATTGACAATCCCATATAGGCGAAAGTTTTCTACCACAAAATGGACATGATGTAATAATCATAGACCCCATCCCCCATGTTGAATCTAGGTCATTTAAGTCTAAGCGTCCTCCAATAAGGAAAAGAGGTTTTGGGTGGATAGAAAAACCTCTTTTTCCACGTTCAATTGCACAATGATGTGTTTCTAAGGTAGTCTACTATCGTTCCAAGCTATCAAACTTCACTATTGCTTGCTCGACTTCCTTAACTGACTTTAGAAACTTTTCTAGGGTAGTCACCTTCACCTTCAACGACCACTTCTTCAAATGCATCACATACACTTCTTTGCACCTTTGCTTTCTTGGTGATTTGAAATTCTTTAGATTCCAAATTTTTAGGGTTGTGAACACTTCATAGGTTTTTGTTTCAAAAGATGTGAGACATGCATCTTCGATCAGTGCACTTTCTGAAGGTGCCAATACAACATCACTTAAGTAGCCATCTTGGATAGAATCCCACTCGACTTTCTATATTTTGATGTTTGCTTTCAAATCTTACATGCATAATAACAATCTTGACAAAGAATCCATTGTCACCCACAAATGGTATTGCTTGTCATCCAATTGTGTTTTATGACACATAAAGTCCTTATTAACCTCAAGTTGCATTTGTAGCAACTTGTTTAACTTGCACTCTACTTCTAGCAGTTGACTTTGGATTGGAGTGTAATATTCCAGTAGTTGATTAATGTTCATTGTTGGTTCAAGTTCTATTGGAGCAGTAACCTTAATGTCATCTATTGGCTCTCTTTTGCATCTAAATTTCCTTCCTTCTCATCAAGGTTATGGCCTTCTTGTTCTAAACCTAAAAAACTTGTTTTCACTAATAATCTTCTCGTCCAAGTTGCAAATAGGGCCCAATTCATGACATGACTCCCCTTCTTCTTGCAAATTAATCAAGTAAGAACTTGGTTGCCATGTTTTTTATATGATAAATCAACTCAAGATTGCCACACTACATGTACTTATAACCAATTCTGTTGACAAGCCCACCAAAAAAGGCTTCAACCTCCGACTCTTCTAAATCTTTCGAAACCTTCAAAGTTTTTGGGCACCATCCTTGATGACTAGGGTACATTCATGGTCAGGGTACACAAAAGGAATGAAATCAAATTATTATTTTTAATTATAAAATTACAATCCAAAGGTTTGGAAAGAAGTATGGGAGACGTGGGTGCAAAAAACAAAACAATATTTGATGTTTTTAATAGGGTTTTGGCACTCCAAATGAAAGTATGTCATTCTGGAATGTTTAAATAGTCTTACATTCCTTTTTAGTTTATACTTGAACAAGACATTCAAAATTTGTTCAATTGATTTGAATCTTCATTATAACATTTATTGGTTGAAAGCCTAAACATACATATCCCCCTTTCATTGTTTTGCATCTTAGAACATTCATTTTGCTTAGTCCTTTCTTTAGGATTCAAAAATAGGAAAATGGGTGTCATGGTTCTTGTTGTGGTACCCCAATCGTGAATGCACCCGTTAAGGTTGTAAATTTCAGCAAAACAACTTGGACTAATAAACTCAACACCTTGTGCAATAATATGGGGAACTTTCCCATACAAAGGATTGATACCTATAAAATCTTTAAACTTATTTCCTTTTTGTTTTACCCTAAACCTCTTCCCATTGTTTGTTTTATTAAGACCTCAACCTTGTGATTTCTTGTTCAATCTGCTTTTGCTTGCTTGAAACATTTTAGCTAGGACAACAACCATACAAGATAGGCTAGCTTGACACATTTCAACATGAATGGTATGAAAGAAATCAAAACATCATGTCCAAATCAAGAAAGAAAGAAAACCTTGACAAAAATAACACTAAGTTGAGTTTCCATGCAAATTCTATGCGTGCATAAGCTAAAATTTGAAAAAAACCCACATTGCGTTTACATGTGACCTTAACAAAGTGATCAAATTGACATGTTGAGTATCCTGTTTAAAACATTTAAAAAAAAAAAAAAAAACTCAATCCATTTAAACTGTGGACTCCCAAACACCACACTTTAGCCACCTAAACATGCTTCTACCCCACACACCTCAAAGGAAAAAGTGAATTTAAAATGCACACTTCACTTTTATTACCTAACATAAGCAAAATGGGTTGATTAATTTTTTTTAAAGATAACCTTTTTTCCAACTGTGATTCAAATTAATTTTAATTGTCATTCGATGCTTGGAGGATTGATTATCAATTGTTACAAAAACCTACTCGAATGGTGATTAAAAATGATTTAAACTTGGTCATTAAAACAATACTATAGATCAATCCAATTTCAATCAAACGACCAAAAATTATTTCAATCATTGCAAACTCAATGGGTGTTGGTCACCAAATGTTCGATGATTGAAAAAAATTGATCATTAAAACTATGATTAAATAATTTCAGTTGTCACAATTTCGATGACTAAACAATTTCAATCATTAAAATTATGGTGACCAAATAGTCAACCAAATCTATTTTTGGTCACTAAACATCTAGGGGGTAGGCTAAGTGAAAAGAAAAATTATTTTTGTCTAACTTAACAAATGAAACCAACACATGAAACCTTCACATTTGCACCTTAAGTTGGTGCATTACGTGACCTAGGTTTTTAAATGTTTAGTCAAAGCTAGGTTCTTAGTGTAGTTGAATCTAGGTTCTTAGTTTAAATGGTTAGGTGGCTAGGTGCCCAACCTACATTTTAAAATTAACCTAGCTATGAACTTTGAAGTTAATTTAATGAATTAATTATTAGTGAAATAAATTTTAATGAATTCAACTAACTATTATTGAATTTATTTGTTCATAACAATTTTTTTTATTCACTAGAAAGTTGGTCACTTTCACCATGGGGTGAAAGCATGGTCAAGTAGATAGCCTTTGTACCTTGTCACAAGAAATTACAAGTAGACACAAAAGATTTTTGATGCATTGAAAGTAGAAAAATTCTTTTATTCAATGATTAATATGAAGATAGTCTTTCACTTTAATACTATAATTTTGAAAAATGAACATCTTCATGTAGATTTAAGTAGATTTTACAAAAATTGCATCTATTTGCAGGAAGTTTCCCATCTTACAAAATGGGTTGCAATTAGATGAAATATTGAACTTTTTCCATTTTCAAGTTAATGGAGCTTTAAAAAATACTTCTGTACTATCAAATTATGCATGTTATAATCATAATACATAAAACTTCTAGTGTAAAAATAGGTTTGAACACCAAATTGACCCCATTAGGTTCAAATTTTCTTTTCACCTAATTTATGATACCAAATTTTTTCAAATTTTGTATTCAACTTACTATAAATTAAATGGAGGGCCAAGTTTTTCATATTTCTACTTTCACAAGCTTTTAATCTACTTTCATGTGTTTATATTATAAATAATGTCATTTTCAAATTGCATTTTGGGCGCAACATTTTTTCTATCTACTTTACCATGCATTCACCCCATGGTAAATTTGTTCAAGTTCATTCAAAATCTAATGAAATACATAATGAATTGGGACACATTAATGTACTACACTAATACGAAAGTGGGGTGTAGTTCACTAGCTTAAATTATTATGGAATTTTTGAAGTGAAATATGTTCATTTCACCCTACCCATTTCACCTTGCTTAAAATTATGTCATTGTATATCATTATGTAAGATTCATCATGTTTCATTATTAATTGACATAACTCACTACCAATTGAAGTAATTCAATATAATGAATAAATTTTTGTTGATGTTATTTTAAATACCCTAGATTATTCCTTGGGTTATTTTCAATTATTCCACCATAGGTTATTATCAACTATTTGACCTTAGAATATTCATGGTTATTTTCCATTATTCCACCCTAGGCCAATATAGGTTATTGTAACCTAGGTTATTATTGGTTATCTTAAGTTATTCCATGTAATTAGGTTATTTTTAGCTATTATAGGTTAATTCACCCTAAATTATTTCTAACTATTATAAACTATCCATGGCTATTATAGGTTATTCCAAGTAGGTAGGTTATTTCAAGTTATCCCACCTTGGGCTATTATAGGCATTTCTAATTTAGGCTTGTATAAGCCATTTCACCTTAAATTATTTTTGGTTGTTTTTAATTATTTTAAGTTACTCCACTTTAAATTATTTTAGGCTATTATATTCTAGGTTATTTTGAATTATTCTACCCTATGCTATTTCTAGTTATTATAAGTTATATTTGGTTATTTACAATTATTCCACCTTTATCTATTCTAAGTTATTCTACCTTTGGGTATTCTCAACTATTTTAAGTTATTCCATTTTAATTATTTTAAGTTATTCTAATTTAAGTTATTTGCGGTTATTATAGAATATTTCGTCCTAGGTTATTTTAAGTTATTCTACCCTAGGTTATTTTTGGTTATTTTAAATTATTATTCCACCACTTGTACGTTATTACATGATAGGTTATTGTCAGTTATTTTACCTTAGGCTATTTTAGGTTATACCTTGAGCTATTCAAGGTTATACTTTAGGTTAGTTTAGGTAATTTTAGATTATTATAATATATTATACCTTAGGTTATAGGTACCTTAGTCTATGGTTACATAGTTTATAACAACCTAAGGTAAAATACTTGAGTCAAAGTATGGTTAGGGTACCAAAAAGGATCACTTCCTATTTCCTTTTGTATCTAGTGGACACCCTCATTTAAAGCATGTTATAATTTAATGACACATTCATATTGAAAGTTTGATTTACTTCATGGATAAATACATTCCTAAGGTACTATTTTATGCATAACATGTTAAATTTGAACAAGTGTCAGGATTCTTCCAAAGTTTTGGAAAAAAATCCAAGACTTTGTTTTTAGAGAAAAAAAAAGTTCAAGGATTCATAAGGAATGTTTAAACAAATTTTTTTTGGCCCAAGATTCTTAGCACAAACACCTTAGGTATTAATGTACATACAATGTATAAGTGTGACAAAAACAAGTGCCTTATTGGAATGTAAAAAGTTTCAAAAATGAAATTTCTGGGAATTTTGGGCCATTAATAGTACATGGCCCACATTAGATAAATTTTATTATTCTTACTTTCATAAGTGAAAAATAGATATTCTAGATGCCTATATAAAATTTGGAACAAAATTATTTCATTTGACATGGGGAAAAAAGGAGAAATCTAAGACAGATCATAAGAAAAGTGAAGAAAAAGGTGAATTTGAATCCTTAGGAATGAGTCCTTAATGTTCCTAAGGGGGTACCCCAATCATGCTTTGACCCACTTTTAAATAGTCTATGACATAATAACATAGAGTAATTGAAAATGATTTAGAATCATTGAAAATCATCTAAAATTGTTAATAACTTGGGGCAAAATAATTTAAAATAACTTAGAATAGTTGATAATAGTTTAGGGTAAAATACCTTATACTAGATTTATGTGGAATAACCTATAATAATGGGTACAATCACAATCAAATGAGCCAATGGTGACAAAGGACTCAACCACAAATGGGCCTTTTGGGGACATTTTGATTTTTTCATAGAAAGGATTTTTTGAAAGATGTTTTTGGCAACAAATTTTTGAGAATATTTATGATTCCCCTAATAAATTACATGATTTGTGTTAAATGTTTTTGAATAAAAGTGAATTATGTAAAAGTGTATAAAATTTGCAAGATCCTACATTCCATTTTGAAAAATGATCATAATTTCAAATCATGCTAAAATATGATAATTATTTCAAACTTTAGTTTTTTGTATCATAAGCCACAACTTTGTTCATATGTCATACACATTTTGACCATCTACATTTAACAAATGACTTTTCAAATTTGAACATTTTGAATTTTTAAAAATATCAAATACCACAATTTATAGATTATGAATGTTTTTCATGTGTGGATGGTAGGTTATCATCATTTCAATTATTTTCCCATCAAATTCTTTATATTGAAAAAGTCTTTAGCCTAGTGCTCTATAAAATTGATATTTTGGTGTTAAAGCTCAAAGCCTTAAACTAAAACCAAAATTCAATTTATTAAATTAAATGATTTAAAAAAATTCTTCAACATTCATATCAATCATTTAGCACAAATTTTTCTAATCAAAATGACATTAAATGGCATTACATAAATATGTTTAACAAAATTGATAATTTTTTGGTCGTTTGACATGGTTTTTTGTTCCTTAGATTGTGATCACACTTTAATCAATAATAACCTAAAATAATGTAAGTGGAATAACCAATAATAGCTTATAATAATTTAGAATGAAAAAAATAAAAATAACTTAATGTAAAATAACTTAAAACATAATATGGTGGAATAATTTAGAATAACCAATAATAACCTAAGGTGATTTAACTTAAAATAACTTAAAGTGAAATAACCTAGAATGAATTGGCCTAGAGTAATTTAAGGTGGAATAATTTAAAATAACCAAAAATAGCAAGTGGTACAATAACATAAAATAATTTAGGGTAATTGAAAATAACATAAAATAATTAAAAAAATCCTAAGATAGAATAGCCAAAAATAACATAATGTGGAATAATTTATAATAACCAAGAATATCTTATAATATAATAGTTTAAAATAGACAAGGATGGAATAACCAATTATGGCTTAAAATATAATAGCTTAAAATAAATACCTACATGCAACAAATTATAAGGTTTTGTCATTCATATCCTCTAACACCTAAATATTGAATTATTTGTCTTTCAAATCCACACATTAATTTTTATTTTTATTTTTTTGACATGTAACGCATAACAAAATGTAAACAATGAAATGAGAACTACTACAAAACATGGTTTTTCAAATGGTTCAAGTTGACTAACTAGTCTTTTATTATTAATGGACATGTCCATTTTCACTAAAGGCCCAAAACATGTATTTTTTGACCAATCAAGTTGACTAAAGTGACTTATTTAACCAACATATTTAATCAAATTAGACCAAAATGGCCAATGGGTTTTAATCAAATGGGACATTTAGTCAAATTGAACATAAATAATATACATCATTAGTCAAAATGACCAATGTTTTCTAGTTAAATGGGACATCTTATGCCTAATACATACCTACCTCCTACCTCCCACTTATAATCTTACAACCTACCTACCTACCTACCTACCCATCCACCTACCTAGATGTAATATTTACCTACCCACCCACCCACCCGTTCATCTACCTACATACTACCTATCTACCTACCTAGATGTACCTATCTACCTACTT